>SL_3KL_010_SEDDRAFT_10006482_pt1 | contig 10471 bp, 9 predicted proteins | sample SodLakKL_010_SED_2_FD_10381 | JGI IMG/M metagenome (IMG submission 10381)
TTGTAACTGTATGAGGGCCGGCAGGTTCAGAAATTTCATGCCGGTTAGTGATTTTTTTCCGTATAGAGCATTTGTTTATTTAAAAAAATTGTATTTTTACACAGTCAAAGAATCTGAAATGGGCAATATAATAACAACTAACAACTGGTGGTGGCATGGCAGCATAAAAAGCTATGTTAAGCACTGTATTTGTTAATGTTCATATCATAATAGTATACGGAAGCCCGCTTAACATAGCGGGCTTTTTTCGTTAATTAAAACAACTGCTCGATGAACCCTGTAAAATTAAAAGCATCAGTACATCACCTTTCGGCCGATACCCTGACACCTGTCGGACTGTATCTGCGTCTGCGTGATGAATTTCCCCAAAGCCTGCTGCTGGAGTGTACCGACTTCAGTTCAAGGCAGGATGCGTATTCCTATATCTGCCTTGACCCTGTAGCGGGTATTGAGGTGACCGAGGGCGGAATAAAGGAGTACTATCCCGGAGTATCGCAGATCCAGGCTAAAACTGCACCTTATCCGGATGCAGTGACTGCTGTCGGAGGGTTAGCCGGTTCGATCAGCATCGATAATATGCCTGATGAGAAATTGTTTCCCGGATTATTCGGGTTCACCTCTTATGATGCTGTGAACCTGTTCGATAATGTGAATATAAAAACGGGCAATGACTCATCTCCGGTACCTCTTTTGAGGTATGACCTCTACTCTGTTGTAATTGCAATAAACCACTTCAATAATACGATGTCAATTTGTGAACTTGCAGAGAACGAAGAAAAAAAACATACCGGAAGGGTCTTGTCTCTGCTCGCAAATAAGAACACCACCAGTTTCCCTTTCACAACAACAGGCAATGAACTTTGTAATCTTGAAGATGATAAATTTCTGGAGATGGTCTCCCGCGGCAAAAAACACTGCGCCAGAGGTGATGTATTCCAGATTGTTCTCTCCCGCAGGTTTGAACAATCCTTTCAGGGTGATGAATTTTCTGTATACAGAGCACTCAGGTCAGTAAATCCCTCACCCTACCTGTTCTACTTCGATTATCTCGGCTACAAGCTTTTCGGATCATCGCCTGAAGCGCAACTACAGATAAATGAGGACCGGGCAACTATAAATCCAATTGCCGGAACTATAACTAAGACAGGTGACAAACTAAGTGATGAGGGACTGGCAAAAGCGCTCCTGGCAGATCCGAAGGAGAATTCGGAGCACTCAATGCTTGTTGATCTTGCGAGAAACGACCTGAGCAGACACTCAAAAAATGTAAAGGTAAGCACATATAAGGAGGTACATGCCTATTCACATGTAATTCACCTGGTTTCAACGGTAACAGGAGACCTGTACGATGCTGAAAACAGGTACCGGGTATTTGCCGATACATTCCCTGCAGGAACTCTTTCCGGTGCACCTAAGCACAGAGCAATCCAGCTTATTGATGAGATTGAACCCACAAGTCGGGGTTTTTACGGAGGGGCTATTGGTTTTATGGGATTGTGCGGATCACTCAACCATGCAATAATGATCAGATCATTTGCCAGTTACGGCGGGAAACTGACATACCAGGCCGGTGCGGGTGTTGTTATTGATTCGGTGCCTGAAAAGGAGCTCAATGAGGTTAAAAGTAAATTGTCGGCTTTAAGACAGGCATTAACCATGGCAGAAAATATAAAATAATTTATAATGGCAAGGATTCTGATAATAGACAACTACGATTCATTTACATACAACCTCCTGCATTATGTTCAGGAATATAATGACCATAAAACCGATGTTTACAGAAATGACCGGATCTCGCTCGATGATATTGAAGCTTATGACGGAATACTGCTCTCTCCCGGTCCGGGTATTCCTTCGGAGGCCGGAAATCTGCTGAAAATAATTGACCGTTACAAAGAGACTAAAAGGATTTTCGGCGTATGCCTCGGACTGCAGGCCATAGCCGAAGTGTTCGGCGGCAGCCTGCTGAACACTGACAAGGTTTACCATGGTGTGGCAACGAACATTAACCTGCTCGATACCGGACATTACCTTTTCGATGGTCTTCCGGATATATTTCAGGGTGGAAGATATCACTCCTGGGTGGTGAAAAAGGATACAGTTCCTTCATGCCTGCAAACGGATGCGCTGGATGATGAAGGCTATATAATGGCAATGAGTCACCGATCCCTCGATATTTGCGGGGTTCAGTTTCACCCTGAGTCGATACTTACACCGGACGGCAAAAAGATTGTTTTTAACTGGCTGAAAAAGTTTGATTGATTAATTATACAAACTCAGTAAGATAACAAGTTAGTGCCTGTTTATTCTATTTCAAAGAATTTGATACATATTGACAATTGCATGTATTTCAAGAAATTAAAACAATAATTTAATCTACCTCCAATGAAGAGTATCCTGAATAAATTACTTGAATCGCAGCAACTTAGCCGGGAGGAAGCGGCAGAACTTATGCTGGGCATTGCCGGTAATGAACTTAATGAGGCACAGATCGCAGCTGTGTTATCATCTTATATAATGAGAAGCATCAACCTTGACGAGCTTCTGGGCTTCAGGGAAGCGCTGCTTGAGCTGGCTGTGAAGGTAGACCTGAACGGAGAGAGAATAATTGATCTTTGCGGTACAGGAGGAGATGGTAAAAATACTTTTAACATATCAACCATATCGTCATTTGTTGTTGCCGGGGCGGGCATTAAAGTTGCTAAACACGGAAATTACGCGGTATCGTCGCTTACGGGTTCTTCAAACCTGATGGAGCATTGCGGCTACAAATTCTCCAGCAGTAACGACAAATTGAAAAGGGAGACGGAAGAGGCGGGAATATGCTTCATGCATGCACCGCTCTTTCATCCTGCTTTAAAGGCTGTGGGACCAATTCGCAGGCAACTGGGAATCAAGACCATCTTCAATATTATGGGACCGCTTGTCAACCCGGCTAATCCCCAATGCCAGCTTAGCGGCGTTTTTAGTATCGAAGCCGGCCGCCTGTACAGTTACCTGATGCAGAGGGAGAATAAAGATTACCTGGTTGTCTATAGCCTCGACGGTTATGATGAGGTTTCACTGACATCGGGAATAAAGTTTTTTTCCCCGAAAGGGGAAGGATTGTTATATCCTTCAGATTTGAATATGCCTGTCAATTCGCCCGAATCACTTTATGGGGGTGAAAGTGTTGAGGAGGCCGCGGGCATACTGATGGCAATTCTTGAGAACAAGGCAACAGAAGCCCAGAAAAATACTGTTATTGCAAATTCGGCTCTGGCGATTTCATGCTGCTATGATAATAAAAGCCTTTATGATTGTGTAGAGGCTGCAAAGGAATCGATCGATTCGGGAAAGGCCTTGAATTGTTTTAAAAAACTGATCGATATTCAAAGGGACTACTGAACCTGTTGCAGGCCAGAGGTACTGCTGAACCTCTGGCAGAGGAAATGGCTAATGTTAACCGGACTGAATATCATCGGGCAACAAAAGTAGCTGATAAGCAAATTATTAATTAAAAGCTGGTATGAACATCCTGGAAAAAATAGTCACTTATAAACGTGCAGAGGTAGGGAGGCTAAAGATCGAAAATCCCCCGGCATTGCTGGAAAAAAGCAAATTTTTCAGAAGAATACCGCTTTCGCTCGAAAGGGCTGTACTCGACAGTAAAAGGAACGGTATCATAGCTGAATTCAAGCGGCAATCACCCTCAAGGGGAGTCATTAACAAATATGCCGATCCTGCCATAGTTTGTCCACGTTACCTTGAAGCCGGCGCCTCTGCCCTATCAGTACTGACTGATGGTGAGTATTTTGGTGGCAGTAATAATGATCTGTTGGCCGTCAGGGACTTGTGCGACGCCCCAATACTCAGAAAAGAGTTCATAATAGATGAGTACCAGGTAGTGGAGGCTAAGAGCATAGGTGCAGATGCGATACTCCTTATAGCAGATATACTGACCGCCCGTGAGATGAAGATACTTGCCAGGGTGGCAGAGTCATTGGATCTGGAGGTTTTGTTTGAGATACATAATGAAAGCGGAATAGCAAAACTGCCTGCTGATGCAAGGCTTATTGGTATAAACAGCAGGAACCTGGGAAATTTCAGTGTCAATATGGATATTCTCAAAAAAACTTTCGGCCGGTTGCCAGAAACCAGCATCAAAATAGCCGAAAGCGGAATTCATTCAGCCGGCACGCTGGCAGAACTAAGGAATGTGGGATTTGACGGATTTCTTATAGGCGAGATGTTTATGAAAGAGAATAACCCCGGTGAGAGATGCACTGAGTTTATAAATGATGTAAATGCTTTTAAAAACTTTACAAATAAAAAATAAAACACCCATGATAAGCTTTTAGCACACAAGGATGAGGGTTTGACTTCGTCGATCTCACATGCACGACTGTTCGCATTTTGCAATATAAGTCAGATGTGACATTCATGGATTGAAACGCAAAATATCCGATTCATGAACTGGTAACACATTGTTAAACAAATTGCTAACTATACTTTATACGTATGAAACACCTGATATAATTTATATGCAATACATAATTCATTGATTATTAACTTGATTAACCTGATTTGTACAGATGAAAATAAAAGTATGCGGTATTACCAACAACAGGAATCTCAGGGAGATTGCCTCATTGCAACCTGATTATATGGGCTTTATCTTTCACAGGGGTTCTCCCAGGGATGTAACTGAAACTGTCGGATCGTTGTTACTGAGTACTGTTCCTTCAACGGTCAAAAAAGTTGCTGTTGTTGTTGATAAGCCTGAGGAGGAGGTTGTTGAACTGGTAAGAAAATACGGTTTCAACGCAGTGCAGCTTCATGGAAACGAAAGTGCCGGTTACTGCCGGAAGATGATGGATGTTTGTGAAGTGATCAAGGCGTTCAGGATAGATGACTCGCTGCCACCGGAACTGCCGGATTATGAAGGTAGCTGCCATCTTTTCCTGTTCGATGCGAAGGGAAGATACCAGGGTGGTAACGGCATTAAATTCAATCATGATATACTTAAAGGATATAATCTGAAAACCAAATATATACTGAGCGGCGGGATTGGCGACACTGACCTTCCCTACCTTAAGAATATAGACCTGGAGGGGATTGAAGGGATCGATCTCAACAGCAGGTTTGAGATCTCGCCCGGCTATAAAAGTATCGCACCTTTGAAGGAATTCATTCAAAAAATAAGAAGCAATGCCACGGTTAATAAGTAATAAGGGTTTTTATGGCGAATTCGGGGGAGCTTATATTCCCGAGATGCTCTATCCGAATATAGAAGAGCTTTCGCAGAATTACAGGAGTATCCTGCAATCGGCAGATTTCAGAAATGACTTTAAAAAGTTGCTAAGTGACTATGTCGGGCGGCCCACTCCACTTTTCTATGCTGCAAGGCTGTCGGAATCGGCAGGGGCACAAATATACCTTAAGCGTGAGGATCTTTGCCACACCGGCTCTCATAAACTTAACAACGTTATCGGGCAGGCCCTGCTGGCTGTACGAATGAAGAAGAAGAATATTATTGCCGAAACGGGGGCCGGACAGCACGGGGTGGCAACCGCAACGGTATGTGCCCTGATGGGACTGCCTTGTACGGTTTTCATGGGAGAAAAGGATGTGGCCAGGCAGGAGCCCAATGTGATGCGTATGAAAATGCTGGGTGCCGAAGTTATCCCGGTAACATCCGGAAGCAGGACACTCAAAGACGCTACCAACGAAGCCATCAGGTACTGGATCAACAATCCTGCCGACACTTATTACCTGATAGGGTCAACAATTGGTCCCCACCCCTACCCCGACCTTGTTGCCCGTCTTCAGTCGGTTATTTCGGCCGAGATAAAGAAGCAGTTGAAAAAGGCGGAGAACCGGGATTACCCTGACTTCATTGTAGCCTGCGTCGGNGGAGGTAGCAATGCGGCAGGAGCATTCTACCATTTTATAAACGACCGAAGGGTAAAGCTTATAGGAGTAGAGGCTTCCGGTGAGGGTGTCTCGAGCGATAAAACTGCCGCCACGATCTCTACCGGTTCAACGGGTATAGTTCACGGATGCAGAACAATGCTGATGCAGACACCGGATGGACAGATTAAAGAGGCACATTCGATCTCTGCCGGACTTGATTATCCGGGTATCGGACCGATGCATGCATTCCTGAGTAATACGGGCCGGGCAGAGTACCTTGCCGTAACCGACAAAGAAGCAATGGATGCTTCACATCACCTGAGCAGGCTGGAAGGAATCATACCCGCCCTGGAATCGGCCCATGCTATAGCAGTTTTGGGAAAACTGCAACTGAAAAGAGATGATGTCGTGGTGGTAAATCTCTCGGGAAGAGGTGACAAGGATATGGCAAGCTATATGGAATCGATGTCAGATCTCTGAAAATTTCATAATAGTTAATTCAGGAACATACTAACCAAATGCCCTTAGCAGACAAATAATATGAACAAGATTACCGGATTATTCAATAAGAAAAGCCGTCACATTCTATCAATTTATATTACAGCCGGCTTCCCTGAAATAAACAGTACTGTTGCCGTTATCAAATCGCTCCAGGAAAAGGGGGTCGATTTCATTGAAGTTGGTTTTCCATTTTCTGATCCCCTGGCAGACGGACCGGTAATTCAGCAGACCAGCCAGCGGGCTATCAAAAACGGTATGAATCTGGAGCTGCTGCTCCACCAGCTTGAAGAAGCCAAACAGGATATTTCAATACCATTTGTTCTGATGGGTTACCTCAATCCTGTTCTGCAGCTGGGAATGAAGGTTTTCTGCAGGAGAGCCAAAGAAGCGGGTGCCTCCGGAGTTATACTCCCGGATCTGCCGCTGGAGGAGTATGAGAATGAGTATAAAAAAATATTCGCAGATAATGACCTTCACATTATTTTTCTGGTCACACCTGAAACCCAACAGGAAAGGATCAGGAGGATAGATAAGCTGGGAAGTGGCTTTATTTATGCTGTTAGTGCATCATCAACAACCGGCAGACAAAATTCCTTCAGTCCCGAACAGGTGAACTATCTGAAGCGGCTGAAAGAGATGGATCTCGTAAATCCGGTTATGACAGGATTCGGTATTCATAACAGCGCAACTCTGCAGACTGTGTTTAAGCATACCTCAGGAGCAATTATAGGGACGGCCTTTCTTAAGGCCCTTATGCAGACAGGTAATGAAAAGGAAGCTGTAAACCTGCTTTACAGTCAACTGGGAATCGACTGAACCTCTCTCTGACAAGTTCCGGCTGGTTTATCAGCAATACAAATAACCGGCACGTTAATCAAGCTAGTTGATAATATTTTATGATTTATTGAACAAAATGGTAATAATTTGGTAATTTTAGTAATAATAAATTACACCATTTTGTACAGGATCAAATCAAATATTCTTACCGGATCAGAGGAATTTATCAGCAATAAAAAAGCCTTTGTTAAAATCCTTGAAAACTACAGGGAGCTGTTGCATAAAGTATCGCAGGGTGGTCCGGAAAAAGCGGTTATCAAACACAAGGAAAGAGGCAAGCTCCTCGCACGGGAACGTATTGATCTTTTGGTGGATCCCAATACTCCTTTTATTGAATTGTCTCCTTTGGCCGCATACGGAATGTATAATGACCAGTTTCCATCTGCGGGCATAATTACCGGTATTGGAGTTATTATGGGACGTGAGAGCGTCATAATTGCAAATGATGCCACGGTCAAAGGCGGTACCTATGTAAAAGAGACCATAAAGAAGCATTTAAGAGCCCAGCAGGTTGCAATGGAAAACCACCTGCCGTGTGTCTACATGGTTGATTCAGGAGGCATCTTCCTCCCTGAACAGGCAAATGTGTTTCCCGACAGGAATGATTTCGGCCGCTTTTTTTTTAACCAGGCAAGGATGTCGGCAATGGGTATACCGCAGACTGCAATAGTTATGGGTTCATGCACCGCCGGTGGTGCCTATGTTCCGGCAATGTGCGATGAGACTATTATTGTCAGGGAACAGGGTACAATATTTATCGGGGGCCCCCCGCTGGTTAAGGCAGCCACAGGGGAGGAAGTTACTGCCGAAGAGCTCGGAGGGGCCGGTGTCCACACGGGAATATCAGGGGTTGCCGACCACCTGGCAGAAAACGACCGCCATGCCATTCAGATCTGCCGTCACATATTTGAAACCTTTAAAGTGCGGGAAAAACAGAAGCTCGAACTTGCCACGCCACAGGTACCGTATTACGATCCAAAAGAGCTTTACGGACTTGCTCCGCTTGATTTCAGAAAACCCCTTGATTCAAGGGAGATTATCGCAAGGATAACAGACGACAGTCGTTTTCATGAGTTCAAGGCTAACTACGGTACCACGCTTGTTAGCGGGTTTGCACATATTCACGGATTTCCGGTGGGAATAATGGCCAATAACGGCGTAATCTTCTCCGAAACAGCCCTTAAGGGTGCCCACTTTATTGAGTTGTGCTGTTCACGGAAAATACCGCTGGTGTTTCTGCAGAACATTACAGGATTTATTGTGGGAAAAAAATATGAGCATGGCGGTATAGCCCGCGATGGCGCTAAACTTGTAAACGCAGTGGCAAACGCCGGGGTTCCCAAGTTTACCATTGTCTTCGGGGGCTCGTTCGGCGCAGGAAACTATGCCATGGCAGGGAGGGCATACGACCCCCGATTGCTGTTTATGTGGCCCAATGCAAAGATATCTGTAATGGGAAGCGAACAGGCAGCCGGAGTTCTGCTTTCCGTCAAACAGGAGCAGCTTAGATCTTCGGGAAAGGAAGTTACAAAAGATCAGGAGGATGAGATCAGGAGATCTATCTACAAAACTTATGAGCAGGAGGGATCGGCACTATACAGCACATCAAGAATATGGGATGACGGCATTATAGACCCGGCAGATACCCGCCTGGTTCTTGCAGCCGGCATTGCCATGTCATTGAACAAAGCCTGGCCGGAGACTGATTTCGGGGTATTCAGAATGTAACCCAAAACACTTATTAACCAATTACACCCTAAAAAAACCAATGGAAAGATTTCAAACGATTCAGTTGAGCATAAATAAACCTGTATCAACCATATGGCTTAACAGACCTGAGGTTCGTAACGCTATCAACGCTGCAATGATTAATGAGCTGCTTTCAGCATTAAGATATGCCGAAGAGGATAGCCAGGTCAGAATAATTGTTATAAGGGGAAAAGGTAAAGTCTTCTGTTCCGGTGCCGACCTTAACTGGATGAGAGATGCAGTAAATTATTCCCGTGAAGAGAATTACCGTGAGGCCATCTTGTTATCAGAACTTTTCGGCAGAATATATGCGTGCTCCAAACCGGTTATTACAGTTGTTCACGGAGCTTCAACGGGCGGGGCAAACGGACTGGTTGCAGCATCTGATGTGGCGCTGAGTGCCGATGACACATTATTTTCCCTTAGTGAGGTTAAGTCAGGACTTGTGCCTGCTGTCATTTCACCATACATAATAAAGCGCACGGGAGAATTCCCCGCAAGGGAACTGATGCTTACGGCAAGAAGGATATATGGGAAGGAGGCTGCTGAGCGGGGACTGGTTAATCATAGTTTTCCGGCAGAGGAGCTTGATAAGGAGCTGGGGGAGACTATTGAGCACCTGCTGGAAGGAGGGCCCCAGGCACTGAAAATTACAAAGTCCATGATAAGGGATGTATGCAATAACTGGAATTTTGAAATTGCCATGGAAAAAACAGCCGGTATCATTGCAGATATGAGAACCTCAGAAGAGGGACAGGAAGGGATGACGGCATTTCTTGAAAAAAGAAAACCCGCTTGGGTTGAAAAGTACAAAATGAACATATGATGATCCCGCAATGATATTTAGCAGATCTTCAGAAAGTAATCAAATTCACGTTAAAGTATTATTTGCTTAGGTTATGACTCTATTCCCGAAAATACTAATTGCAAACAGAGGGGAGATCGCTGCCAGGATCATCAGAACCGCTAAAAAAATGAATATTGCCACAGTGGCGGTATATGCGGCTGAAGAGCGCGATGCGCTGCACGTAAGGCTGGCTGATCAATCCCGGGAGCTTGAGGGAGAATCGCTGGCAGAAACATACCTTAATATTGAACAGATAATAAAAATTGCTAAAGATACCGGGGCTTCGGCCATACATCCCGGCTACGGCTTCCTGAGCGAGAATGAAGATTTTGCCGGAGCCTGTGAAGAAAGAGGCATAACATTTATCGGTCCCCGAAGCGAAACAATTGCGCTGATGGGCAACAAGACCCGGGCAAGAGCAGCAGCAGTAAATGCCGGCTTGCCTGTTATAGAGGGACATATCGGAACCCCCGGCGAGCTGGCCAGAAAGGGCGGTGAAATGAAATTTCCCGTACTGGTAAAAGCAGCGGCAGGAGGAGGCGGCAAAGGAATGCGCATTGTTACATCCCCGGCTGATCTTGCAGGGGCAATTGAAGCCACTGGCAGGGAAGCAAAAGCTTATTTCGGAAACGATACCGTATA
>SL_3KL_010_SEDDRAFT_10006483_pt1 | contig 10470 bp, 13 predicted proteins | sample SodLakKL_010_SED_2_FD_10381 | JGI IMG/M metagenome (IMG submission 10381)
GCTCTGGCTGTGGCTCAGGCTGTGGCTCAGGCTCGGGCTGTGGCTCGGGTTCGGGCTCGGGTTCTCGCACGAGGCAGTCGACTGTGATGTCGAATGTCAATGACGTGACGCCCGATGTCGCAGCCAGGATGACGGACACCCTGTCCCCAAGGACAAGTTCCTGCGTCTCGATGATGGCTTCATTGGTGCCAGACTCAACATCCTTCAGTGTGAAGCTATTGCCGTCCGTCTCAACTCTGACATCTGTTGAGTGTCTTGATTCATTGTTGAGTGTGGAGAATGTCACATTGCATGACTCCCCAACGAGTTCGGCTGGCGTTTCAGTGGATCCAAGAAGATCACCTTCTTTCGCATTGGTGATCAATACCTTTTCACTGAAGCCGAAGCTGTCGGTTGGAGATGCCGAGATCAGTAACACGGCAAGGAGTGCGATTATCAGCTTCATCTGGGTCCTCATCTGGCTCGCAGCCATTGCTCGAAGGTTGGATTGCACAGCACTGCATCGGATCGCCGTGCTCTGAGTAGGTCGATCGTCTCGTCTGCGGTACGTCCTTGCAAGATCAAGGCCGTTGCGGCGATGAGCGATGACCTGTTGAGTCCAGCCTGGCAGTGCACCAGGGTTTTCCCCGACTCCAGCAGGCCATTCAGCATGCGCCCCAATCCCAGGATCTTCGTGTCATCGAGATCCTCCGTGGAGTCGTACATCTCGATCTCGAAGCGGACCGTATCGGGCCCGATGGCGTAGCGCTCCCACTCGTAGAGGCTGACAACGAACTTGAAGTCATCGGGGAGGCGTACGTCGTTGTAACAGCCCCCCGTCCAGAGGTTCCCTTCGATGTGCGAAACCAGGGGCACATAGAACTGCGTGTTGCCGTGGTATGCGAAGCCCTCGATGTGGTGTGACGCTAAGTCAGCGTACATGGATCCCAAGTGACTGTTGGTGGTCACTGTGCCTCCTGGCGCGTGGTCGAGATTCAGACTAGCGTCCGAACAGCAATTTGTTGGCATGCGTGACCGACAACTGGGCATGAGGAGCCATAACGATGGGTGACAAGATCGCGATGCGCGGCGCACCGCGTCAGGGTGTTGCAGCCCCCGCACTCGACACGACCACGAAGTATCCGAACATCGGCTCGATCGACGACATCCGCCAGGAGGTGGACGACGCGCATGGCGACATGCGCAACTTCTACCAACAGGAGCCAGATGAGGTGATGCGGCTGGTTTCTGGACATCTCGCGAGGCTTGCCGAGATCAGCAAGGAGATTCGCCGCATCGAGGGCACGGTTCGTCAGCTGAAGTCCATAAGGACCAATGAGATAGACCCAGCTATGCAATCACTTTTTCAGCAGTTCCAGATTCATAGTCGACTTGAATCTGTTCGCGAAACAGATTTTAGAGTTGCGGGCATGAATGGCTAGGAGGCAAGCGTGAGTGACGTTGATGTTGGTGTTGACGACCTGCCAACTGATGTTGGCGAGCTGAGGCCAACTATTTCGTACGTCAATGAAGCTGGCGTGCCTGAAGAAATTGCAGAACAAGTTGTAAATCATGCAGATGTAGCTGCATCTATCGAAAGATGGATGCGCACAGTGTCACATGTCAACAGTTCGCCCAACAGGCGAAGCTGGGATGTCTTCAATCGTGATGATTACACGCAGTCAAGAAACACCTTNGAGGTAATGGCTCAGTGTTCACTTGCGGTTGAAGAGGACGATGTTCTGAGCACGCTCGCCGAGGTGATTGAAGGCCTGACCTTCTCAAAGATGGGCTTTGAGCATCATGATGAAGATGAAGAAGATGTCTGGAATCAATGGGCACGTGATGTCGACTTGGATAGCCGGACAAGGGAGATCTTCCGTGAGCTATTCAAGGTCAGTCAGTGCTATGTGGGACTCTGGTGGGATCAGCGCATCTTCACGGTGAGGACGAAGCCACACCTCGTGCACGACAGGGGTCGCGGCAATCACAAGCGACGGCGCAAGTTCCCGCTCGTCGTGCCTACCGCGATCACCATCTTCGATCCAGCAAAGGTCGTCCCCGTCGGCATGCTGATGTTCGGCCAGGAAAGCTTCGCGTACTTGGCTGACGAGGACGAGGATGAGGCGTTCGAGCGCATCGTTGTCGAGGGTGGACAGCCCGACACCGTGGTGCAGCGCATGTTGGTTGGTCGCTACACGCCCTCGAAGCGCGAACAGGATGAGCTTGCTGACCTTGGGATCGATGTCAAGCGACTCTGGCGGTTCCGGCCAGGATCCATCTTCCGGCACACGCTGACGCGAGCCCAGTACGAGCGGTTCGCCAAGGTCAGGCTCAAGTCGATCCTGCCCATCCTGGAGCTGAAGCACCATCTGCGGATGTCTGACCGCGCCTCCCTGATCGGGTCGACCAACTTCATCGTGGTCATCAAGAAGGGGACCGACAAGTTGCCCGCTCGTCAGGCAGAGGTTGAGAACCTACAGGAGCAGGCGCGCGTAGTCGCTCGTCTCCCGATCCTGGTTGGTGACCATCGGCTCTCCGTTGAGATCGTGACACCGAGACTTGACAATACCTTGATCGAGAGTCGGTACCAGATGCTGGATGCTCGTCTGGTTTTCAAGGCTCTTCAGAGCTTCCACCCGCAGACGCAGGGCGGGAATTCGGGCTCACACATTAAGGACATCTCTCGCGTTGTGGCGAGGGGATTGGAGAGTCGGCGTCACCAGATGGTCAGGGCGCTGGAGCGTGGCATCTTCGCAAAGATCGTGGAGGTGAACCAGGGCTTGCTGGAGGGAACGCCGCATCTGCAGTTCATGCCGCGTCGCATCTCGTTGGAGTTCAACTCCGACATCGTCAAGGCGGTTATGGAAGTTCGCGACCGTGGCGACATGAGTCGTGAAACCATGCTCGAAGAGTTGGATTACGACCAAGAGACCGAGTTGCTACGTCGCATCCGTGAAAGTGAAGCTGCTGACGACGTGTTCCAGACGCACGTTCCTCACGATTCGCCCGAAGGCAACTCTTTCCAGACTGGCAAGAAGGGTGGTCGCCCGACGGGTGCGACTGATAGTGAAGAGCGCGAGGAACGCGAGTGAGTCCATCGCGATCAGGCTCCGATGTAGGCGACATGGATGCAGCGCGCTCATTCTCGACCAAGGAGCGAGAGCAACTTGCCAAGAGTGGGCAAGCGTTGCCTGATGGCAGCTACCCGATCGTCACCAAACAGGACCTCCGGAATGCCATCCAGGCATATGGACGCGCATCGAACAAGGCCAGAGCGAAGCGCCACATCATCAAGCGGGCTCGCGCCCTAGGAGCGACCAGCATGCTGCCAGACGACTGGGCATCCCAGGATGAGGCAGCAACCAAGCTGTACTACTTCGAGGGTCGCAACACCCCGATCGCGGCTTCATCGGTCAGTGAGGCCCGCAAGAAGAAGAAGCGTGGTGGCGACAAGCTCGTGAAGGTTCGTACCCCCACCGCTGCGGAGAAGAAAGCGATGGGGCGCGGTGATTGGGTCCGTACTCGCAAGGATGGAAAGTCGCCTGAGAAATCGAAGTATGGCAAAGGGAGAGGCTACGGCCCACCTAGAAAAGATTCGGCAATGATGGGAGATGAAATGGACACCTCGGAGGTAGAGAAGAAGAAGGGCTACCGAAAGAAGAAGAAGGATTCCGGCAGCCTGGAATTCGAGTGCATCGATGAGTCCTGCGAGCGGGTCGGTCTTACCTTCCTGACCGAGAAGGCTGCCCACGACCACGCGCTCGCCGTTCACTCGCATGGCGAGGTGCGGATCGCGCTATCCAAGGCGCTGCGTGAGAAGTTCGCTGGCCCGCCCCGTCAGTGGGTGTATGTGGAAGAGACGGCGGACGACTGGTTCGTCTACAGCCTGGAGGGGTCTGGCTCGGTCGATGAGAAGCTCTATCGCCAGGAGTACACGTTCGAGAACGGCATCGCCACGCTGGGTGGGGATCCGGTCGAGGTGCGTCGCCGCGTGGTGTACGACCCAGTGGGTTCCTAGTGGAGACCATCACGCTTGAGCGAAATGGACGGGTGTTCTTCACGAACGCCTGCCGTGTCGTGCGCAAACAGGAGCAGGTGCCCCAGGAGTACGCCTCCGATTGGGCAACGGGAGAGAGCAACCCGTTCATCAAGTGGGTCTCCGGGAACTTCGTCGAGTCCGACCGACCGAACCGCAACAAGCAGTTCTGGACCGCTGGCGATCTGGAGATCGCCGAGTACAGCATCCGTGGGGCGCCGTTGAACATGGTGCACAAGGTGCGCCAGCCCGTCGGCTTCTTCCAGGACACCAAGACGACGCCGGTTGTCCATGATGTGGAAGACGACAGTGCAGCGAGCAGTCCTCTGAAGATCCAGGCTCTCGCTGGCATGTGGACGCACATCTTCCCGTTCGAGGCAGCGTTGGTGGACGCAGCTGACGAGCGGAACCTTCTGTACTACAGCATGGAGTGTCGCGGAACGCACATCACCTGTGCTGGCGATGAGGGTTGCGGGCAGACGTTTGAGTATCTGAAGCCCGGTACGCATTGCGAGCATCTAAAAGACCGTGCATCCATCAGGCACATCGTAAACCCCACTTTTCGTGGTGGTGCATTGATCGTGCCACCCGTACGTCCCGGTTGGGGTGGGGCAACGGCAACGGTCTTCAAGGAGGCCGTTGTGCAAGAGGCAGCCAAGTTTGCCGAACAGACTGAAGATGTCTATTCGGCAGCGCAGGCCGCAGGTGCCGAGGTCACGGCATCGGCTTGGGAACACATGATGGCGAGCATCATTTCACTCGCCGAGTGAATGGATGAGCGCATGATTTCAATCCCTTCACTCTCGTTTCCGATCCCAGCTGTTGTAAGGAGGTGTGGATGGACCCGCGCGTGATCGCTCTACATGACGAGGCTCTACTGCTTCGTCCTGACGATGCGTCCCACGATGGGTCTCTCTGTCCCATCTGCGTCGACTGGTCGCTGGACGAGTCGGGAGTACCAGCTTGCTTCGATCGCCTCGATGAGGCACAGAGGCACATCCCGTTCGGCGACGTGGAATATGCGGACCCTGGGTATCTAAGTGACGGGGTCCGGCGATACCCACTCGATTCCGAGACTCACATCCATGCAGTTGCTTCATTCTTGGAGCATGAGGACATGAGTGCTCGTTACTCGTCGGACGAGCTGAAGCAGATGCGACAGCGCACCCAATCTGCCATGAAGCAGATCGGTGCGAAGTCGCACGAGGCGGCTTCCGATCAAGAAGGTGAGGAAGGAGGTACCACTCCCGTGTCTGACACGATCACGCAAGAGACGCATGAGGCTCTGCTCGCGAAGGCTGTCGACGACGCGACCCGTGACGCGAGGGCAGAGATTGCCACGCTGAACGAGAAGGTCGCGGAGCTGACTGGCCAGGTTGAGGTCGCCGAAGCTCGCGCTGCCGAGCTGGAGGAGGCCAACGAGCAGGTCAACAGCGAGTTGGACCAGGCGCAGGTGCAGCTGAAGGCTGCCACCGAGGAGCGCGACCAGCTCAAGGACGACATTGCCCGTCGGGACGAGCAGGCTCAGATCGATGAGCTGGCACGTGCCCGTGCGGAGCAGGTCCGCAATCTCGACCTCTTCCCGGAGGAGTACGTCACCGAGAAGGCCCAGTCCTGGGCTGGTGTTCCGGAGGAGGACTGGGCTGACCGTATCGAGGAGTGGAAGAAGGCGAAGGGCGACGGCACCGCTGCCCCGAGTTCGCTCCCCAGCGATCAGGCGTCCGCGATGTCGGGCTCCAGTGACGAGACCCCCCCCGGAACCAAGAAGACGTCGTCGCGCCGTGCGGTGCTCGGCCTCGACTGAGACAGCTAGAGAGGAGGTGTAGAGAGTGGGTTACACGCGAAACTTTGGATTCCGTTCTTTCGAGAACGTTGTGCGTGATGGTCGTCATCGGGTCCCTGCGGATTCCGGTGGCTACGAGATCGGCACGGCAGTCAAGGTTGACCCGACCGAGCCCGGTTTCCTCACGCAGCCGGATGACGGTGAGGCGCCGACGCAGCTCTGCGGCATCGTGCTGTTCGAGCACATCCAGTACCAGGGGGTCGACCCCTGGCTGACTGCCCCCCAGGATGCTCCGTTCCACCTGGCTCCCGCTGGGCAGTACGCCCAGATGGTGCACGGTCCCGGTGCCAAGGTCTGGTTCCGCAACCTCGGGAACAAGGCCCTGTACGACGGCCGTACCCAGGTCAACACGTCCCCCCTGGCTGACACGGTGGTGTTGCCCAGTGTTGGCGACGGCCTCGTGCCGGATGCCAATGGCAAGTGGCGGATGTCTGATCCCCAGGCGGATGAGGTGCCGTGGCTCATGGTGGAGCAAGTCAATGCCTCGACCGGAGTGGTCGAGTGCCGACTGACGTTCTGAGAAAGGAGGTGAACTAAAGTGTCAAAGAGCGCAACCAAGCAAATGGTCGACTCGTTCGGTCGCTCCCGCGAGGAGAACCAGCAGCGCTACGAGCTGTTCGAGCAGGCAAATGAAGAGGCTCGCAAGAACTGGGATAACCCCCAGTGGCGAGCGGAGTTTGCCGCTGAACTGACGGAGTCCATCCTCTTGGGTTTCGATTACGAGACCCTCGTGGACCGCTGGATCGAGACCGAGCGCACTGACTTCAATGGACGGATCTTCGTCCGCGAAGCGACGGGCCTGAAGGCCTTCTACATGGCGCGTGGTGGCTACATCGAGGCCTCGGAGCTGACCGCCGAGATCTCGGAAGTCCCGCGCGACATGATCGGTGTGCATGTCTACGAGTTCGAGGACAAGTTCATCAACAACTTCGCCGAGAGCGCGCAGACGCTGCGTGATCTCGCGGTGAGGCGGATGGACGCGGAGGTGAACCGCCGGGTGCACACTGTGCTCGCGGAGGCTCTCCCCCCAGGTTCCCCGTACTACGTGGCAACACCGGGTCTGTCCAAGCCCGCCCTTGACCTCGCGATCCGTGAGGTTCGGGACGCTTCGCAGGACTCCCAGATCGTGATCGCTGGTCGTTCGACCGTGGTCGACCAGATCGCGGACTTCGATGGTTTCGGCAACGAGACCAAGGAAGAGATCCGTGCTCGTGGCGTCCTCGGCGTCTACCGTGGCGCAACGATCGTGTCGCTCCGTAACTTCAAGGATGAGGACAACGTTGCTTACATCCCTGCCAACGAGGCTTGGGTGATGGGCCGTGACACCGGGAAGTTCGCCTTCTACGGTGGCCTCAAGTCCAAGGAGTTCTCCGAGAACGACAACTGGTACTGGCACTACCTCGCTCGTCGGGACACTGGTGTCCTGGTGCATCACCCCGAACGTGCGCGTCGTCTGGTCGACAGCAACCAGGCTCCGTGAGCCAGCACTAGAGGCAATGAAGAGCCCCCACTCCGGTGGGGGCTCTTCATTTCGATCTCCATCCGTTCTTCAGCGACGTCGATGAGCTAGGATGAACGCGCGTTTGGAATGGGACCGGAATGAGAACAGGAGGCTGAGATGCCAGCTCAGGGCGCTATCACTGAAGCCGACAAGACATGGATCGAGGAATGGGAGAACGTCTCCGACATCACGAATTTCATCATACGGCTCGATGCTCGTGGTGATGAGCGACCCGAGCAGGTCAAGGGGCCGCGAACCTTCAAGGTGACATCGGAAGAGCGGATCCTGACGCAGGATCGCATCGTTGACGACAAGAACGACCCGTTCCTCAACGGCTGCTTCCGTCCGGTGACCGTCCCCGACTCTGTTGATGTGAAAACCAACCCCAATGCTCTATCCGATGCCGACATTCAGCGCATCATCCGTGCATCGAAGGTTGCATGGGATGAATACATTTCGATTGTCGACTCTCCAGCCACCTTGCGTCGCATGTTGGCCCAGTTCGACCAGATGCTGGAGGAGGGCGAGGATCTCTCCGCGCAGCGCCTGCGGCAGCTGCAAGCTCGCCTCCAGGAGGTCGCTCCACGTGCGCGCGTCATCCAGAAGGACCGTGCCGAGTACGAGAAGCTGGGGACCCAATGACGGGCGAAGACAGCGAAGTCACGATCCAGGAGCTGGTTGTGCTCCACAAGTACGACGGCGATCCGTTGCCGGAGAACCTCATCGAGACCGTCTACATCGAGAACGGCGAGATCGTTGACCATGTGACGGTGACGGAGTAGCACTATGCCACTACTAGATTTCGGGCGCAATCAGATCGCTGGGCGTCTCATCAACGATCCAGCGGTGCAGCCGTACAGTCACGCCAATGCGCATATCGGTGTTGGTGATAGTGACTCAGGGTTTCAGACGTGGCATGTGGATCTTGTTGGGTCCAATAAGTCCTACAGGGGCATGGACGTTGGGTACCCACAGAGGAACGACAATGTCCTGACATTCCGGGCAACGTTCGGTGTTGATGACGCCAACTTCAACTGGAGGGAATGGGGTGTCTTCAACGCGGCAGAGTTCGGGGTGATGCTGAACCGCGTCGTCGAGGATCTTGGGACCAAGCCCAACAACCAGAGCTGGCAGTTGACGGTCACGCTCACGATCAACAACCCGGCCTAGCTCATGCCACGTCACGTTGTCGAGGGCGACCCGGTCTCGCTACTGCCGGGATATATCCCGGTTGGGAACACAGCACCTGATCCTCTCGACTCGACCGTCTGGATCAACACCTCTTCGTTGCCGCCGGTTGTCCTTGGGTGGGATCCCATCGCTGAGGAGTGGGTCGAGATCGGTGGCGGTGGTGGTGGTGATGGCTCCCACGTGACCACCGTGGGTGATGGCATCGCTGCCACCTTCGACATCGAGCACGATCTCGACACAACCGCAGTGGTGGTCGGGGCGTGGGAGGTAACGACCGGACAATCCCTATCGCCAGCAGCCCTCGTGCTCGATGCTGACACGGTCCGTGTGACGTTCGCAGACCCTCCCGCATTCGCCGATGCGCGTGTGGTCGTGCTCTCCTCGGGTGGCACTGGGGGCAGTGGTGGCGGTGGAGGTGAAGCTGTCTATTCGCCCGCCGATGTGCCGCCCATCGCTCCAGCAGCGCAGAATGATGAGTTCCGTAGCTCGACACTGGATCCGTCCTGGATGCTGATCAACCAGGGTGCAGGTTCCTCGTTCGAGGCAACGCCTGATGGACTGATCTGCACAATCGGTTCCGATAACACGCAGATGCGACCGATCGCGAAGCCGGTTCCTTCTGGCAATTTCCGTTTCACGATCGCTGTGCATGAATTGTTCCACAACTTCATCGCATCGGGAACCTTCGCTGGTCTATCGATGTTGGTCTTGAACGCTGCGTCGAATCAGGCGCAAGCGGTCACGCTCTGGGATAACGATAGTGGGTCACATTATCGCTGGTTCCTGAACCGTCAGGCGTACTCGCCGCTCTCGAACCGCACCGACCATTGGGCACTCCTTCCGGCGCATGTTCCAGCAGGTCCGTTGTATCTACAGATGGACGTCTATCTGGATGGTTCAACCTGGCGGCGCACATTCCGGTACTCGTTGACGGGCAAGCTCTGGTCGCCGGACATCGATGCTGCGCGCGCGATCGGCTTCACACCCGGCTACATGGGTTTCTCGATGTACAACCGTGATGGCGCCAACGGCGCAAAGGCGCTTGTCCGCTGGTTCCGAGTCGAGGCCCTGACATGAACCCGATGCTTGCTGGTCCGTCTGGTCCTGGGGCCGTGTACGACCGTGATTCCGGCCAGTGGGCGCTTCGCGGTCTCTCGATGATCGGGACGAACGTCCAAATCGATGACTACACGTTGGCTGTGGACGATGCGGGCAACGTTATCGAGATGGATGTCGCCGTGGGCAACGAGATCCTCATCCCCCAGGGACTCGATGTCCCTGTGGGTAGCTTGTTCGAGGTGTGCCAGGTCGGCGAAGGGCAGACGACGGTCCTCGCTGACACTGGCGTGACCTTGCAGATCCCGGTTGGTGCGAGTCCTCGCCTCCACGGGCAGTGGTCGAGTGCCACGCTTCGCAAGCGAGCAGCGGATGAATACGTCCTCTCGGGGGACCTGGAGCCCTCATGAGCCTGCTGGCGCGTCGTGGTGCGATCGCATCGTCGCGCCTTCGGTCAGCGTCGCTGCTCCAGTACGCCGTCTACGACGAGCCTGGCACCTACGAGTGGGACTGGGAAGAGAGCGGCTCGCCTAGCCAGGTCGACCTGCTGCTCGTCGGTGGCGGTGGCTCTGGCGGGAGCATGTCCTATTGGAGTGGCGGAGGAGGGGGCGCGGGTGGTGTCCGCATCGTCGAGGATGTCGCGGTTGATGACAATGTGGCAGTGGTGGTCGGTGCAGGCGGTCTCAGCGTCACCGCATATCAGGGTAACGATGGAGAAGCATCCTCGTTCGGCTCCGAGAGCGCGATCGGTGGTGGTGGGGGTGCTGGTGCTGCCAGCGGCACGGGAAGTCACGCTGGGAGCGCTGGTGGTTCCGGTGGGGGCGGGGTTGCAAGTGCGGCTGGGGGGGTCGGCTCACAGGG
>SL_3KL_010_SEDDRAFT_10006484_pt1 | contig 10470 bp, 9 predicted proteins | sample SodLakKL_010_SED_2_FD_10381 | JGI IMG/M metagenome (IMG submission 10381)
GCCAGCACCGGGCGCGCGGCGGCGAAATCGGCGGGACCGTCGGCGCCGGCCATGATCAGCAGCCGCCCGGAACCCGCCTCGGGGATGGACCCCAGCACCGGGGCCTCGAGATAGCGCGCGCCGGCCTCGCGCACCCGCGCGGCCAGGGTCCGGCTCTCGGCCGGCAGGATGGTCGCCATCTGGATCACGCAGCGACCGCGCAGGGCGCCGTCCGGCAGGGCGTCCAGCACCTGGGCGATGGCCTGCGCGTCACTGAGCATCAGCACCAGGGTGTCGGCCTCGGCCACCGCCGCGGCAGGGTCGGCGTGCACCTGCACCCCTTCCTCGGCGAGCCGGCTGGCACGGGCCGGCGTGCGGTTGTAGGCGACCACGGGGAATCCGGCGCGGACCAGGCTCAGGCCCATGGGTTGCCCCATCAGCCCGCAGCCCAGCAGCGCCACACGGTGGTTGTCGTTCATGGCTGTTCCGTTCCTGTCGTCGAGTTCGTGCGAATGTCCGGGCCGCGCATGCGGCGCGCAAGAGCGCTCAGTCGGCAGTGGTGGCGTCGGCCAGCAGCAGGCCGCGCGCCTGCCCGGAACGGCGCTCGCGCTCGATGCGCCAGCCGCCGGCGTCGAGGAAATCCAGCGCGGCGGTGGTTTCCAGTTCCACATAGATGCGCGCATCCGGACGCAGCCAGCCGCCGGCCCGCAGGGCCTCCAGCGCCGGCGCCACCCGCCCCTTTTCGAACGGGGGATCGAGAAACACGAGATCGAAGGGCGCCTCCGGCGGCGGGCCGGCGAGGAAGCGCCCGACGTCATCGCGGCGCACGCGGACCTGGGTGGCCCCCAGGGTCTCGCAGTTGGCCTCCAGCTGGGCGGCCGCGCGCGCATCGCGTTCCACCAGCCACACCGCCGCGGCCCCGCGCGAGGCGGCCTCCAGGCCGAGGGCACCGGTCCCGGCATAGAGATCCAGCACCCGCGCCCCGGGCAGGCGCGGCTGCAGCCAGTTGAACACGGTCTCGCGCAGGGCGTCGGCGGTGGGGCGCAGGCCGCCCACCGCGGGCACCGGCAGCCAGCGCCGGCGCCACGCCCCGCCAATGATGCGGATGCGCGCGCCGCGCCCGGCGGCCGGGCGCCTAGTCCTGGCCACCGACGATGACCGTGACCATGGCCCCGGGGTCGATACGCTCGCCGAGCAGGGTGTTCATGCGGTCGAGCTCCACCGCCTCGACATGCTCGATGTAGCGCTCGATGTAGTCCGGCGGGAGCTGGTAGAACCCGATCATCGCCAGCAGTCCGACGATGTCGCTGTTGGAGGCCAGCGACAGCGGGAAGCTGTTGACCACGTTCTCGCGCGAGGCCTCCAGTTCGTCGGCCTCCACGCCGTCGCGATGCCAGCGTTCCACCTGCTCGCGCAGCACCTCGGTTGCCGCATCGGCCTGGCTCACGGCGGTCTGCATGTTGATCAGGAACGGGCCCTCGACCGACATCGGCTGGAAGCGGCTGTGCACCGAGTAGGCCAGGCCGCGGGCACTGCGCACCTCCTGGAACAGGCGCGAGGTGAAACCGCCCCCTCCCAGCGCGTGGTTGGCCAGCAGGAGGTCGAAATGCGCCTCGTCACCGCGGCGCAGGGCCGGCGCCCCCATGTAGATGTGGGCCTGCTCCGAGGGGAAGTCGATCCGCTCGGTCACCGGCTCCTCCCGTTGCGGCACCGGCGGCAGGGGTTCGGCGGCATCGCCCGCGGGCAGCGCCGCCGACAGACGTGCCGCGAGCGCCTCGGCCGCCTCGCGGTCGACACCGCCGGTAATGGCCAGCACGCCGTTGCCGGCGCTGTAGTGACTGCGGTAGAAGGCGCGGGCCTGCTCCGGGGTGATGCGTTCCAGGCTTTCGGCCTCGCCCCGCGGCCAGTTGGCGTAGGGATGGTCGCCGTACATCAGTTCGTAGAAGCGGCGGCTGCCGACGCTGGCCGGCTCCTGGCGCTCGCGCTGCAGGCTCTGCAGCGCCTGGCGCCGGCTGCGCTCGAAGTCGGCCTGCGGAAATGCCGGCTCCGCCAGCAGGTCGGCCAGGGTATCCACCGCGGCGTCCAGCCAGTCCGGCTCGGTCAGGCTGCGCAGGCTGACGATCGCCATGTCGCGCAGGGAGTCGGTGGCGAACTGCGCCCCCACCGCTTCGAAGCGCTCGGCCAGTTCCGAGGCATCCATCTGCCCGGTGCCGTGGCGCAGCCCGCGGCTGGTCAGGTGGGCCAGGCCGCGGTCGTCGCCATCGCGCGCGGCCCCGGCATCGAAGGTCAGGCGCAGGTCGAGCATCGGCAGATCCGGGGCTTCGACGTACAGCACCCGCAGCCCTTCGTCGGTCTCCCACTGCTCGATCTCCACCGCCTGCGCGGGCAGCGCCGCGAACAGCAGAAACACCAGCGCCAGGGCGCCCAGGCGCACGGGCAGGAACGACTGCTTCAACCACATCATCAATGGCCTCCCGGGGCATCAGGATAGGTGTCGACCGCGCCGGGCGCGGGTGCCTCGCCGTCCAGCGGCAGCGGATCCAGCACGCCGACCGTCCGCTGCTCCGGCACCAGGTATTCGCGCACCACACGCTGCACGTCCTCTGCGCTCACCTCGCGCACGCGGTCGACAAAGGCATCGCCCTCCTGCCAGCCGACGCCGGAGGTCTCCAGCATGCCCAGCAGGAACGCCTGCGAACGCACCGAGTCGCGCTGGTAGACCTCGGAGGCGATCACCTGCGCCTGCACCCGCTCGAGTTCCTCGGCGCCCACCGGCTCGTCGCGCAGGCGCGCGATCTCCTCCTGCAGGGCCTCCTCCAGATCCGCGACCTCGACCCCGGAGGCCGGGACCGCGGCCACCTGGAACAGGTCGTCGAGGCGGCTGAACGGGCTGTAGCGGGCCGAGGTTGCGGTCGCCAGTTCGCGCCCGCGCACGATGTCGCGGGCGAAGCGCGAGGCCTCGCCGGAGTCCAGCAGCCCGGCGGCCACCAGCAGGGCGTAGGCATCCTCGTGCGAGTCCAGGGTGTTCAGCACCGGCACCTTCCAGCCCATCATCAGATAGGGCACCTCGGCCGGGGCCCGGACGGTGATGCGGCGCTCGCCGTTCTGCGGGGTCTCCGCGCGCGGCTTCGCCGCCGGGCCCGGGCGGTTGGGGATGTCGCCGAAGTGGTCCTCGGCGGCGGCGATCACCGCCTCGGCATCGACATCGCCGACCACCACGACCACCGCATTCTCCGGCGAATAGTAGTGCTCGTACCACTGTTGCAGGTCATCGAGGGTGTAGGCCTCGATGTCGGTCATCCAGCCGATCACCGGATTGCCGTAGGGGTGGTTGAAGAAGGCCGTGGCCATCAGCTGTTCGCGCAGCAGGGCATTGGGACGGTCCTCCACCCGCAGCCGGCGCTCCTCCTTCACCACCTCGCGCTCGGGCTGGAACTCGTCCTCGTCGAGCCGCAGGTGCTGCATGCGCTCGGCCTCCATGGCCATCACCGTCTCCCAGTGGTCGCGCCCGATCACCTGGTGATAGCCGGTGTAGTCACGCCCGGTGAAGGCGTTCTCGCGCCCGCCCAGACGCGAGATGACGCGCGAGAACTCGCCCGGCTCGAACTGTTCGCTGCCACGGAACATCATGTGTTCCAGCATGTGCGAGATGCCGGTGATGCCGCTGTGCTCGTCGGCGGAGCCGACCCGGTACCAGACCTGGTTGGCCACCACCGGCGCGCGGCCATCCTCCAGCACCAGCACGGTGAGGCCGTTGTCCAGCCGGGCCTCGACCACCTCGGTGTCCGCGGCCGGAGCGGCGCCCAGTGCGGTGGCGGCGGCCAGCCAGCCGGCCGCCACGAACAGCAGGTATTTCGGTAGTGCTTTGCCCATCGACACTCGATCCTCGTGCTAGCATGAACGCTTTCTACTGGACCACCAGAAACATGTTCGGTTTCCGCAAGAAAAAATCCCCGGATCCCGTCGACCCCGCTCCGGAAACGGCCACCGACGCGGCCCCGGAAACGCCGGCCGAGCCGGCTGCCGCGGAGGCGGAGAAGCCCGCCCGCGGCGGCTGGTTCCAGCGCCTGCGCAAGGGCCTCGCCAAGACCGGGCAGGTCCTCGGCGGCGACCTCGGCTCGCTGTTCCGGCGCAAGATCGACGACGAGCTGTTCGAGGAACTGGAAGAACGCCTGCTCCTCGCCGACGTGGGCCTGGATGCCACGCAGAAGATCATGGATCGTATCACCCGCGAGGTGAAGCGGGGGGATCTCGACAACGCCGAGGCCCTGATGGATGCCCTCGAGGCGGCGATGATCGAGATCCTCGAACCGGTGTCGCGGCCGCTGCAGATCCCGCAGGCCGAGCGGCCGTTCTCGATCCTGGTGGTCGGCATCAACGGCGCCGGCAAGACCACCACCATCGGCAAGCTGGCCCACCACCTTAAGGCGGACGGCCGCTCGGTGGTACTGGCCGCTGGCGACACCTTCCGCGCGGCCGCGGTGGAGCAGCTGCAGACCTGGGGCGAGCGCAACGACGTGCCGGTGATCGCCCAGGGCACCGGCGCCGACTCCGCCTCGGTGGTCTATGACGGCCTGCAGGCCGCGACCGCCCGCGGCATCGACGTGATGATCGCCGACACCGCCGGGCGCCTGCACACCCAGACCAACCTGATGGACGAGGTGCGCAAGGTGAAGCGCGTGATGGGGCGGCTCGACACCAACGCCCCGGACGAGGTCCTGCTGGTGGTCGACGGCGGCACCGGGCAGAACGCCCTGAGCCAGGCGCGGCAGTTCCATGACGCCCTCGGGCTCACCGGCATCGTGGTCACCAAGCTGGACGGCACCGCCAAGGGCGGCGTGCTGTTCGCCCTGGCCGAGCAGCTGGGCGTGCCGGTGCGCTTTGTCGGCGTCGGCGAGAAGGCGGAGGACCTGCAGACCTTCGACGCCCGCGCCTTCGTCCGCGCCCTGCTCGGGCGCGACGACTGACGGCCGCGGGAGGCGCCCGTGATCCGGCTTCAGCGCGTCACCAAGCGCTTCGGCGGTGCCGCGGAGGCACTGAGCAACGTCAGCCTGCGGGTGGACCCGGGCGCGATGGCCTTCATTACCGGACCCTCGGGCGCCGGCAAGAGCACCCTGCTGCGGCTGATCGCCGGCCTTGAACGGCCCACGCGCGGCCACATCCGGGTCAATGGTCACGATCTCGACCAGCTTTCCAGCCACGCGATCCCGCGCTTTCGCCGCAGCATCGGCCTGGTGTTCCAGGATCACCGGCTGCTGTTCGACCGTCCGGTGTTCGACAACGTCGCCCTGCCGCTGGAGATCCTCGGCTACCGCCGCCCGGAGATGCGCAAGCGCGTGCGCGCGGCGCTGGACAAGGTCGGCCTGCTGCACAAGGAGGCCGCGAACCCGCGCACCCTGTCCGCCGGCGAACAGCAGCGGGTGGGCATCGCGCGGGCCGTGGTGCACCGCCCGGTGCTGCTGCTGGCCGACGAGCCCACCGGTAACCTCGACCCCGCGCTGTCGCGCGAGATCCTGCAGCTGTTCGACGACTTCAACCGGGTGGGCATGACCGCCCTGATCGCCAGTCACGACCTGGCGCTGGTGGAGCGCATGGGCAAGCCGGTGCTGCACCTGGAGAACGGGCGCGTCGAGGCGCGCGGCGGCATGGGGGGCGGCGCATGAACCCGGAGCGGCCCCTGGCCGGCCGCCTGACCGGGTGGCTGGAGAGCCATCGCGACGCCGCCCGCCGCAGCCTGCGCCGGCGGCTGCAGTCCCCGGTGCTGAGCCTGATCAGCATCGCGGTGCTGGGCTTCATCCTCGCCCTGCCCGCCTACCTGTGGGTGCTGCTGGACAACGCCCGCAGCCTGTCCGCGCACGTCGATCACGACCCGCGCATCGCGGTCTACCTCGACGGTCCCGACGATGGCGACATCGCCCGGCTGGAGGACCTCCTGGACGACAACGGCCAGGTGGAACGCTGGAGCCGGATCGAGGCCGACACGGCACTGGAGGAATACCGCGCCGGCCTGTCCGATCCCGGACTGCTGGACTGGCTGGACGACAACCCCCTGCCGGAGGTGGTCGACGTGGTCCCGGCCAGTACCGACCCACAACGGGTCGCCGCCCTGCGCGAGGCACTGGAGGCGGCTGCGCCCGGGGCCACCATCATCAGCGACGACGAGTGGATGCGCCAGCTCGACAGCCTGCACGCCCTGGGCCTGCGCATCCTGGCGGTGCTGGCGGGGATGCTGGGGCTCGGCGCCGTGCTGATCCTCGCCCTGGCCTCGGCATCGGAACTGCGCGAACGGCAGGAGGAGATCGCCATCTCGCGCATCAGCGGCGCGACCCACCGCTTCCTGCGGCGGCCGTCGCTCTACGGCGGGCTGTTCACCGGCCTGGGCGGGGGTGTGATGGCGGTGCTCCTGCTGCTGGCCACCACCGCGGCAAGCCGGCAGCCGCTGGAACGGGCCGCCGGCGCCTTCGATCTGGACTTCGCCCTGCGCCTGCCGGAACCGGGGCATGTCCTCGCGCTCCTGGCGGCGGGGCTTGCACTGGGGTGGGTCGGCGCCCGGCTGGGCAGCGGCCACGCCCTGCGCGACGCGCCCTGAGTCCTCGCGGCCCCGGCCCGCGATACCCGGAACTCCTGCCCGGTTTAGCACTCCAATCCGACGAGTGCTAATCTTGACCGAATGAGACAGGAGACGACGGAAACGAACATGAATCAGGCCCTGACCACCGTACGCGCCGAAATGCCGGCACCGGTTGGCGACCTGGACCACTACCTCCAGGCCGTCAGCCGTTTCGAGGTACTGGACAGCGAACGCGAGCGCGAACTGGCCGTGGCGCTGCACGAGCGCAACGACCTGGACGCCGCCCGCCAGCTGATCCTGCACAACCTGCGCTTCGTGGTGCATGTCGCCCGCAGCTACCAGGGCTACGGGCTCCCCCTCGGCGACCTGATCCAGGAAGGCAACGTCGGCCTGATGAAGGCCGTGCGCCGTTTCGACCCGACCCAGGGGGTGCGCCTGGTCTCGTTCGCGGTACACTGGATCCGTGCCGAGATCCACGAGTTCATCCTGCGCAACTGGCGTATCGTCAAGGTGGCGACCACCAAGGCGCAGCGCAAGCTGTTCTTCAACCTGCGCAGTGCCAAGCAGCGGCTGGGCTGGATGTCCCGCGACGAGGTGAGCGCGGTCGCGCGCGACCTGGGGGTCGCGGAATGCGACGTACTCGAGATGGAGCGGCGACTTTCCAGCCACGATGCCAGCTTCGACCCGACCCCGGACGCCGAGGAGGAACACCCCGGTCTGGCCCCGGCGGAGCGCCTGAGCCTGCAGGACATGAGCGACGATCCGGCGCAGCTGGCCGAGGCCGAGGACTGGGACCGCCACTACCAGGAACGCCTGTCGGCGACCCTGGGCGAGCTGGACGAGCGCGCCCGCGATATCCTGATGCGCCGCTACATGGGCGAGCGCAAGGCCACCCTGCACGAACTCGCCGCGGAGTACGACGTCTCGGCGGAACGCATCCGGCAGATCGAGAACAGCGCGATCAAGCGCATCCGCGCGGCCCTGGCCGAGTAGCCGGCGCGGCCGGGCACACGGCCCGGCACATACCGCTCGCGCAGCAAAAAGGCCCCGGCATGATGCCGGGGCCTTTTTGTATCGCCGGCTTGTATTGCCAGCCCGGCGGACCGCGCCGGGGCGCGATCACCCCCGGCATTCGGCCGTCAGCCGAACAGGATCACCGAGAAGAAGCTGAGCCAGGAAAAGATGATCAGCGCGGCAGTCAGGGTCAGCGGCAAATTCTCGAAGGTAAACCAGGTACGCATGGCGAAGTCCTCGCAAACGGAAACAATCGAAACAGTCTTTCCCGGCAAAGGGTAAGCCCGGGTGATGCCCGGCGCAAGTCCCCACGGATTGCGGGTTCTTGGCCGGCTCCGGCCGCCCAGCGCACGGGGCGATTACGACGGTGGCGTTCACTCGCGGCGGTCGTCGCGGCCGGGATCCTGTTCCGGACCATGGTCGCCGGCCTGCCCCGAGTGGTTGCCGGGGATGCGCGGGTCATCATCGTCCATCAGGATACGATGCGCCGGGCCCTCGAGGTCCTCGTACTGTCCCGAGCGGATCGCCCAGAACAGCACCACGGCGACCACCAGGACAAACAGCATCGCCAGCGGAATCAGCAGATACAGCATCGACATGGCGTCAGTGTACCGGCCGCGCGGCCGCACTTAAACCGAGCGCGGCGCCCGGTCCGGCGCCACCGCGGCGGCGGGCCGCTCGCCGGCCGCGGCCTCGCGCGCCGGGCGCAGGCGCAGGGCATTGCCCACCACCAGCAGCGAGCTCAGCGACATGCCGAGCGCGGCCAGCCACGGGGTGAGCAGGCCCGTCGCCGCGATCGGCAACGCCAGGACGTTGTAGCCAATCGCCCAGCCCATGTTCTGGCGGATGATGCGGCGGGTCTGCCGCGCCGTTTCCAGCGCCGCGGGCAGCTGGTCGAGGCGGTCGGACAACAGCACCAGGTCGGCATGGGTCTGGGCCAGCCGGGTCCCGCCCCCCATGGCCAGCGAGACGTCGGCCCCGGCCAGCACCGGGGCATCATTGATGCCCTCGCCGACCATCAGCACGCAACGGCCCTCCGCTTGTAGCCCGCGTACGTAATCCAGCTTGCCATCGGGCGTCAGGCCGCCGTGCGCGGTGGCAATACCCATGGTCTCGGCAAAGGTCGCGGCGGCCTGCGGCCGGTCGCCGGTCAGCAGCACGACCTCCAGTCCGCGCGCCTGCAACTGGCGCAGGGTGTCGCCGACCTCGGGCCGCGGGGTGTCCGCAAGCCAGAAGCGGGCGACCGGGCGGTCATCCACGAGCAGCCACACGGGCGTTGCCATCGGATGCGCCCCGGGGGTGTCCCCGGCGTCCGTCGCGGCCACGGCGGGATGCATCGCGGTTCCCCCGATCGCCACGCGCTGGCCGGCCACGCGTCCGGTCAGGCCCTGGCCGGGATGGTTGCGCACCTCGGTGGCCTGCAGGGCCCCGCCGGTCTCGCCGGCGGCGCTGGTCAGCGCACGCGCCAGCGGGTGTTCGGAATGAGCCTCCAGGGCTGCGGCCCAGGCGAGCCAGGCCTGCCCCGCCGGCGGCGGCACCAGATCCTCGGTTGCCACCAGGCGTGGCTGACCGGTGGTCAGGGTGCCGGTCTTGTCCAGGCACACGGTATCGACCCGCGCCAGGGTCTCCAGCGCATGCCCCCGGGTCACCAGCAGCCCGGCGCGCGACAGGGCCCCGGTGGCGGCGGTCAGCGCGACCGGGGTGGCCAGCGCCAGCGCGCAGGGACAGGTTGCCACCAGCATCGCCACCATCACCCACAGGGCGCGTGACGGGTCGATCAGCGCGTACCAGACCAGGCCCGCGAGCGCGGTCAGCACCAGCACCGCCCCGACGAACCAGCCGGTCCCCGCCTCGGCCAGGCGCGCCATGCGCGGCTTTTCCGTCTGCGCCCGGTCCAGCAGGCGCTGGATGGCGGCCAGCGTGGTGTCGGCACCGACGCGCCGGACTTCCACCACCAGCGGGCTGTCGACATTCACGGTGCCTCCGGTCACCTCATCGCCCGCGGCGGCCGGTTGCGGCTCGGGCTCGCCGGTCAGCAGCGCCCGGTTGATGCTGGAATGCCCGTCGCGGACCACGCCATCCATAGGGATCGGCTCGCCGGGACGTACACGCACGCGGTCGCCCGGCTCGAGTTCACTGACCGGCACCGACTCGGCATGGCCGTCGTCGCCGATGCGAGTGGCGATCGCGGGTACCAGCCGGTCGAGGCTGTCCACCGCCTGCGAGGCGTGCTGGCGGGCATTGAGTTCGAGATAGCGGCTGGTAAGCAGGAAGAAGACAAACATCACCACCGATTCGAAATAGACATGCTCGCCAGTGCCCAGGAACACCGCGTACAGGCTCGCCAGATAGGTGACGATGATCGCCAGACTCACCGGTACGTCCATGCCCAGCTGCCCGCGGCGCAGATCGCGCCAGGCGCTTTGATAGAACGGGATCGCGGAATACAGCACCACCGGGGTGGTCAGCCCGGCCGCCACCCAGCGCATGAACTGGATCAGGTCGGCATGCGCGGTGTCCTCGGCGCCCAGCCACAGGGCCACGGCCAGCATCATCACCTGCATCATCCCCAGGGCCGCCACCGCGATCCGCCGCAGGGCCACCCCGCGTTCGCGGGCCAGCGCCTGCTCGCGGGTACCGGGGTCGTAGGGGTGGGCGTGGTAGCCGATATCGCGGATCGCCTTGAGGATCTCGGAGAGCGCGATCCGTTCCGGGTCCCACACCACCCGCGCCCGGTGCGTGGAGTAGTTGACGCTGAAGACGGAGACACCCGGCAGGGCGTGCACGTGGCGTTCGTTCAGCCAGACGCAGGCGGCGCAGGTAATGCCCTCGAGGATCAGGGCGGCCTCGCGTCGCGGGCGGTCGCCGCCCCCGTCGGCGTCGGTGACGAACTGCTGCTGGATCGC
>SL_3KL_010_SEDDRAFT_10006485_pt1 | contig 10470 bp, 9 predicted proteins | sample SodLakKL_010_SED_2_FD_10381 | JGI IMG/M metagenome (IMG submission 10381)
AAGGGAACTATTCAGAACTACTGGAAACAAACGAAGAGTTCAGAGAGATGAGCCTTATCGATCAGTAGGAAAGATATTGTACCCGGGGCGGGAGTATTAACATTTCTACATTGCTACATTATCTTTAGATATATCACTGTTTTTTAATTAGATAAAAAATTTTCATTTTTTTTTCGAAAAATTGCATTTCCGTAATACTTAATAGTGTTGCCTCTCAGGTTACCCCTGAGAGAAATAATACTTACTAACAAAAAATAAAATAAAAAATGCATCTTTCGATTAAAAATGTAATTCAAAGAGATAAAAAAAGAAAAGATGGTACTTATAGAGTGTACCTACGACTAACAGAGAATAGAAAGTCAAAATTTATTGGCACACCAATAATCATTAAAGAAAAATATTGGAACAATAAAAAGGGTATCGTAAAAAGTAATCATGATTTTCATATTCAGTTTAATCAAAGACTGGAAAATCAAAGGCGCGAAGCCTTAAAGCAAAAAGAACAGTTGTATAAAGAAGATAGATTATGTTTGGAGAATTTATATGCTGAATTGACTGGATCCAGCAAGAGAAATACAACCAAAACAATTACTGAAGAAATTGATAATTATCACAAATATTTAAAAAAGAACGACAGATATTCAGAATGGAAAAAATTTGGGGTAGTAAAAAATCAATTTCAGGAATTTATTTCGGTCAACAATGACAAAATTGAACTATTAAATGGTGAGATGATTGAAGATTTGAAGTCTTTTCTGTTGAACGAAGTTGGAAATAATAACAACACTGTCATAAGAAAACTCAGAGTATTTAAGGCATTCACCAAATACTTAAGAAAAAAAGGGTACTTAGATCGAGATCCTTTTGAATTTGTCTCACCACCTAAAGAGCATCCATCAAATAAAACAAGACTGTCCATTGAACAGATTGAAGCATTAAAAAAATTGGAATTAGAGCCAAATACACTACTGTGGCATGTAAGAAATTACTTTCTTTTTTCATTTTATAATGCAGGTATAAGATTTGGTGACCTTTGCACACTTCAATGGAGTAATATTGTAGATGGTAAACTCCATTATCAGATGCGAAAATCCAAAAAATATAAGACAGTTAAACTTTTAGATGAATCAAAAGAGATATTAACTTTATATGGCTATCCTAATGGTAATCGAACAGATTATATATTCCCGATTCTTTACACAAAGCATACCGATCTTTTTTCTCTAAAAAAGGATATTGCGTCAAATAATGCTCAAGTAAATTCAGCTCTTAAAGAAATAGCTTATTTAGCAGGAATTGAGCAGAATATATCTACACATGTAGCACGTCATTCGTTTGCTCAATTTGCTTTAAAAAAAGGCATGAATATGTATTCTATCAGCAAGCTCTTAGGGCATAGTAATATTCAGATGACAGCTCGTTATTTGAAATCCTTCGATGAAGAGCTTGTTGAAGACGATTATGTAAAGCTATTTAAATAAATTAAAACAATAACTTAAAAATAAAAAAAATGAAAAATCAGATTTCACCAGATGCATACATCAGTAATTTCATCGAAAATACAGCTAAAAAAGTAGAAAGTAGAATTATTGACTCTGTAAGAGAAGAGTTATCTAAATATTCGTTAGAAAAGAAAATTCCTCCCTACATAAATACAACAGGTTTCTATGAACTCACAGGAATCTCATATAAGAAGCAAAGTTATTTACGTAGTAAAAGGAAAATTGGATTCTCACAGAATGGGAAAAGTATTACCTATAAACGTGAGGATGTAGAAAAGTTTTTGGAGGAGCATCATGTTCCTGCTAAAATAGATATCAATTAAGAGATAAAAGAGGGGAAGAGGTCTCATATTTCTATGAGATCCAATATTCCCTTTATACCATATAAATCAAGTTTAAGTTTTTATTACAGTTCTTTATTCAGATATCATGCAATCTGACACATATATAAAACATTTTTAATATGTGATTCTGCAATCACATCATGGAATAAATTGTATGATTGAAGTTCATATCCGGCAAGTTATATCCAGTTAGGAATTTATTATTTACAGGTTGCTCATTATTTCTTAAATAAACATGAGCCTGAGATCTATTTCCCATATTTAGGAGAGAGCCAATATATTAAGTGATATTTTCAGCCTGAGAGCCTATACTATAAAAGTGGCAATAGTAGATAAGATATTTTATGCTAAGCCAGCTGAGGCAAAATCTATAAGTTTTGAGCTACCTGAGATCTGGACTGATAAGCATGTTCTGAGAAATGAGATCAGATACCGGTGCCGGTTACATAAACAGCTTAAAGAGGCTGAGGTCAAAGCCAGGTCTTTGTATGAGGAGCCGTTATATATTAGATTGCTAAATTAATATGTAAGTGATTTTCAATCAATACATAAGAATGCAGAGATCAGTTTAGATACTATCAATATGAAAACTCCAAAAGACTTTTGGGATCAGATGGCACTCCTCATGATTGATAATATCGGTCAGGCTGGAGCAGTGGATCTGGTAGAGGAGCTGAGAGCAAAGCAGGTATTTGATAAGCCTGAATATTACAGCAGGCTCAAAAAGGAGATCAGAGATAAGAGTAAGAAGTTTCAAGCCTCAGTACTCTGCTCCTTTAATTCAGGAGCTTGAAAGCAAAATCACAGCACTTAAACGGTATTATAAGTGAATGTTCTCTAATTATTTAGGTTTTAAAATAAAAAATTTGATATGAATGGATTTATAGAAGCAGTCATTATACTTGCATTAGTTGGTGCAATTCTGATTTATGTATTCTATTCAAAAAGTACTTCAAATAGTTCAATGAGTGCTAAAGAAAGAAAAGAGAGATTTCAAAGAATACAGGAGCTGGAAGGCATGGCTAATACTGTAGATAAATTAATTTTTAGCATGAATGAATCTGATAATTTAAATGCTAAAAAAAAGAGGGCTGAAACAATTCTACAAGTTTTGAACAGGGTATCTGATTATCCAGAATATCAAGAAGTATTTGAAAGTTTTGATGAGCTTTATAAGCAAGTAAAAAGCATGTTATTGGTTGCTCCTGTTATTGAGCATTTAAAGAAAGCGCATAAGTATAAATTTAAAAAGAAAGATTCATCAGAAAAAAATGCACTATTGGATGCTTTGTATGAAATTGAACAAAACAATATTACTGATGATGATTTCATGAGGCTGGGTTCTCATAATGAAGAGACTGGAGAAATTATTTCAATTTCTCAGATAGAAGAAAGGCTAAAAGAACTGGGCTGGGAGAAATGATTAAAAACTTGACAAAACTTTACATTTTAGGTCTTAACAAAACTTAAGATTATGCCAGCTTACAGTACATTTCCAACAATACTGGATGAAGAAAAACAGATATCCATCACCAAGCTAAAAGAGTTTGGTTTAATGGAGCCGGATAGCTTTAAATCAGGCAGGCTGAGCTGGAGCAGTAGAGGTGAGGAGATAGGCAGTATCAATATTTCTGTAGATCTCAGAGAGTCTCCACATTGCTTTCTATGGTACACCTACAACAAAGAGGAGCAGGTCAGATACAAAGTAAATCTGGACTCTGTAGAGTCAAATTTAGGCAGAGGCAGGATCTGGTACTTTGTTTGTCCTCATACCGGAAAGAGATGCAGAAAACTCTATGGAGTCGGTAAATACTTTCTTCATAGAGATGCTTTTCCAGATGCTATGTATGAATGCCAGACTTATTCTGAAAATCAAAGAAATATGAACAAAGTTTTTGATGCTGTTTTTGGTATAGATGAGTACGATGATTGGTTGTACCAAAAGCATTTTAAAACACATTACAATGGGAAACCAACAAAAAAGTATCTCAAAGTGTTAGAAAAAAAGAACATGGCTAAAAAGATGAGGAAAAAATTAATGGACTATTTTGACTAGCACCCCCTTTTTCATTAAGCCAGACTTAATTAGTTGCCCTACATAAACCTTGTGTGTTAAAAAAATTTTCTATCCCAATTAGTTGTATTACATATTCAGTTTTATTAACTAACAATTAGAACCTGTAACTGAATATCGACGATATGAGTGAGAGAACTGAAAAAATAATGTTGGCTAATAAAGAAACTTTAGACAAAGGGACTACCTGACTTCTTTTTCTTTAATTATGTATTAAGAAAGATGATTCAGATAACAATTAACAAATCAGAGGGTTATGAGAACATCCATTATTTTACTTCTATTTTTAACATTCATAGTTTTTTTTAACGCTTGTATTTCTTCACCTGAGGATATACTCAGAAACAACATTGAAGATTATTTAATGCAGAATTTACATGATCCCAATAGCTATGAATTTGTAGCCTTAGAGTTAGTTCATGTATATACTCATCGTGAAAACATTGAATACAGGATTCCAACTTTTGAAAGTAGCATTGAGTTTAGAAAAAATCGGATTGAGTCTTCAGAAAACAGGATAAATAGTGCTAAGCATTCAATTTCTCAACCGTATGCAAATGTGGAATTTTATGAGAGAATAATATCAAATGCAGAGGAGAGCATAGCAGAATATGAACAAGAAATTGAGAGATATGAACGGATACTTAAGGATTTAGATTCATTGAAAAATAATCTGGGAGCCGATTTAGATGAAGAGACAGCATATAGATATCAATTAACTTTTCGTGCAAATAATGCAATGGGAGCTTTGGTTTTACAAGAATACTTGGTGCAGACCGATACAGATTTAAATGTACTGCATTTTGCAGAAAGTGAAGGTCAGCTTTTGGCAACTCCAAATATGTTACCCGAATATCATGAGATCATGGATCAATAAGAGATTCCATCAATTCAATATTCATCCTAAATTTGATTAGAATACTCTCAGGTTTGAAACTAAATTTAGTTAGTTTATAAAAGGTTATTTCATCAAAAAGGGAAAATCGGAGAGTAAGAAAACAGATCGGTTTTATTGGATATTGTTGCTAATTTGCCATTTATCGACTCTTTTATATCCTATAAGTTACTGTAAATTATCACTCTATTTAATTTACTTCACTTTTTGTATTGGAAGCCCCACCAAAATTGATCAATCTATAAAGCAGCTCAAGGTATAAGTAAAAATTCTTATATCGATATCAATATCAAGATGAAATAAAAGATGCTTTGGATAAATGGTCTGATAAATTGATTGCCATTATTGATTAATATTTATAAAAACTAATCATAAATAGACATAGTAAGACTTAAGGTGTTTAATTATTGCATTATGTCAGGAATGTATTCTTCAAATCCACCTATATTATATCTTTAAATATCATTGATATTAATCTATTATTTACAGTTTCTTAGCAAAAATTTAATACCTCATGCATTAATCGCATCTCTTTATTAGAATAATTATTTATAAAACACATACAATTCCATATATTTTAGTATAATTAAAAATTAATTAAATTTAATTCTTATTGTTAATTATAGAATTTTTCAATATTTGAAAAAAATGCATATTTAATTTGCATAATAAAATAATTATTTATATATTTGTATTGTTATAAAAAGAAAGAGATAGCGATTTTTTAAAATCGTAAGTTACAATGATATTATTTTAAAGATTAATTTTGATATTCATCTCTTCTAATACATAATTACCTTGGTGTGTAAATAAGGCTACACTTCAATGAAAAATCACTGCATGTGCAGTGTAATTTTCTATAGTCTGTTATATATATATATAAGTACGCCAATAATTATGATAATTAATAATTAAAACTAAAACTAAAATAAAAAGCCATGAGCAATATAAAAAAATCAACAGACACTATAATATTAACCCAGAATATTAATCCGATAACATACGAAAAAGTCAGATACCAATATACTGTTAATATTGAACCATACATCTGTAAACGTGTAACATCTAATACTAATAAAGGTATAGGTTTAGAATTCAGGCATAAAGATTATGAAATTAACTTTATGCATATTGATATAAAAGAATTGCCTTATAGAAAAAATCTTTTTCTTAAGATAACAATACATCTAAACCATTTTATACAGCAAGCATTTCCAAATAATAATTATGTAAATCCAAATGAAATTATTGATGAACTTCAGTGGATAATTAGTAAGTATCTCAGATTTCCTGGTTTTGAATTAGATAGAATGCGAGTTAGTAGAATAGATATAGCAATGGATTTCAAGCTTAAACATGATCCTTCTCACTATCTAAGTATATTAAGGCATAAAACTATACCTCGTTATTTACTGCACTATAATAATGGTAATAGTACACTCAGTATTCATTCATATAGCCTTACCGATACAATCAATTCAGATTATGATACTCCAAATAAAGGCACCATCTATAATAAGTCAAAAAAGATGGGTTTAGAGGAGAATATCATTCGATTTGAATTCAAATTAAATGGAAATCAAAAAAATCAACTACCTCTAATGACATATACTGATGAGGGATATTATGATATTTCCAATGAAAAGAATGGTGTTACAAAATTCAGTGATATTTTCTCTGCGGATATTGGCTCAGCATTACATAAACGTTTTATTGAAAATGTATTATTGAAAGATGATAATATATTAGAATCAAACGAATCAGTTGAAGATTATTTGTCTGAAAATAGTGATTCTATTGATAGGTTTATTGATGCTGATGACTATTATAAGCAGTTAATTCCGTTGCTTAGAATAAGGAAGAGAATTACTGATAGAATCAAAAATAAATGTATTCTGTGGGCAGAAAAACAAATGAATTCAGATATACCAATAGACAAAAAAAATGAAATTTGGAATCTGATCCAAGAAAATCTAATAGACAAGTTTAGATATCAATTAAACCAGTTAGACACTCCTCTGGAAGACACTCTGTTAGAATTAAAAGAATACTTTATTGATTTGGACGTAATAAGGTTCATTGACTTAATCGGTAATAAAATACCATTGAAGAAAGATGATAGAGTTGATCAAGCTGATGAGTCCACAAGAAAAGTGGTAATAAGTTATTTTAAAGAACAGTTCAACGATCAGTTTGCTGAATGGAAAAAAGAAGAAAAAAAGGATATAAATAAGCAGATAAAATCCTTAAGAGATGAATACAAAATATATAGCAACTGCAATCTCCTGCAAAAATTATCCGAAGACTTTGAAGGTGTAAAAGGACAAGACCTGTATGATGAGTTAAGAATGTTGGCTGAATCATATAATAATAATCACACAGAGAATGTCTTTAATCTTTACAAAATTTATAATTTATTGAGCAATTTTTTGAGCTTCCAGAAAAAAAACTTGGTGGCTTGATAATAGATGGTTTAATGGTGGTCAGAATTATTATATAACGACCATCATTAAACAAATAATATTAGACAAGGATCGAACGGTTAATTGTTTATAATTACTCAATATTCAGGTATGGGAATTTCTCCTGTATCAAGAATTATTGCAGCAAATTTGATTGAAACTGTTCATGATGTTTAATTAAATATCCCATCATGCATTCACTGATATTCTCAATTTTCTCAGTTCCTGTTACTCCAATTTTTTGATAAGCAGTAGTCTCTATTGAATTGGATAATTCAAAATTTCCGTTTTTACTAAAAGTAATTAAATGTTGATCGAAGAGTCCATCGTAGGTAGGTGAGAGTAGAATTCCGTTTTCAACGTCAAGACGTTCTTTATCAGTAGAATCTCTCCATGGGACGATATGTGATGCAATTAAAATACGTAAATCGTTGAATTTTGTGACTGCACATTTGTATTCCCAGCGATGCAGAATGCTTTTACGGTATGCACCTTGCCCTACGCGAGTATTAACTAAACCACTTCGTTCAGTGACATTTGGTTTTAAATAATTCTTAATTTTTGTTTTGTCATCAGCTGTTGGTTTCTGGATATCGGTTTGTGAATTGAATATAACTCTATCATCAAATCTAATACCTAAATCTAATCCTGCAATTTTAAAGAAGAATTTAATCCCAATACGTATTCTTCCTTTAATATCATGAGTTTCAAAATAATCAAAGTCAATTAATGATAATTCTGAGACAAACTTTACAAATCCTCTTCTAACATATTCAAAAAGAAAAACTCTATTCCCATTTTTTTGATGATCACGAAGTGCAAGATTACCTCGTGAGAATGTCATATCACCAGATTGTCCCTCTCCTGTAAAACTAAACACATATTTGTTTTCCCAGCTATCCTTATATCCATGTTGTTTACCTTGTTTGCCACTAAATATGAATATATATGGATAATTAGCTGTTGGTGAAATCCCACTTTGTCGACTACCGCCATACTGGTCATGTAGTGTACTGCGCTTATAAATATGATTAGGTATAAATGGGAGCTTTTCCAAGATGAGATGAAACGTTTAGAATTTTATCAAGCACTAAAATTGTATTGGATATGTCAGCAATATAGACAAGAGAGATGCTTTCGGCAAAAAAGTCATCTATTAGAGTTTTACTTTTTTGAAAGCTTATTATTATTTATCAAGATCTGAAGATTTAAAGAGGTTCTTAGTTGATATATACAATAGTCAATAGTAAGACCATATTTGAATTTATCAACAAAGTTTTTTTAGTAATTAACATGTTAAATATTGTAAGCTGCTTTTTTATATATAATTGAAAAGAAAAAAAAGTTCTACAAAAAATATATAAACATGAGGGTAAGGGTGATGTAATTAAATTACTTTATTAAACTCATCAGCTTATATATAAATATTCTCAGATGAAAACGTCTCACATATATCAGATAAATTATAGCAATAGGAAAATGCATCATTGCGGTTCTTATTAAACACTCGATAAAAATCATTGGTCCAATTATAAAAAACAAATATACTTTACTTGAAATACCATATGTGCCAAGAATCATGTCATCTAAATTTGGATTATGACCATACAATAAACTCTTCTGCCAAAATAAAAAATCATTACTGTCGAGTACGTTAACTTTAAAATTGCCAATAATATAATATTCGTCTTGAATATTTTCTGAATGAATTTCGTCAACTGAGAAAACTTGATTTGCGGTTCTTGACATTCTATGCAAGTCAAAAGTAGTCAAATCGTCAAATTCTGAAATCTTAATCCAAGAAACACTTGTATAATTAGCATTTATTGGGTGGTATTTATTCGGAATAATGCCCCATACTATAATGGAGATTATCGCTAAAGGAATACTTGAGATAATGATTTTTTGAATCTCATTTTTCCATTTTTTAATAATATGAATGGGATAAGCAAGGGCTAAAATTATAAAGAAAAGAAATGATATGACTGGAATAGTTCTTGGAAAAATTGAATAACTATAGAAGCCTTTACTAATAAACGTAATAAGGACATCTGAAAGTACAGCGGTTATAAAAAGAACAAATAATTCTTCTTTTAAGTGTCTTAGTTTATAATTGGCAACTTGTAGCATAGAGATTTAGATTAGTTATATTAATACAATAATCTTTCTAAAGGCAATAATTAATAAATACTCTATTTTGAAAATAATATAGAACCCAAAACATCAAATTGCCTTATTTGATTTTAATTTAAATGGGATTCCATTCTTGTGCCAGAGTCACTACAAGAAGATGTGATTGAGATTATGGAAGATGTTAGTATGGAAATGCATTCAGTTCAAATTCATATTAAACAGGAAAAAAAGTATATATTCTAATTGAATCTAATGATAGTAAAGAATAACTATCTTTTTGTATTGAACTGAATCAATTGGAATAAAAATAAATAATGATAAAATACTGAGATGTTCATAAAGATGGGCCCATAATACAATAATTACTTGCTTAAAAAGTAATATTCATTAAATATTAAAATGCTTTTTATTAGAATTATGCTTATATACATCGCCCAATAAAAAACCTTAACTAAATCCACTGCCTATGCAAACCTTGCCCCAAGTAAAATCCTCACCAAGCAATTCTTCTGATAACTCTATTGCCCCCCTCATATCAGAAGCCAAAAAACACTTCCAGATCAATGCTTCCAAGCAATACCGAAATGTAATATTAGACCAGCAAGCGTATCTTTCTTTCCCGCCGCATATCATCCATAATCAAATTCCTGCGGGTGTATACCATCCCAGTTCAACTCATCATGAAAATTTCGTGCTTTCTCGTGTTTCAACACGTAATAACTACAATGATGATGTTGATCAAGATATGTTAGACCTCCTGGCAGCCTTGGGAGAAGAGCCAGATACATACAGAGAATTAGGAACGGACTATATACGTCAGATTCAAAAAGAGCAGCAAATCAATTACCTGGGGAGCAATTATTTCCCAACACATAAATACAATTTGAACCTGAAACGAGTCCATGAAGGAATAATCAATTTTCTGAATAACAAGGAATTCTATGAAGAAAATAATCTTGGCTTCAAGAGATCTATTCTGTTATATGGTTCGCATGGGGTCGGTAAATCCCGATACTTTGAATTCCTTGTCTATCAATTAATTAAAGAGCTTTCAGCAATC
>SL_3KL_010_SEDDRAFT_10006486_pt1 | contig 10469 bp, 5 predicted proteins | sample SodLakKL_010_SED_2_FD_10381 | JGI IMG/M metagenome (IMG submission 10381)
TTTTTGACAGAAAATAAAGAGAACTACATCACCAACAAGCTGCTGCTGGAAAACTACCTCTCTTATGAAGTGCTCTCTAAAGTGGAGCAGATTATAAACAACTACCTGTCACAGGAAAACATCTTTTTGCTGGGAAAGACCTATCAACTGCTCAGGAACTTTGTGACCGAATCGGACAGTCCGCTGGTTTACGAGCGGATTGGGAACCACTACAAACACATTTTTATCGATGAGTTTCAGGATACCTCGCGGTACCAGTACGACAATATAAAACCCCTGCTGACAGAGTCTCTCTCGACCGGCAACTACAACCTGATAGTCGGCGACATCAAGCAGGCCATTTACCGGTTTAGAAATGGCGACTGGGCCTTGCTGGGCAGTCAGGTAGAGCGCGACTTTGGCGCTGTGGTAAATGAGGAAAAACTGCTGCAAAACTGGAGGTCGCGCGAGGAGATTATCAATTTTAACAACGACCTTTTTCCCGTGTTGACTGAGGCAGTGCAGCAACACCTCACGGGCGAAATGGAGGCGGCGGAATTCAGGCCCGATGAGCCGGTAACCTTTCAGTTTCTGGAGGAGATTTACCGGGAGGAAAACGTGAAGCAGCAGTACCCCGAAAAGGCAAAAGTGAGGGGAAAGGGGCATATTCAAATGGAATTCATGGCCTACGATCCTGAGGAAGTGGGGCAAAAAGAAGCGGTGGAGGTGGTGTATGAGCGACTGGAGGAGCAACTTCTCCAACTTGAAAAAAAGGGCTACAGCGCCGGTGATATCGCCATTTTGTCGAGAGGGAAAAATGACATCAAAGACCTCATTCCCCTGCTTGCCAACTCCGCCCAAAAATTTCCCGAAAGCCGGATTTTCGACTTTTTTTCCGAGGAAGTGCTCACCGTCTCAGACAGCCCCGCCGTCCAAATGGTGCTGTCGGTTTTCAGATTGACGGCCTACGGCATACAGGACCCCAAAGAGAAGAGGCGAATGATGCTGCAACTGGGATTTTTTGCACAAAAAGCAGGACTGAAACGGCCTTTTGAACAAAAGGGAAAATGGCCCGGACGCGGGGAGTTGAAATTGCCCCACGATCTGGATGAACTGGTGCAAAGCGGTGCCTCACTCGGCCTGGACGGCTTTTACAAAAAAGTCCTGAAGGTATTGGACCTCGGATCCCCGGAAGCCAAAGGCCAGTTTTACTACCTGTCCGCACTGGAAGATGAGATTTCGGATTACGCCTCCAAAAACGGAAACGACCTGATCGGATTTTTGGAATACTGGGACGATAAGGGGAGCTCGAAAACCATCGAACCTCCCGGGGGCGCGGATAAAATGCAGTTGATGACCATCCACAAATCCAAGGGACTGTCTTTTGAAATTGTGATACTCCCCTTCGCCAATACGGAGTTGAGGCCCGACTTTTCAAAAACAAATATTTTGTGGGTGGAAGACAAGCGCTCTGCCAATGGTGAGTCGGCCGATAGTTCAGTTTTTCCGGTTAAGATGAAAGGCGACATGAAAGACTCCGCATTTCGATACGACTTTTGGAAAGAGTACTACGACCACTTCACCGACGAGATCAACAATTTTTACGTGGCCACCACCCGGCCCCGACAGGCCCTTTTTGTCTANGCTTTTGAAAAGCAGCGAANAAAAGCAGATTTTCGCCCCCACTGCCTNCAGGATCACCTTTTAAATTTTGCCTCTGAAAAAATGCACGAAAAAGGGGAAGCGGAAACAGATCACCGGATATTTGTCAGTGAAAAAGACTCCTGGGAAGCGCTGAGTCCCCCTCCGGAAAAAGAAAGTAGGGAGACGGAANCNACTTTTGAGCTGAAAAAGCTGGAAGCCACGGGCACTTTGCCGGAAGTAAAGGGGAGCTGGCGGCCCAATCCGCTCTCTTCATCGACCCCGGAAGAACGCCATGCCGTGGAAGNGGGCCTTATTTTGCACAGNATACTGGAACTGGTCAATGTCAAAAGTGAGATTCCCGCGGCCATTCGAACGGTCATCGAGGAGGGAATGATCGGCCGGGATGAAAAAGAACACTGGAAAGAGCGAATCAATGCCGCCATGGGGCTGGACCCAGTTTCCGAATGGTTTGACGAGACGCTGGAGGTGATGAACGAGAGGGACATTCTCATTCCCGGAGGAAAGCGATACCGGCCGGACCGCGTGGTGATCGACAACCAAAAAGCAGTGGTCATCGACTACAAAACGGGCTCAGAGCATCCGTCTCACAACAAGCAAATTGAGACCTACACCAAAGCGCTCAGCCAAATGGGCTACACCGAAGTGGAGGGCTGGCTTTTTTACACGGATATTTTAAAAACCCGCCGGGTGGTGTAAACCGGATTCAAAAACAGAAAAAAGAGATCATGCGAAAAAACTCATTCCTGTACAGGGTAGCGGAAGACATTGGAAAGCGATACGGCGGCCGGATGAAAGACCTCACCGTGGTTTTTCCCAGCAGAAGGAGCGGCCGGGTATTTCAACACCACCTCATCAATCAGGCGCAGGCCCCCGTCTGGTCCCCCGAAATACGCACCATTGACGAACTCTTCAAGTCCTGCAGCCAACTGACCGAGGCCGATCCCCTGACTTTGGTCACCATGCTGCACGAGAGCTGGAACGAAGTCACCGGACTGGACGAACCCTTTGAAAAATTTTACTTTTTCGGAAAAATGATGCTGGGGGATTTTGACCTGATCGACAAGTACCGCATCACACCGTCCAATATTTTCAGGCACATCAAGGATATAAAGGAAATCGAAGAGCAGTTCCAACTCACGGAAGAGGACAGCGAGGCGTTCCGGGAACTCAAAAAATACTTCCAGACAGAGCGGGCACCCAACAGCCCCGGGGGCGAATTTCTCAAGTCGTGGACCTCGCTTTTGCCCGTCTATCATTCCCTCAAAAACCGCCTTGAGGAGGAAGACCTGGCCTGGCCCGGCACAATCTACCGCGAAGTGGCCTCCCAACCGGAACGGCTCTCCAAAAAGGCCAAAGGCAAGTACATTTTTTGCGGATTCAACCGCATCAATCGCTGCGAACAAGCCGTATTCAACCACCTCCGGGACACGGGACTGGCGGAATTTTACTGGAAGGACGACCCACTGATACGGGAGGATTACAGGCAGGAAGCCGGGAAGTTTTTGGTACAAAATCTGAAAAACTACCCCCCCGTCACTCCCCTTGCCACCAATATGAAAGCGGACGAAAAAGAAATCAACATCATCCCGGTCAATTTTCAAAGTCTTCAGGTGCAGGTGGTGACGCAGTTGATGAAAGAAGCCTCGGTGGAGGACGGAAAAACGGGCCTCATCCTCAACGACGAGGACATACTGCTGCCCCTTTTGAGCAGCCTGCCGGAAAACGGCCTCAAAATCAACGTTTCCGCGGGACTGAATCTAATAAAAACCCCCGTTTACGACCTCATCCGCACGGTCATCGAACTGCACGAAAATGCGGAGCGCAACAAAGGCGATTTTCACTACAGAGACATCGAGCAGGTATTTTTCAACCCGCTGCTGCCCCACTTTTACCAAAAATGGCTGAACGAGGTCAAAATTACCAACGAAGACGGCAAACCCGATGACAGGCGAAGCCAGGTGTTTTTCAGCCTTTCGGAGCTGAGTCAGATGGAGATAGACGAACTGGTGCCCAAAATCTTCAAAGCGGTAAAAAATCCGGTGGATGTGGTACAATTGCTTTTGGAAGTCCTGAAGGATGTTTTTGAAATAAACAAAGAGGAGCGGGACGAGGAGAGCGACACAGAGGAACTGACCGGCATGTATAGCGAACTCATTGCCGAGGCCCACAAAGTGTTGATGCGGCTGCGCGAAACCCTGCCCGCCTGGTCGAAGGCGATTCAGTACCCCCTGCTGCGAAACATCATCCGCGACATCGCCCAAAACCGGCGAATTCCATTCAAGGGCGAGCCCCTCCGCGGAATACAGATCACCGGAGCGCTGGAGGCGAGAAACCTGGGTTTTGACCACCTCATTCTCCCATCCATGAACGAGGGTATACAACCGGCCGGCCCGCGACAGAGCCTGATTCCCTTTTCGCTGAAAAAGTACTTTGGCCTGCCCACCACGGAGGACGAAATGGCCGAGCAGAGTTATTACTTCCGCAGCCTCATTGCCGGCGCAAAGAAAATCGACATCATTTACGACGAATCGGTCAGCGGAATGCGAAAAAACGAGCCCAGCAGGTTTGTCCAGCAACTGATTTACGGGGACCTGCCCAACTGGAAAATCGGCAGCGGCAAAAAACTGCAAATTCCCATCGACAACAACATGCCGCAGCCCATCAAAGTCCCGCGCACGCCCGAAATCCAAAGGGACCTGCTCAATCAACTGAAGGAACGCGGCCTGTCGCCCTCCCGCTTTTTGGATTTTCTCACCTGCGAGCTCAGGTTTTATTTTTCCTACATACTCGGAGCGGATGAAAAAGAGATGGTGCCGGAGGAAGTGGATGCGCGCGTCCAGGGAAATATCCTGCACAGGGTGTTGGAGAATCTCTACAGAAACTACAAGGACTCCGAAGTCACCGCCGACCACATCGACCTTTTGTTAAAAAAACTCCCGTCTGAGGTGGAAAAGGTGCTGAGGGAGGAGCGCAAACTGGGCAACAAACGCATGGCCGGTCACGACCTGGTCGCCAAACGCTACATCGAAAAAATGGTCCGCAAGGTGTTGGTATTCGACAAGCAACGGGCACCATTTATAATCCGGGACCATGAGAAAAGAATCAATCTCGAACTGGAATTCGACGGCCATCCGGTGAAGTTCACGGGCTTTGTTGATCGGATCCACGAAACCAACGAGGGCCTCCACATAGTCGATTACAAAACGGGCAGCGACGCATCCACCGCCTCAAAGGCCAAAATCTACCCCATCCCGGGCAACGATCAGGAAAAGGCGGGCGATCTCAACCGCGCTTTCATCCAAACCCTCACCTACTGCTGGCTACTCGGTCAGGAAGACCCCTCTTACCAAAACCGCGAACTCATTCCCGAGATCTACACCACCCGCGCCCTCGGCAGCAACTACAATCCGGTTCTCAAGCTGAAGGAGCCTCGTGCTCGTGAGGAGGAAATGTTGACTACTTCGCATGAGTTTTACGGACCTTTTGTGGAGCAATTGAAGGAGAGTGTGGGGCGACTTTTGGATGGGGAGAGGCCGTTTTTGCAGGCGAAGGATGAGAGGGTTTGTAAGTATTGTGTGTTTCGGAATATTTGTATGCGGGGTGGTTCAGAGTGGTGAGATTGTGTGTGAGTTTTGGGGGGTTGATGGCGGATGGTTGATGGCTGCTTGTGGCGTAAGTTCGAAATAATCAGCAATTTATCAAACTTGGGGGATTTTCAACTGCCGGGATTTTCTTTTGGTGGTTCTAGTTTGGCGGTTGGTTTCCTGGGGTGATTGGGGGTTGGTTAGTGGCTGATTTACGGATTTGTGGGGCGGTGAAAAAGTTGATTTGTGGCTTGGTTTGTCCCAAATATTTGCTAAATTTGGGACGAAATTGAGGCAATGGAAAGACCACAAGTAGAAAAAAAGATTGCGGAAGCGCTGAAAACCTATCCAAAAGGAAGCATTCTTTTTGTGGATGACTTCCTGGATTATGGCAAAGCCGAAAGTGTAAAAAAAGCTCTGTTGCGCCTGAAAGAAAAGGAAGTCCTTGTCCGATTGGCTCACGGAATTTATCTCTATCCAAAAGTAGATAAGGACCTAGGAGTTCTCTATCCATCTACTGAAGAAATAGCCAAAGCAATTGCAAGACGAGATAAAGCCAGAATTGTTCCTACCGGTGTTCAGGCGTTAAACAAGTTGAGCTTATCAACGCAAGTCCCAATGAAAATGGTTTACCTGACTGATGGAGCAGCAAGAACGTTTAAGGTTGGAAAGCGAATCATTACATTCAAGAAAACCAGTCCTAAAAATCTTTTGGTAAAGGGAGAATTAAGTGGATTGGCAATTCAGGCACTCAAAACCATTGGACGAAAGAAAGTGGATGAAAAAATAATAGAAAAAATTCAGTCCATTCTAAAGGATGAAAAAGAGGAGAACATTATTTATGATGCGAAACTCTCCCCAGCCTGGATAAATAAAATATTAATGCAAGCGATCTGATGAATACAAACTGGCTCAAACTGTCCTAAAGATTGGGGGCACTCCAGATTGAATTTATAGAGAGCATGATCAAGCCAATGGCGTAAAAACAAGACATGGTTGTATCAGAATTTAATTCACAAATCACACTTAAGCTTCTTCAAAGCAAAAGAGAGAATCAATACTTTGAACGTAAAGGCATTGGTGAAAAAAGTACCAGTCCAACAAAAATTGCCAGTGAGTTAATTGGAATGCTTAATGCGGATGGTGGCATCTTGGTGTTAGGAGTTGCTGATAACGGGGAAATTCAGGACTTAAGCAAGATTCAAGAAAAGTTAAGTGATTACCGCAATCTTTCTATCGACTTTATAGAGCCGTATGGCAACATTAAACTAGAAGAAGTGGAAATAGAAGGAAAGCTTATATTTATCTACCATGTAGATCAGGATATTGAGCGAATTTTTAAGCGGAAGGATAACGAACAAATTTTCCTTAGGGTTGATGATAAAAATAAAAGATTAGGCCGGGATGCAGTTAGAAACTTAGAATTCGACAAGCAAATTAGAAAATTTGAAGATGAGCTAAATTCCGAATTTGATTTTGAGGACATAGACAAGAAACTCTTAGATCGTTATAAGGATAAATTAAACTATAATGGGGATATACTTGATTTACTGGTTAAAAGGCATTTAGCGGTGTGCAAAGACGGAGAATACACAATTAAAAATGCAGGCATTTTACTTTTTGCTAAGGATCCTGGAAAATATATAACATCAGCATCACTGCGATATATTAGGTACGAAGGTACAGAGGCTAAAGTTGGATCCGAACATAACGTTGTAAAAGATGAACGTTTTGAACACAACATTCCATGGATCATTAGTCATGTAAAGAAATTTCTAAAGGCCACTTTAAAAGATTTTTATTTTTTGGATTTAGAGAGTGGTCGATTTAAGAAAGTGCCTGAATACCCGGTAGAAGCCTGGTTGGAAGGTGTTGTAAATGCTTTGTGCCATCGTTCATATAATATACAAGGAAATTCTATCTACATTAAACATTTTGACGATAGATTAGAAATTTCCAATAGTGGTCCACTGCCTGCACAGGTGAATGTTGAAAATATACGAACTGAAAGGTTTTCTCGCAATCCCCGTATTGCCAGAGCTCTAGAGGACATGGGATTTGTGAGGCAACTTAATGAAGGCGTTTCAAGAATTTATCATTCCATGGAGCAATCAATGCTTTCTTCCCCAGAATATATTGAAAAAAATGGTAACGTCTATTTAATCCTGCGTAATAAAATAAGTAAACATTCTAAAACAATTCCAGATGCTGTCGTAAAAACCATTAAAGATAATTGGTCCAGCTATAATGATACACAGAAAAGGATTTTACATTACCTTTTCTATAATAATCAGGCGACTATTGGTGAACTGGTAAAAGTTATAGACATTCATGAAAAGAATATAAGATTATACCTCAATCAATTTAAAGACAAGGATAAAATTATTGATCGTCTGAGTAAGAAAAAAAGGGACAAGGATGCCAAATACGCATTTAAAAAACTTTAGACGCCAAATAAGGAACAGCGACTATTTATCATATATTATTGGTTATCAGGATCCTAAATGAGACAAGGAACGTTTGCTCCGAAATAAGGAACATGAATTACCTTGGAATTGAAGTGGTCTCCATACAACTGCTCCTCTCCCCTCCACCAAACACCCCGCCCGCATAACCCCATTCTCAAAAGTAGTAGCACGCATCAATTCCAGCTCCAGTTCTTACCCATTATTCTCAAATAGAGGTATTCCACGACCGGGCAGAACCGGGATGTAGGTGATTATGTGTTCATTGATCTGGAAAGGTTGATGGACACAAACCACGGAATAACTGCCCTCCAGGACAGAGAACTTTACAACAATATAGTTGCTCATAGGCAAAAATTCAATCCCTTGAGGGGGCTTGACTACGCAAATCATACTCCTAATATGATAAAAATCATTCCCCCCGAAACAGTTATCAAAGAATACGAAGGTGCCTATTCGGAAATGACTAACTTTATGATCTACGGCAAATTTTTAAAGTTTAAAGAGCTTTTGAAAAGATTAGCAGAATTGCAAAACCGAATAAACAGTATGGATTGAAAGGCCCCTAACTAACCGCCATTTTGGCCAAAAAAATTATGTTCCGTATCAATATAGTCAGCTTAAACCTGATATTTTTACTATGAACCATAATAAATGAGGGTAATTATTCTTATCATTGCAGGTAGGTTGTATCTGATTTTTTTAATGTGATTAATGAGTTAATTGAGACAACAGGAGTAATGGCCACGGATAGTAAAACTCAATTTTCACTGGTAGATTTAAAGGATGTTGAAAGGTGACAGGGGTATTTAGAAAAGGGGATTGGAAGGTAGTCCAGAGGTTACTTTAGAATAAACAAAGTCCAGCGTGTTCTGCTAAACTCCAGCTCTGAATGCGTTTCATTAAAGAGTACCACTATGGAAAACACAAGGCGACTGGGTTTCCTGGCTTCATTGGGGCTTGTTATCGTTGGAGTGGTATATGCTTCTGTGGTGGTCTTTGGAATATCACAGGTCGGTTTTGACAAACCAATTACTGATCCGATCCTAGCATTAATGGAAGCCATCACCATGGTATCTGCATTGTTCATTGTCATTTTGCTGGCTGTAATATGTTGCATTGCAAGCCCGGAGCAAAAAATATTTGGAGTACTGGCTCTGACCTTTGGAGCAATTATGGCAGGATTGACAACCACTGTACATTTCGTAACGCTCACTGCAGGTCGGCAGACAAACTTTACCACACTGGAGTGGCCTTCCACTTTATATGCGGTCGAATTGCTGGCCTGGAATGTGTTTCTGGGCTTGGCGCTCGTTTTTGCTGCGCCCATCTTCACCGGATCAAAGCTTCAAACCCGTGCACGCTACTCTCTTTTCATCGCAGGTTCTTTGTGTTTACTCGGCACCATCGGACCGGTAATGGGAAATATGGCTTTACAGCGAATTGGAATAGTTGGGTATGGCATTGCCCTCCCAATATCGTGTATCTTTCTTGCTCAGGTTTTTTACCGGGACGGTGAAACTGAGTCACCAATTTAAGTAATTAACTCAAGTTTCACTGTTGGGATATATACAATTTCCAATATCTAAGGAATGGATTGATATATTAATGAAAGCTATAAATTCCCGCAATTAATGACGCATGAAAATGTTCCTCTTATTCTAATCAAATTTTGTCACCGGTTTAATGGTAACCGATTGCAAATCAATCTCTTTTACTTTTTGTCTTGATACAAAAAGTAACAAAAAAATCAAGGCTACGTATGAATTTGACTAAAAAATCGGCCCCTCACCTAAAAGTTGTCAAACTTGTTCATAGGAATTTGCTAAGCACCAATATCCTGGGAAGAATCAGGGTTGGTACAGATTGTTGTTATTGATTCCCTGAATCTATTTGTCGAATTCCTTTGACCTTCAGACACTGACAACTTTCTTAACGGTGAGAAACCAATTTTTCTTAACGCCAAATTCATAAAAGCCTGCCCCCTCCCCAAAGCATAGGGGACAAGAATACTTTGGTGGGGCCGGTTTAAAATAAGGATTCTCTATTTTTTTATATATTTATTTCTTAGATGTGGGGAATTATTAATAGATTATAGGGTTATAAGTTGTCCTGCAAAACATTGCGTAACCAGGGATTCCGGGTTATATGATTATTGGCTGGATAAATCGCACGGAAGAAGATATTCACGGGAACAGGTTCTTAACTTTATTCTTTCCAAACTGTTTACTTTCCATATTTTCTACTTCATCTTAATTTCCCTATTCTTCAAAGTTCGAAACTTCTGTAAGGAATTGATTTCAACCAAACTTCCCTATGCCCTTTAGCCTCCACATTGTGGTCACCAAATAAGTCCAATAAAATAGTAAGTTCTCCATCTTCCAGCTTAAATCCTCAGCAGGAATTTTAGACATGAAAGTTTGGGTGCCGGTCAGGAATCTTTAATCAGGGAGCCGGGAGTGTGGCCAAATTGCTCTCTGAAGGATTTTACAAAGTAGGCATCGCTGTTGAAGCCGGTCATGACACCAGCTTCTGAGACATTGTACTCTCCGGATTTCAACAATTCAAGGGCTTTGTTGAGACGAATGTGTTGGATGTATTTTCCGGCGGTGAGATTGGCCAGCGATTTTAATTTACGATTGAGTTGAGCCTGGCTGAGGCCGACTTTTTTTGCGAGAGCGGGAACGCCAAATTGAGGATTGTCCAGGTTTTCCTCGATGGAAGAACTCACATTTTGCAAAAACTCCCTCTCCACGGGGCTGGTTTTGACGCCGTG
>SL_3KL_010_SEDDRAFT_10006487_pt1 | contig 10469 bp, 8 predicted proteins | sample SodLakKL_010_SED_2_FD_10381 | JGI IMG/M metagenome (IMG submission 10381)
TCATGACCATCGACGCAACCCCGCAGCCCCCGGGGGCCGGCGGGATCTGCCGAACCCTCGCGGTTCGGACGCTGTTGCCTGAAAACGGTGTCTGCAAAAAGAAACGCCGCATACGGGTCCGCTGCCCAAGAATCGTCAGGGCGCATCAAACTCCCCCGAATGCTGGTCTGGAGAGCGTGGCTCAGCGTGACCAGTGCATATCACCCCGACGCCGATCAACGACAGGGCCCCCATTGGAGACCTTGACGAATCTCGCCCGACGACGACTTCAGTGGAACAACCGATCGCAGCGGCCGTGCCCGGAAATTGGCCATTAGCGCCCATGTTGCTGTCGCCCCATCGCGTGGTGGCGTCGTAACCGGCGAAGACAAGCGGCGTCCGTCGCGGTGCGGTCACCCCGCATTCGGCATTCCGCGCTTGAGCAGCAGCACCGACAGTATCCAGGCACGGCGTGACGATTCCAGGGGCGTCCCCAAGTGACAACAGGGGTAGCGGCTTGAAGTGTAACGATTGCCGACAACCTGCCCGATTCGCCCCGGTCAGACCAGCACCGGCGCCTGCCAGGACACCGGTTGGGCACCTCGCGAACCGGTCACTTTTGTTACGGTTGGTTACACTTGTGTGTTACCACTGGTTACAGGCGCGCGGTCCGCCGGTCCCTGCTCAGGTGTGTTCACGCTCCCTTGAGGTGAGCAGGCGGCGCCGCAGCCGGCGGGTTACCGTCCACACGCCAAGCACGATGAAGGGCACGGCCGCACCGACAATGAGGCTGACGTTGAGGCGCACGCCTGCAGCCTCCACCCCGCGCAAGGCATAGGCAAGCAGACCGGTACTGTAATAACTCAGGACCACCACCGACAGTCCTTCCACCGTTTGCTGCAGGCGCAACTGCAGTTCGGTGCGCTTGTTCATCGAAGTCAGCAGGTCGCGGTTCTGCGCCTCCAGGGCCACATCGACACGGGTGCGCAGCAGGTCGGCTGCACGCGACAGACGTTGCGACAGCGCCGCCTGCCTTTCATTCACGTACTCACATGTGCGCATGGCCGGGGTAAAGCGGCGTTCCATGAATTCGCTGATGGTCTGCAGGCCCTTCAGCCTGCGCTCGCGCAAGTTACGGATGCGATGCTCGACCAGTTGACGGTAGGCCCGGGCAGCCCCGAGGCGGAAGCTGTTCAATGCGCTCATCCGCTCCAGTTCGCCGGCCACATCAGATAACTCCGAGAGCAGCGCCTGCTCATCCTCAAGGCCGGCCCTCCGGGTCATGCGGTCGGTGATGTTCTGCAGGCGCCCCTCCAGCCGAGTGAGTTCCGAGGTTGTCTGTCGCGCCAGAGGGAAAGCAAGCAAGGCCATCAGGCGGTAGGTCTCGATCTCCAGCAAGCGCTGGACCAGGCGTCCCGTGCGTCTGGGGGGCAGATCCCGAACCTGGATCAGGGCGCGGCCAAACCCGTCCGCATGCAGGCGAAAATCCGTGTACAGCAGGGCGCCGTCGTCCGCCACCGAGCTGCCGGCCACGTTTTCGGTGCCGAACAATTCCAGTATGTCGGCGACCTTCCGTTCCGGGGCATCGGGCGATTCCATGACAAGATGCATGCCCGAAACCAACTCGCCGTGGATGTTTTCCAGCCATTCCCCGGGCAGGCGATTCAGCGGCGGATGCGCGAACGGGTCGTTGGCGTCAGCGACGTGATCGCCGGTGAAGAAGGTGTAGGTGGAAAACTCCGTATGCCGCTCCCAGCGCAGACGGAAGCCCCCCATATCGGCGCTGTGGTGAGTTGAACCGGCGGGTGGCTGTACCTGTTCGTAGGTCTCGCAGAGCTTCGCAACATGGGCGCGATCCGACTCGGGATCGCCGCCGATCATCGCGAGGTGGGTCGCCTGTAGCGGGGCAGACAGGCTTTCGAACGGCCTGGCGTGCAATTCCGCGGCAATAACCGCGCGCTGCGGGTGGTCCCGCAAGCCCACGTACGCGGTGCCCGCGCCTTCGTCGCTTCTTCTCATCTTGTCCCGGGCGTTGTCTTACCGACGGCCGCTCAGGAGGTCAGCGAATACCTGGCCTCCGCTTCGGCAGGCAACCGGGGGGCCGCGGCGCGGATCTCCTCGCTTGCCTGGTCCTCGAATTGACGGAAATTCTCGTGGAACAGGGCTGCAAGGCGTGCCGACATCTCCCGGTAGGCCGCTGGATCGTCCCAGGTCCGCTCGGGCACGAGCACTTCCTCGGGCACGCCAGGGCACAGCGTTGGCACTTCGAAGCCGAAGATGGGGTCGGTGGTCGTCGGCGCCTTTGCCAGCGAACCGTCGTGAATGGCATCGATAATGCGGCGGGTGTGGGCGATGCTCATGCGGCGACCCACACCGTAGGGGCCGCCGGTCCAGCCGGTATTTACCATCCAGACGTTGACGCCGTCGCGACGGATACGCTCGGCGAGCAGCTCTGCGTAACGGGCGGGGTGCCAGACCAGGAACGGTGCGCCGAAACACGAAGAAAAGGTGGCCTCGGGTTCGGTGACGCCCACTTCCGTGCCGGCAATCTTGGCCGTGTAGCCACTCATGAAGTGGTACATGGCCTGGGCCGGGGTGAGCCGGCTCACCGGCGGCAGCACGCTGAAGGCGTCGCAGGTGAGGAAGATCACCTGCTGCGGCGTTCCTCCGATGCACGGGATCCGGGCATTGGGAATGAACTCCACCGGATAGGAGCAACGCGTGTTCTCGGTGATACTGCGATCTGCGTAATCCACCACCCGGGTTTCCGGGTCGAAGACCACGTTCTCCAGCACCGAGCCGAAACGGATCGCCCCGAATATTTCCGGCTCGGCCTCGGGATCCAGGTCGATCGCCTTGGCGTAGCAGCCGCCTTCGATGTTGAACACGCCGGTATCGGACCAGCAATGCTCGTCGTCGCCGATGAGCGCCCGCCGCGGGTCGGCGGAAAGCGTGGTCTTGCCGGTGCCGGACAAGCCGAAGAACACCGAAACATCACCCGCATCACCCTGATTGGCCGAGCAGTGCATGGACAGAATGCCCTGCTTGGGCATCAGGTAATTCATGATCGTGAACACGCCCTTTTTCATCTCTCCGGCGTATTCCGTTCCGAGGATGACGAACTCGCCCTCCTCCAGGCACAGGCTCACGCTGGTGGGCGAGTCGATCCCGTCGAGTCCGGTATCGGCGCTGGCGCGGCCGGCATTATAGATCACATAGTCCGGCGCACCGAAGCTCTGCAGCTCATTGGCGGTGGGCCGGATCAGCATGTTGTGCATGAAAAGGGCGTGATAGGCGCGCTCGCAGATCACCCGGATGCGCACCCGGTAATCAGCGTCCCAGCCGGCGAAGCCATCGATCACGTACAGGCGCGGTTGCGCCGAGAGATGCTCCACGGCCTGCTTGCGAATGGCCGCAAAGCTTTCCCCGGCAAGCGCCTTGTTGACCGGTCCCCACCAGATGTCGCCGTTGGTGGAGGGATTATCCACCAGACGCTTGTCCTTGGGGCTGCGGCCCGTTTTTTCTCCGGACAACGCCATCATCGCGCCGGTGGAAGAAATAGCGGTGCCCGGCTCGTAAGCCAGAGCCAGCTCATAAAGCCGCGCCGGCGCCGGGTTGCGAAGAATATCGGGACCATCGATGCCGTGGGCCTTGAGATTGAATTGGGTCATTCTGAGCTGTCCTCCGGAATAATTACGCCGGGTGCCCGGGAGTTAATCGGAATCTGTTCGGAATCTGTATGGTGCCGTTCCGGATGCGATCTCTCAACATGTTGCGGAGTGGACACACCCCGGTTATCTCGGAGCCTGCCGACGCGGCAAGCCGAAAAATCCCGGTTACGCCCACAACAATGCCGTTTCGACGCCTTGCGGTCCAGCCCGCGTTGCCCTCCGGTGTTCTGCCGGCCCGGGAACGGTCCGCAGGATCGACGTCGCAGCAGCTTATCTCGGCGGTCTGCGATACCAGAACCACATCAGTCGGCGACTGCGCATCACCGGCGGGCACAACATGACCATCGCAATCGTCAGCAGATGCTGTGCCGGCGAGAACCACCGTGCCTTGCGCGCCGACGTCAGCACACGCGGCTCGGCAATGATGACGAAATCGCGCCCGTGAACCCGGCCCCAGCGCCGGAGCCGGCGCGAGAGGATCAGCTCGTCGCCTGCGTAGTAACGCTCGTCGAAACCGCCAACCGCGTCGAACGCATCACGCCGGACGAACACGAAACAACCGGCGACGAAGAGGAACCACGCCGCAAGGCGGTTCCATACCCGCAGACCCACGCGGTACACGCGGTTGGGCAGATCGCCCATCTCCACCAGTGCGCCACCACCGCAGGCGCCGGCTTCCAGGTGCGAGAGCGCCGTGCGCAGCAGCGCAGGGACGGGCCAGGTGTCGGCATCGACAAACAACAGCCAGTCGCCGTGCGAATGCGCCGCGCCGACGTTCCGTGCCCGACTGATCTGGCGGTGCGGTTCAGTCACCACGCGCGCGCCGGCGGCGCGGGCGACAGCGGCGGTGGCGTCTGTCGAGGCGTTGTCAACCACCACAATCTCGTAATCGATGTCAACCAGACCGTCATGCAGGCAGGCGAGCGTGCGAGGCAGTTCATCGGCCTCGTCGTGGGCCGGGATGACAACGCTCAGGCGCGGCATTGATTGCGTCCGCTAACCCATCCGGCCTCGGGAAGGCACCCGCGCTGGCGCTGGCGACGAACCCCTGCCGCACGTCCACTCCACTTGAACGCCTCCCGCCATTGCCTGATCGCGGGCCGCTGCTCATCACGACGTCGCAGCCACCGCGGATCATCGCAACACACCTCCATCACGCCTTCCTCGGGAACGACATCTGGTGCGGCCTCAAGTTACACGGCTTCGCCGCCGACTACGACTGCCACCGGGAAAGTACCCATTCACAAGGCATCACCGAGTGGCACCAGCTCTCGCTGGAAGCGAGAATCGAGGAGCCGTCAGGTCGAGGTTGCCCGCCATCGGGCGAGCAGGCCCGGCTTGTGGTGAACATCCCACCGCCTAAGCTTTCAGGTGTTCGATGCACCCCATGGAGCGCACTGGCCATGAGAAACGTCTTTGTCTCCCCGCCACCCCCGCACCTGTCCGATGCCGAGCGAAACCGCCACCCTAGCTGGCGCCGCACTACCCGGCACTACCGCAAGAAGCAGCGCGTGGTGCGGAATGTCTGGATTGTCTCCGGACTGCTCATGATTCCCGCCCCCCTCGGCGTCGTGCTGGTGCTGGCCATGGGCACGACCATGCTTGCCTTCGCCATTCTGGATGAAACGCCCTGAGAAGCGACCGGACCGGCGGGCCGCAGGCGCGCCCGACCGGCGGCGGTCATCGCCCCGGGCCGTTGCGGCGTCCATCAAGGGGCACCCATCAGGACTCCGCTGGCATTGGGGCACGGGCCCGGCCGCAGGCCTCGGATCGCAGCATTCGCTACACTCACTGTATGCGAACCTGTCGAGGACAAACCCATGACCGCTAGATCCGGATGTTTAGCGATGACCTTCGCCGGGCTGTTCCTGGCGACCGCCGCCGTCAGTGCCACCGATAACGGCGCCGGCACCCATGAGGCCGGCGCCTGGAAAGCCGAGGTGCAGATTGATCGTCTGACCGACGTGCGAATCGGCGAGATCTCCGCTGCCGCGACGACCATGGAGCACACCGACGCCGAGCCTCCGCGACTGCATGTGCACTGCAAGCTTGGCGAACCGCCCCGGATCGCACTGTCCGGGATCCGTTCGTCCGACATGCTGTCCCACAGCGTGCTGTACCGCTTCGACCGCGAACCGGCAGACTCCCAGCTCTGGGAAGCACGGGCGGATGCCCTGATGGTCCCGCGCCACCTGGCGGCCGACTTCCTCGACAACATGATGCGGCATCAGACGCTTATCGTCCGCCCGCCGGCCTTTACCGGGACCGGTGATGTCGACTTCTCGCTGGACGGCTTTGCNACGCTTTTCGAGGAGGTCTGCCCCAGCGCCGCGGAGACGGTGCCCGTATCCCGCGAGCCGCACATCGAATGGGCCGATCCGCAGCCATCCGCTGCACGCACGCAACAGGAGCGGCGACCGATCAGTGCGCTCGCCGCCATTCACCGCGCGGTCTCCGAGGTGTGGAGCAGGCCGCAGGGCACGCCGATCAACCTCTGGGCGGACGTACGCGTGCGGCTTCTGACGACGGGCGAAGTGGAGGAAGTGGAGATAACCCGCGGCAGCGGCGATCCCGTGTTCGACCAGTCGGTGCGTGACGCCCTCCATCGCGCCTCCCCGCTGCCGGTCCCGGACGACGACGCATTCCGCCGCGGTGGCTCCGCCGAGCTGAGTTTCCGGTTCAACCCGGATTAACCGATTACCGCGATCACGGATCACTGGGGTCCAGGATCACTGGGGTCGGACCTCAGCAACTCCCTGTCGCCCGGGCAGTTTCATGGGCAAAGGGGCCTTGGATTCAACCTTAAACCGGGCATTTGCGCGCGGAAATGAGCCCTCCAGACCACGGGGGGTTCCCGTCTCGGCCTCCCCCTGGCGAACCGTCGACGGCCAGCGCGCCCGACCACGTTGTGCGTGAGGCCCCGACGAACTCCGGGGCCTGTTGATGTCAGGTGTCATATCGCAATGTCCTGGCGGCGGGCCATTTCGCATGGGGCGACCGGCACAATGGGGCCACCCCTGACTGCGAATGTGACACCACGTCCAGGGGTTGCTACCACCCGCGCATCTACCCCAGTGGGTAAGCGGGGCCCGCCGGACTCCCTCAACCGGGATAAGGCGTGCGCACGAAGCTCGACCTCGCCTGCATCTCGTCCCACCAGCGGGAGACATTCCGGTATCGTCCGAACAGTCCCTCCGACTCCGGCGTCATGGCCACATAGGCCAGATTCGGTGCCAGATAGAGATCGGCCAGACTGGCCTGCTCCCCGGCCAGATAACGGCTGCCGTCCAGCGCATCGTCCAACAGCTGGAAATTCTTGTGCACAGCAGGCATCCCCGTTTCGATGGCCTGCTCGTCGGCAGGTTCACCCAGCCGGGCATTGACCACCCGCTGCCAAACCAGTACGCCGATGATGGCTGGGTAACCGTAGTTGTCTATCACGCTCATCCACTGCCGCATCAGGGCCCGCGCCTCCACCGACTGCGGGATGAAGGAGTGCTCCGGATGGCGGCCCTCGATGAACTCTGCAATGGCGGCGGTCTCGTAGAGCCTGATATCGCCCGCGTCCAGTGCTGGAACCTTGCCAAAGGGGTGACGGTTCTGATGCTCGGGCGTCTGCCCCTCGCCGGCCAGGATGTCCACTTCAACCTGGTCGTAATCAATGCCCTTCTCGGCGAAGAGCATGCGAATCGTGCGGACATAGGTGCTATAGGTGGGACCATAGAGCGTGTAACTCGACATGTGCATTCCTCCTGATGTCGTGCCGCCGAAAACCCTAGCCCGTGCACTGGGCCCGCGAGCAGCGCTGCCTGTGCCCTCGGGTGTTCCGGCCCTGCCGCCCGGTTCCACAAATTGGTCCGACTGCCCTCCGCCGTGGCAGTGCGCCTTTTGGACTCCGGACAATTCGCAGCTACAGTTTAGAAGACGCTGATCCATTCAGCGTCCAGTCGAGTGGAATGGGCATGAGCGAGAAATGACGGGCTGGGATAGCCGTGCGGAACAATCCGGGAGAGGATCATGCAAGGAACCATCCGACTCGCAACAATATCTCTGCTGACTTTCCTGCTCACCTTCTTCGCCCTGGGGTTAGTGTCCCAGACAGCCACCGCCGGCATTGTCGGTACCGATACGATCGTGGCGGAGCAGAATGCGCACGTCGAGCGGGCGAAGATCGCCAGTCTGCTCGACAGGGAGGACGTCCGGGAGCGTCTGGTCTCCTACGGTGTCTCCCCCGAGGATGCCCAGGAGCGTGTGGCCAGCATGCGTGACGAAGAGGTGCTGGAGCTGGCGGAGAACATAGAGGCACTACCCGCAGGCGGCAGCCGGCTCTTAATCATCGTCCTGCTGGTGGTCATCATCGCCCTACTCCTCTAGCTTCGACAGGATCACTGGGATCACTTGGGTCGGACCTCGGCAAGTGCCTGTCGTGCTGACTGTTTCATGGAAACAGACAGGGCTTTTTTATCCTTAGAGCGCACATTTTCACCCCAAAAGAACCGCGCTAACGGACTGGCAGGATGCCCGTACTTCCGTACTTACCAAACCGATACCCGATCCCAGGCGCCTGGCCGGTGCTTGCCCTCAACCAGGACAAGCTCCGAAGCGCACCGGGGGCGGTTCCCGCATTGCAACATTCGGGGCAGGGGCAGGATTGGAATGCGAGACGAACCCCTACTTCGGGTTCGTTACACACACGGTTTCTGCGGTGAAAAGCTCGCCCTAAGCGTCACGAGTCGCGACTGAATAAATGGATATGCCGTAAAAACCACAACTTGCCGAGGTCCGACCCAGAATGCGCAAGTGCGGTCGACCCCTCCTGTCGTGTCTCGTAGACACATTGCCAATCGAATCTGCCGGGGTTACGGTCCTGTTCCTGACCTGACCACCCGCTCATACGTCGCCACGGAGAAGATCATACTGTGCGGGAATTGGCCATGCTGCCCGACTCGGATGGAATCACGATCCCCGGCGTTGTACCGCCAGGCGGGATCGGCGTGGTCAATGCATTGCTGGATGCGTTGCCAACGGGCGCTTATCTGTGTGACACGGACGGACTGATCGTCTATTACAACCGCCAGGCCGTGGCCCTCTGGGGCCGTGCCCCCAAACTCCGTGATCCGGGCGACCGCTTCTGCGGCGCCTCGAGGCTATATCATTCGGACGGCACCCCCATCCAGCACGATACATGCTGGATGGCGCTCGCATTGCGCGACCGGACCGAATACTGGGGCAAGGAACTCGTCATCGAACAACCAGGTGGGCAGCGCCGGACGGTGCTCGCCCATGCCAACGTCATTCGCGATGAACATGCTCGCGTTGTCGGCGCGGTGAACGTATTGGTGGATATCACCGAACGCAAGCAAGCGGAAGCCGATATCGAGTTCTTCACCCTGCACGACCCTCTGACCCGCTTGCCCAACCGCCTGCTGCTGCTGGACCGGCTTCATCACGCCATGGCGGCATGTGCACGTCGTCCTCAAAAAGGCGCTGTGCTTTTCCTGGATCTGGATAATTTCAAGACGATCAACGATACCGCAGGGCACTTTGTCGGCGATCAGCTCTTGCGGCAGGTGGGCTCGCGCCTGGCGGACTCCGTGCGCGAGGGCGATACGGTTGGCCGATTCGGCGGCGATGAATTTGTGATCATTCTCGAAGGGCTCAGCGAAAAGCCCCATGAAGCAGCCTTGCAAGCGGAGAAGGTGGGCGAGAAGATCCTTGCCACGCTCAAACGCCCTTTCCGTGTTGCCGGTCACACGCACCACAGCACCGCCAGCATGGGAATCATGCTGTTCGGCAAGAACCCCAGAATCAAGACCGTGGATGATGTGATGAAACGGGCGGACCTAGCCATGTACCAGGCCAAGGCCCAGGGCCGCAACACCCTGTGCCTTTTCGACCCGGACATGCAGGCGACCGCCAACGCCCGCGTCGAACTGGAAGCGGCAATGCGCATAGGCTTGCAGCGCAGGGAATTCCGGCCCTACTTCCAGCCACAGGTCGACGCTGAGGGACGCCTGAAGGGCGCGGAGGCACTCATGCGCTGGCACCATCCCCAGCGCGGTCTGATCTTGCCTGCGGAGTTCATTCCGGTGGCCGAGGACGCCGGACTAATCATCCCCATGGGACGCCTCATGCTCGAGGCAATCTGCACGCAGTTGGCCAGTTGGTCAAAGCATCCCGATACAGCGCACCTTACCCTGGCAGTGAACGTCAGCGCGCGCGAGTTTCATCACAGGGACTTCGTGAAGCAGGTGCTCGACGTAATCCGTACAACGGGGGCCAACCCGGAGCGGATTACACTGGAACTCACCGAAAGTATGCTCCTGACAGACGTGCAGGACACCGTCAACAAGATGGCCGTCCTGAGACTGGAAGGCGTCAATTTCTCGTTGGACGATTTCGGCACCGGGTATTCATCACTCAATTACCTGAAGCGTCTGCCCCTCAGCGAGTTGAAAATTGCTCAGAGTTTCATCGACGATGTGCTCACCGATTCCAGTAACGGAGCCATTGTGCGCAGCATGATCACCCTGGCCCAGAATCTTGGACTTGGAGTCACCGCCGAGGGAGTGGAAACGAAAGCCGTGCGCGACTACCTGCAGATCAATGGCTGTTCCGTCTTCCAGGGGTATCTCTTCGCGCCCGCATTACCCATCGACGAACTCGAAATACTCGCGCGGCAGCCCTGATCCGGACTAGCCCGCATATCTCACCGCCGTTCGTTGCGAGGGCGTCGAGATGCCGCTGTGTCGGGGGGCACGGACCGGAAGACGGCGAAGGCGTAGCTGACACTACGTCGAGCCGGCTGCAGGGAGTACG
>SL_3KL_010_SEDDRAFT_10006488_pt1 | contig 10468 bp, 12 predicted proteins | sample SodLakKL_010_SED_2_FD_10381 | JGI IMG/M metagenome (IMG submission 10381)
GCTGAAATGGAAGGAATGCATTGGGAATTATGGGGTTTTGTTAAAACAATACAAACCCAAATAACAAACATATTAAACAGGTTGACTGGAGCAGAAGCAAGAATAGAAAGTTTAGAAGCAGAAAATGTTTTAATCAAAAACGAATTATGCGAAAAGGATAATTCGTATTCTTGGTGTAGAACCATAATAAAATAATGGGGTTAAAGTTGATTAGAAATGGTACTAGAACCAATTAGTTTTGTTCTAAGCATTCTAACCTTAGCTCCTATATTAACATTAATCATTTTGCGAACAAGTCCCTAATAATAGAAACAATTATATACAAGTTCGGTATATAAATTATTATGTTTTCAAAAATAATTGAAAAACAAAAAACTATTAATAATAGTGATGTTTAATGGGAAGCTATAGTTATTTCAAACCAGCTGCACAACCCAGTGTCCCTTCTTGGTTTAAACCAGGTGCTGTTGCTGCGACCACCAAAAAAGTAGAACAACACACTGGTAGGTCTTTTATTAGTGGTAGTGGTGGAACAATTTCTAGTGGTGCTGGTGTTTCTAGAGGCAGTGGTGGTTCTGCACCCGCTAGACCTGCTCCAATTACTTATTCTTCTAGTTTGTTAGGCCAAACATTTACAAGCAAAGACGCATTACAAAAAGCTGAAACCCAATACAAACAACAACAAGCAGAAATTGCTCGTCAAGAACAAGTAAAAAAAAGCGAAGACTTGAGAAAAACCTTGACACAAAAAGATTTCGAAACAAGACAATTTCGAGCAAGTCTAATGGCTGATGATGTATCAAGAACAATTCCAGCAAGCCAATTATTATCACAACAAGATACTAGAATGATTACCCCTCCTCCTCCAAGCACAAGAACCATAAAAGACAGGTACAAAATAGCAGAAGCTACTAGACAACCAGGTTGGATGAGAACAAGACTAGCTTACGGAAAACTTGGTCAAACAACAGGAACTTTTAGTTTATTAGGCGATTATGACGAAAAAAAACAAGCTGAATTAGAAAAAGATATTGAAAAAAAAACTGGTGAAATCGAAGCTCGTCAAGAAAGATATGAAAAAGCTAAAAAAGAAGCTACTAGAGATGATGAAAAATTACAAGAAGACTTAAAATTGTTGGATGAAAGAATCAAAAAAACAACTACTTATTGGCAAGAAAGAGACATAGAACCTGATAAACCAGGCATTACTCTTAGTGAAGAAGATTACAAGATTTATAAAACACAAACGATTCCTCTTTTAGAAAGATACCAAAAACAAGCCGATGATTTAAAATATAAAATAGATGTTAGAAAATCCAAGTTACAGACTGTTGAATCTCTTGGTTTTGATGTTCGTTGGAGACAAAAAGATTTTGAAGATAAATATGGAGAAGTTTTTAGTGCTGCTGATGATTTCGAAAAATCAAGAAAAGAATTGAGTGGTTACGGTTTGGATGCTGAAAAAATTAGGGGTTATGATATTGACAAAGCTGAATATGATTATTCTCCTTTTCAAAAAGGAAACCTTGATTTGGTTGCGAGTGGTGGTCTTGCTTTTTCTACTATTACTGGAAAAAAAGAAGAGTTAACAGAACCCGTTTTGAGAACACAAAAAGATATTGATACTCTAAAAACGTTTGGTGGTCAAAGAGCGTATAGAGAAACTTTGTTAAAACCTTTTGATCCTATTGATGCTGGTTCTAGGATTGCTTCAAGTGCTATGGTTGTTGGGGGTATTGGTGCTGTTGGTGGGAGTGCTATAGGTTCAGGAATACCTTTAATAGGTACTGGTATTGGTGCGGTTAGTGGTTTTGTGGTTGGAGCTAAAGCTGGTGCTGTTGGTGGTATAGCTGATGTTGTTGCTAGTGAAACTGTTGGTCGTGTTTATGGTGATGAAAAGATTGGTCGGACTGCTGGTTTTGTTGCTGGTATTGTTGGTACTGTTGGAGCATCAAAATATTTTATGGGTAAAGAGTTTGCTAAGCGGACTGTTGTTAAAACACTAAAACCTACTATTGCACAACAAGTTCTTGAACAACGGGTTGTTGAAGGAAAAATTGTGACTGGTAAAGGATTGGTTAAAGGACAAATAATCCAACCTTATGAAATCAAGGTTTTGGCTAGTCAAGGAAAAATTGATAAGTTTATTGCTAAAGGTGTTTCAAAATTAACTGGTAAACCACCAAAAACTGTTTTGAAAACTATTACTAGAGAACAAAAATTTATTGTTGAACAAGAATTAGATTTTATAGCTAAACAAGGACTAACAGTTTATCCTAGTGGAGATTTGGCTGCGACATCTAAACTTCCTGTTATTGGTGGTAAAAAAACTTTTTTTATAGCAGAATCTATTGCACCAACAACCAAGATTATTGAAACAACCAAGACAAGTCCTTTTAGAGAAAAACTTGCTAGTTTTATTATTCCAGGCAAAACAAAAGGTTTGGCTGCACAAGATGGAACAAAGTTTCAAAATTTTTGGATTGACAAACCAAAAACAGTAACCCAAAAAATTGCTAGTCGTGTTAGAGGAGAAAAATTTGTTGACGATTCTTATTTCAGAGACATGGGGTTTTATCAACCAGTTTATCAAACTAGAGATGGTCGAGTTTTAACTTTCGTTGACAAGGTGAGCACGGTTTCGACTCCTAGAGGAATACAAATTACTCGTATGGTGGATTTGAAAGATGGTAAAGAGTTTTTGGGGACTTCTGGTTTTTGGGATTTTGGGAAAAAATTAACAGCAACACAGTTTGTTGGTAAAAGATTACCCGAAATCCTTAAACCCAGTGGTTCCAAAATCTTGTCTATTACTGGAGAAAAACCTCTTGCGTTGCCTGGAATAGTAACAGGAAAAGGAGTAACGAGTATGAGTTTTGCAGAAGCTTCTAAACAATTAACTCAACAAAAAGCGTTGTCTGTAGTGGCTAGTGGTCAGTTAAAACAAGTTAGTTTGGGTATACAAAAAGATGTGAGTGCTAGGAGTCTTGGTATTGTTGCTCCTGGTTATTTAAAGTCGAGTTATGGTGGTGGTATAGTATTGGCTAAAGCTGGTAGGATTAGAGGTTATGACGGTGCTGTGGATTATACTGATGTTGGTGTTGATAGTGTTGGAACAGTTTCTAGACCAGCGAGTTTGTCTACACCGAGTGTTGGTGGCTTGACTAGTATTGATTTTAAAGAGCGTGTTGATGTTGGTGTGAAAGATGTTTTTGTTGATAGGACTAAGGTGTTTCAACCTTACAAAGTTTTTTCTCCTACAATTTCGAAAGTGGTTGTTGGTCAAAAACTTGGTTATGATAAGGTTGATAGGTTTAGGGTTGATGGTAAGATAGTTGATAGGTTGGATACTTCTCAAGATACTAGGCTTGTTGATAGGCTTGGCTTGGGTCAAGGAACTATTATGCAGGTTGGACAAGTTACGATGCAAGATACTAGGCTTGTTGATAGGTTAAGTTTAGTTGATAGGTTGGATACTCCAAGACCAGTGATCGATTTTAAAATAAAAATCTCTCCACCAATCCCTCCACCTATTGTTGGTGGTGGCCTGCCTGGTTTTGGTAGGTTTGATGTTGGGTTTGGAGTGCCTAAACAACCGAGAAGAAGAAAAGCGGGTAGGGTTAGTCCTTTGTTTGCTATTAAAAGCGATTTTTATAGGAAGTTTGTTACAGGAGAAAAAGATTTGTTAGTATCAAAAGAAAACGTTGCGTTAGTAAAGGGTTTGAGAGCAAGAAAGGGTTCTTTGTTAGCGTTTATTCCGACAAAAGAATTGTTGGCTAAGAAAAAAAAGAGTAGAAAGAGTTTTTGGGAGGATTCTGGATGGTTGAAGAAGTTCGGTCTTTAAAAAAACGTTTGAAACGTAAGGGTTTGTTGATGGGTTTGGAGTGTTTGTCTCCTGAAGAAGAAGCTATTATTCAAAAGAACTTGTTGTATAGGTTAAAGAGGAGTATGAGAAAATGAATTTTTTGTACGGTTTCATAATGTTTTTTATTGGATTGATTACTATTGTTGCTTTTCTTCCAATGTATAACGAGGTTATTTCACTTATCCCTTATTCGGGTATTGTTATTACTTTGTGTGGGGTAATGGTTTTGTTACTCGTAGTTGGTTTAATTTATCGTTTATACGCTGATAGCGTTTATACTGGTACAGGAGGGAGAATATGAATTGGTTAAACAAACGAGGTCAAGGAAGCATTTTTTCGTTTTTCACCTTGTTAATCGGGTTGATTTTAATCGTGGCTTTTTTGCCATTGTTGAACGACTTGGTTGCTATTGGTGTTGCGAGTAATATGAGTGCTCTTGGTTTTGGGTCAATAATTAATTTGATGCTTGGGATGACAGGAATACTTTTAGTATTATTGTTTTTCATGGGTGTTATTAGTGATTTCCAAACAAGACAACAATATTATGGACCATAAAATGGTTTTTTTTTGGGAAGCTTGAACAAAGTTTTTTTTTTGAGGAGAATGAGTGTGTGTGTGTAATATTGGTTCGATGGTTGGGAGACCTTTTGCAGGTAAGAAGAAGAAAGTTTTTTTTGAAGAAACAGAATCTTTTGTTAAGGAGGATTCTTTATGAATTATAAACTTCTTTTTGTTGGAGTATTATTCTTGTTTTTAATAGGAAGCGTACACGCTAGTTTAACAGACGACTTGGTTTCTTATTATAAATTAGATGGAACAACAGGTGTTGTTGTAGACGAACTTGGAACTAATGACGGAACTAATTATGGTGCAACACGAGGAGTAACAGGAATAATTAATAATGCTTTTGAATTTGACGGAACAAATGATTATGTTATAAGTGATTTTGATTTAGATGATTATCCTTTTAGTTTTTCTGGATGGTTTTATATACCCGAAGGAAGTAGTGGTGGTGTAGTTATGACTATTTCAGATATAACAGCACCTAATAGACATGTATATATTAGTGCTTCTGAAATTAATGAAACAATAACATTATTAGTAAGAATGGATCCATCTGGATCAGAAGAATATGCATATATAATAAAAGATATTGAGAGTATAAATCTTGTTGAAAAATGGATTCATGTAACAGGTGTTTGGGTGAGTTCAAGTGAAAGGTATTTATATGTTAATGGAGAAATTGTGACTGGTGGAGATGATACTAAACAAACTAATTCATTTAATACTAATATAAACAAATTTGTTCTTGGCAGAAGATATACTAGTTATGGAACCCAAAATTATTTTGATGGTAAAATAGACGAGGTTGGTATTTGGTCTCGTGCTTTAACAAGCAATGAAATAACAACTTTATATAATAGTGGTTCAGGTTTAACATATCCTTTTACTGAGGTTAATGCTAATTTTGATTTTAGTTTAAATTACGAAACAGCAACTGCGACTTTAACAGATACCTCGACTACAACAGATGCTGTTGAAATTACTAATTGGTTATGGACAATAGACGGAAACACTTTATCAACAGACCAAAACACTAGTTTTGTTTTCACAGCAAACACAGATTATAACATAGGATTATTTGTTGATACAAACGTTCCTGATTTAAATTCACAAATATATAAAACAATTAGTATTCCTGGAACAGCAAACTTTACTTTTTATGATGAAGACACAGAAGCACTACTAAACGATGTTGTTTACACTATTAGTCCAAGCATTAATGGTGTTAGTGGGGGAACACTAACAGACACAAACACACTAGACTTAAACTTGCAAGGAATAACAAGCCAAGAATACACTTTTACATTTAGCAAAGAAAACTACGGAACAAGAACCTACCAAACCAACCTAAACCAATACAGCGACATAGACTTAAACTTCGCACTACTACCAAACACAATAGGAATACCACTAACATTCCAAATAAGACAACCAACAACAAAAACCCTAGTAACAAACACACTCATAACAATAACCAAAGAAAACTACACAATAAGCCAAACAAAAACAAACTCAAGCGGATTCATGACAATAAACCTAAACCCAGACCAAAACCAAGCACGATACACACTCTCATTCACGTTCGACGGAACAAACTACGATTGGAACGGAACAACAGTAACAATCGAAACACCACGAAAAGAAACAAGCCCAGCAACAACCATAACACCATACGAAATAACAATAAACGGAATATCAAACTATTACATCGAAAACATTACAGACAACGAAACAATAATACTATGGTCAGACCTAAGAATACAAGACAACTACGTGATAAGCATAACCGACTGGAACGCAACACTATACTCGGCAAGAGTATACACCCGAGCATACACAGGACTAGAAACAGAAGACACGATCAAACCATTCCTCCTAACAACAGAAGAATCATCATCAGTAAAATTCGTCATACAAGACGAATACCGTTCAAACATTCCAAACGTAAAAATAGAAGTCTACAAGATTATTAGCGGAGAAGAACAAATGGTTTCAAGCGTGATAAGCGACGCAACAGGAACAGGATTATTCTGGCTAAGAGCAGGAGACCAATACGGAATAAAAATGTATTATAACGAAATACTAGTCTACGAAACAGGAAACTATGTAGTAAAATCCCCGACAACATACTTTTACCTAAACCTACAATCAATGACAGTAATAGACCCCGAAGTAGACTTAATAATAACAACTTTCAAACCACTAATAGATTATCTCGCACCCAGCGTTGAAACACTAGAATTTAGTATCGACGGAACAAACGTTACAGGATACTACATACAATCATATTACAGGTTAGACAACAACGCTTACGCACCAAGAACATACACTTACAACGGTGAACTCATAACATGTAATGCTAGTTGTGAAGGAACAGTAAACATTTCAACACTAAACCTGGATGCAAACATTTTTTTCTTAGAACTAATAATAGTATCAAGCGACATAAACCATTCTGTGACAAAAAGATATTACAAACCCACTAGTCCCGCAATGAACTTATTCATACTATTCGGGAACGCAAGACTAGACTTTGGTTGCCCAACAGACCCACTAGTACCCTGCGGACTAACAATGCTAACATCAATAGTACTATCAATAATGATTGTTGGCGGACTAGCATTCAAATTTGGTATTGCTAGCCCAACAGGAATGATAATAATAGCACTAGCCATTCTAGGAGTAATGACTCTCGTAAGCTGGTTCTACTTACCATTATACATCCTACTAGTAATAGTCGGAGTAATCGCTATAGGAAAGGGGTTGGTTGAATGATAGGAAAAATGTTAATACCACTAGTACTAACACTACTAATGATGAATTCACTATTCTTATTCATGACAACACTCCCAAGCGACGTACAATTAATCAACACTTATGGTACTAGTGTTGCGTTCATGGGACAAGAAGAAATAGCTAATCTTTCAACAGGAATAGTCGACGATGTAGAAACACTAAGAGACATTGCTGGCCAACAAGTAGCCGATGCTAGTGCTAGTGACGAACCCTCTATAATTCCCGAACCATTCAAAACACTTTTATATGGTGCTAGTGTTGTAGTTAGTGGTGTAGAAACTATTTTTGGACTAGGAACATTTTTTATTAAATGGTTGTTCTTAGGATTATTCGGATTCATTATTTGGATCGACTGGTTATTACCAACCCAATTAGGTCCTGGAATAATGTATATTTCGGGAGCAATCAAAGCAGTTTTAGGAATAATAATAGTAAAAGGATTAGCAGATATTATATTACCATTGTTTACTGGTTGGAGGGGTAACTAATGAGTATTTGTGCTGACTTGGGAACAAACACGACTGTAGAAACCCTTTTCTTTTGTGGTTCGGAAGGATTGTTTGTTTTTGATGCTCTTTTGACTAGTGTTGCTGTTATTGGTTTGATAACTGTGATGGCTTGGAAGTTTAGGTTACCACCAATATTTAGTTTGTTAATTGGCGTTGTTTGTTTGTGGTCAATGAACTTGATATTCGATGGGAATCCAGTGATAACTAGTCTTATGGTTTTGTCAATGCTTGGTATAGGAGTATTCTTGGCATTAAGTTTTTTGGATTATTACAAGAATTATACGAGGTGATTTTGGGAATGTTGAATAGGGTTGATAGAAAATTGTTAGAATTAAAGACTTTTGCGAGAGTTATTGATTCTTGCGATGATAGGAAAGAGTTAATGAGAAAATTGAACGGTGTTAAACAAGGTTTTTCTCGTAATACTAAATTTCGAAACCCACGTTTAGAAATTTGGGGAGATTTAATAAAAAAATATAAATAGACAAAGGAGGTTATTATATTATGTATGACAAAGATTTAGACGATGCTTACAATAGTTTTTGGAATGCGAATAAACCAAGCAAAAAAAAGTTCAAAAAAATTAGAAGCATAAACTCGAAGCGTGTTTCAAACCCAAGTGTAAAACGAATAAACAAGTATTATGATACTAGACGACCATTAGTTAGAAGTTTACCTACTCAAAGACAAACGATTAGTACTCAGGATTATTATTCTCAAAAAGCTAGGAGTATTAATTCACAAGCAAATTATTTGTTAGCACAAAAAAGATTGTATGAAGCAAGGATCAAGGCAAGAGAAGTTGGTTACAGAACACCAGCAGAAAAAATGGTTGCGATGGGTCAACGAACAGGAACTGGCGGAATACGAGCATTAAAGGGTTTGGGCGAAAGAGTACAATCAGCTCAACGTAATGTTGGTTTAAAAGGAAAGGTTCGTAGTTTTTTCAAAAAAAGTATTTACGATTAAAAACAAGGAGGTGGTTTTGGGTATGGCTAAGAGAAAAAGAGGAAGACCAAAAAAAAGAAAATAAGTTATTAGACGATTTGGAGAATTGATTTTCATGCTTTTTGAACAAAAAAGGTTTAGTGGTTTTGCACTATTAATAATAACACAAGTAATATTGTGGTTATTCTATTTTTTTAGGCCGTTGGTTGGTGCTGATCCTTATTTTTATTTGAGTGGTGTTTGTCAGAATAATATTGTTAGTCCTGATTTAATGTTTTTTGGTTTGTTGCACTTGTTGCCTTGTAATGTTTTTGTTTTTCAACTAGTTTTGTTGTTTGTTTGGTTGGCTACGCTTTTTGTTTTTTTGAAGATTGGAGAATTGTTTGATAAACAAAGGGGTTGGTGGTTGCCTGTTATTGTTTCTTCGATGACTTTTTTTGTTTTCGAGTTTTGGAAGTTTGAGAATAATGTTTTTGGTTATTTTTTTGTGTTTACTGGTTTTTATTTTTTGTTTAAGGTTTTTTTGAACAAACCTTTTTTTAGTTTTTTTAGGAAAAAGGATTTGAAAGACTTGTTTTTTTTAGTATTATGTTTTTTTGTTGGTGGTTTGTTTTGGAAGGGTAGTGTTTATTGGTTGTTTATTCTTCCTTTATACAATTTTTTGTTTTTGCCTTTGCTTGGAGTGTTTTTGTTACCCGATTTTTTTGGTTTTTTTGGTATGGCTTCTACTACTGGCATGATTTATGAACACACGATGTTCATAGGAATATTATATTTGTTTATGACGCCCTTGTTTTTAATCGGTTTTATAAAAACAAACGAAAAAATAGTATTAACCTGTTTAATATTGTTAATACCTTGTGTTTTAGCCCTAAAAATGTATGTTTTACCCATCCTATTCATATCAATAATAACGTTTAATTGTTTTAAGATGTTTGAAAAAAAAATCGATGTCAACCTAACACTAAAAATATGGACAATCCTAATGCTAGTATTCTTCACAATAAATCTAGGAACACAATTCCCAACACAAGACGACTATTTTTTAGTACAACAAACAATACAAATAAATCCAAACATCGAAAACACTTTCGGAACAGGATACCTAATAAGATATTTAGGCGGACAAGAAACAAAATACGGTTCATACTCAACACCAACACAACAAAAAGGAATAGTAATAGAGATTACAGAACACGATTATTCAGAAAACTGTGAACTATTATTCGAATCAAGACACTTGAGGAGCTGGAATTGTGATTAACACTCTAATACTAGTATTCATTATTCTAATAGCAACATACACTGACATAAAAACAAAAGAAGTACCAAACAAACTAATCGTTATCGGACTAGGCATCGCATTCTTATTAAACATTAACAACCTAATTCCTTTCACAATAAATTTGATAATCGGGATAACAATATTTTATTCCCTTTGGAAAATAGGTGGTTTTGGAGCAGGAGACTCAAAAATATTTATACTAGTAACAATCTTCCAACAAAACATTATCAACACAATGTTCTTATTCGTTCTAACAGGAATAATTTTTATATCATATAACATGATAACAAAAACAAACGAAAAAAGACTATTACCCTTTATACTAATAGGACTAATAATACAAATAACACTTTATATACTACTTTAACCCAATAATATATCAAAATAAAAAGGAGGCCTTAGAAAGTGGATTTTTTAAAAGAACGAGCTGGACAAGCCGCAATAGCAACTGTAGCAATCGCAACACTTGTGTTCTTGATTGTTTTAGTTGTTTACGGAGAA
>SL_3KL_010_SEDDRAFT_10006489_pt1 | contig 10468 bp, 5 predicted proteins | sample SodLakKL_010_SED_2_FD_10381 | JGI IMG/M metagenome (IMG submission 10381)
CCCGCCCCTTCCCCCGGAACCCCCTCCCGCCGAAGGGTGGAGCGAGGAGGGGATCGCGTCCTGGTACGGACACCCCTTCCACGGGCGCACCACGGCCTCTGGAGAACGCTACGACATGGAGGCCATGACGGCGGCGCACCAGAGCCTGCCCTTCGGCACCGTACTCCATGTGGCNAACCTGGACAACGGCCTCACCACCCGGGTCCGGATCAATGATCGGGGCCCCTTCGTGGGCGAACGGATCCTCGACCTCTCCCGTCGGGCCGCCCGAGAGATCGAGATGATCGGGCCCGGCACGGCTCCGGTCCGGATCACGGTGATCGAATCGCCGGCTCCCGTGACCTGCTGGCGCGTCCAGGCCGGGTCCTTCCGTTCCCAGAGCAACGCCCGGGGGCTGGCCCAGAGGCTTCGGGACACGGGATGGGAGGTGGAGGTCGCGCGGGGCGATGGCGGGCTCTACCGGGTCCTCGCGGGCCCCTTCGACTCCCGGGAGGCGGCCCGTAGGTCGGCCGATCGTCTGGAGGGCCAGGTGGTGAACTGTTGAGTCCGTGGAAGGAGGCCAGGCCAGCCGAGTTCCATTTTATGGAACTGAGTTTCACAAAATGGAACGGGAAGGGATCCGAGCCTGACTCCAGTGCCGGCCGGTCACACCCGGGCTCCCGTCCCGGTCGGCTCCTCCCTCACTCCCCCAGCATTCTCCTCAGCAGGCGCTGCGCCAACTCGGGGTCGGCCTTCCCCCGGGTCTCCCGCATGATCTGGCCCATGAAGAAGCCCTCGAGGCCCTTCTTCCCCTCGATGTAGGCGCGAACCTTTCCGGGATGGGCCTCGAGGATGCGCAGAATCACGGGCTCGAGGGCCTCGGGGTCACTCACCTGCGCCAGATCCCTGGCCTCCACGATGTCCGGCGGCGAGCCTCCTTCCCGGGCCATGACGCCCAACACCTCGCGCCCTCCGGAGCTGGAAAGGGTGCCCTCCTCGACGAGTGCCACGAGTTCGGCGAACTCCGACGGGCCGAAGGGGAGGGCCTCGAGGGCGCGATCCCCCTGGACCGGGGGCAACTCGTTGATGATCCAGTTGGCCAGGGGGCCGGCCTTGGCCCCCGGATCCGCTCCTGCGGAGGCTCGGAGGAAGGCTTCGGCCGCCGGCTCCCGAGCCAGGATCTCGGCGTCGTTCCGGTCCAGCTCGAGCTCGGCGACCAGGGCTTCCGCACGGGCACGGGCCTCGGGTGAGAGTTCGGGAGGGCGTCCCGGGTCCCCGGGCGTCGCGGCCTCTCCGCCGGCCTTCCCCGGGACTCCCTTCGCCTCGCCTTCCCCATCCACCGTGCCGGTCCCCGAAACCCGCCGCCCCTCCCCGGACGCTGTCCCACCCTCAGCCACCTTCCGCGCCCAGGTGTCGCGGAGGGTCACGATCCGGTTGAAGACCGGCTCGTCGTCCGGGCTCCCGGGATCTCGCCAGAAATAGCCCACCCGCTCGAACTGGTATCGAGTGTCGGGATCGTCGTGGGCCACGGAGGGCTCGATGACGGCGCCTTCCACCACCTCCAGGGAGTCGGGGTTGAGGAAATCCCGGAAGTCGGTGCCCTCGCCCGCATCGGCCGCGGCCCCATCGGGGTCGGCCACGTCGAAGAGCCGGTCCACGTTTCGCAGGGTGCAGGGGAGGGCGTGGGCCGCCGAAACCCACTGGATCGTCCCCTTGACCCGCCGTCCGTCCGGAGCCGTTCCGCCCCGACTGTCCGGGTCATGGCTGCACCGGAGTTCCCGGACCCGACCCGCCTCATCCTTCACCACCTCCTCGCACCGAATGATGTATCCGTAGCGGAGGCGGACCTCCCCGCCGGGAGTCAGTCGGCGGTAGCCTGAGGGGGGATCTTCGGCGAAGTCCTCCCGATGGATCCAGAGCTCCCGGCCGAAGGGCACCGTCCGGCTTCCCTCCAGCGGAACGTCACGAGGGAAGTACGGAGCCTCTAGCTCATCGACCTTGCCCTCCGGCCAGTCGGTCAGGACCACCTTGAGGGGATCGGGCACACAGAGCACCCGGGGCGCCTGCCGGTTCAGATCGTCCCGGATGGCGTACTCGAGCTTGCCCATGTCCACCCGGGAATCGGCCTTGGCCACCCCGATCATCTTACAGAAGCTCCGGATGGCCGAGGGGGTGACGCCCCGCCGCCGGAGTCCGGCGATGGTGGGCATCCGGGGGTCATCCCACCCGTCCACCCGGTCCTCCTCCACGAGCCGGAGGAGCTTCCGCTTGCTCATGACCGTGAAGTCCAGGTTGAGCCGAGCGAATTCGTACTGATGGGGGCGGTGGGGTACGGTCACGTTCTCCACGAGCCAGTCGTAGAACTCCCGGTTGTTCTCGAACTCCAGGGTGCACAGGGAGTGGGTCACACCCTCCAGTGCGTCCTCCAGGGGGTGGGCGAAGTCGTAGAGGGGATAGATGCACCACTCGTCCTGGGTCCGGTAGTGGTGGGCGTGGCGGATCCGGTACAGGACCGGATCGCGCATGAGCATGTTGGACGACGCCATGTCGATGCGCGCTCTGAGGACGTGGGCGCCCTCTTCGAAGTCTCCCGCCCGCATCCGACCGAAAAGCTCCAGGTTCTCGTCCGGAGATCGATCTCGATACGGGCTGGGGGTCCCCGGGCGGGTCACGGTCCCGCGTCCCTCCCGGATCTCCTCCTCGGACTGGGAATCCACATAGGCCAGACCCTTCCGGATCAGCTCCCTCGCCCGCTCGTACATCTCCTCGAAGTAGTCGGAGGCGAAGTAGAGGTGTTCGCCCCAGTCGTATCCCAACCACCGGACATCCTCCTGGATCGCCTCCACGTAACGCACGTCCTCGGTGGTGGGGTTCGTGTCGTCGAACCGGAGGTGGCAGCGCCCTGTCTCGTGCTCTCCCGCGATCCCGAAGTTCAGGACGATGGACTTGGCATGGCCGATGTGGAGGAAGCCGTTGGGCTCCGGGGGGAAACGGGTGACGATGCGGCCGTCGTGCTTTCCCTCCGAGAGGTCGCGCCGGATGATCTGCCGGATGAAGTCGGTCCCGGTCCGACCTTCGTCGTCGGGATGGGGTGGGTGCGAAGGGACGGAGGAGGAGGAACCGCTCATGGGCGTGACCAGGGTCTGAGGGTGGGAGACGGCGTCTCCCAAAACGTAGGACAGCCCCTGGGAGCGGGGAAGGCGGCCCCTTCCCATGAGGATCCTCCAGTGAGACCTTCAACCTACCCTCTTTCGTTCCCCTGACGTTGCGGGAACTCGCCCCAGCGCCCCTCGCTCCCCTTCCCGGTCGCCGCCCCGTGTCCCGATCCCCTTCATCCCGGTCCGGACCCGACGACGTGAGTCCGGAGAGCACTGATGGGTCCGTTGAGCCTGCGGCCCCCGAGCAGTGGCGGGAACAGATCCTCCACGGCACCCTGGTGGCCACGGCCTTCCTGGCGGGTGTGGCCTACGTGCCCGGAGTTCTGGCGGCCGCAGGGGTCGGCCTCTGGTCCGTCGTGGTGGTGGATACCCTGGCCTGGGCCCTCGTCATCATCATGGCCGTCTTCCGGAGCCGGATCCCCTACCAGATCAGGGCGGGGTTCTTCATCTCGGCCTGGTACCTACTGGCGGTCTTCCTCCTCTTCCAGGTGGGCCCGGTGGGGGGCGGCGCCGTGTGGCTCGCCTCCTTCCCGGTGCTCACCTCGATCTTCTTCGGACTCCGGGGCACGGTGGGGGCGCTGGCGCTCACGCTGGCGGCGGTCCTCGGAGTGGGCATCACGATCTACACCGCGCCTCCCAGTCCCATTCTGGGCCTGGGGGTCATGGACTACGACCTGGCCTCGTGGATCGCCACCGCCGGAGGGATCCTCTTCATGGGGGCCCTCCTCTCGCTGGGGATCGCCTACCTGGTCCGAGGGTTGGAGGAGGCCCTGGAACGGACCTCCCAGGCCCGGCTCGAGCTCTCGCTGGCCAACCGCCGGCTCGAGGGCGAGATCGAGGAGCGCCGGCGGCTGGAGTCTCGCCTGGTCCAGGCCGGAAAGATGGAGGCCCTGGGCACCCTGGCCGGAGGGATCGCCCATGACTTCAACAATCTCCTGGTCCCCATCCTCATGAGTACCCGGGAGATGTGGGACCGGGCACCCGCCGGGAGCGCCCAGCGGGAGGAGTTGGGACGGATCGTCCAGTCGGCCCGGAGAGCCCGGGAGCTGGTGCGCCGCATCCTGGCCTTCAGCCGTGGTGAGGAGGTGGAGCGGTCACTCTGTCGGGTGGAGCCCATCATCCGGGAGGTGGGACTGCTCCTCCGAAGCTCCCTTCCCCCCCATGTCGACCTCGAATACGAGCTCGAGGCCCCTCTGGCGGAGGTCCGCGCCAATCCCAGCGAACTCCACCAGGTGCTGATGAACCTGGCCACGAACGCCTACCTGGCCATGGAGGGGAAGGGAGGGACCCTGACCCTGGCCACCCGCTGGGAGTCGGACCGACCGGAAGCCTCCCCGTCGGGCACCCTACCGAGCGATCCCAGTACGGAAGGCGAAGGTCGGACCCACCTCCTGATCACGGTCCAGGACACCGGGACGGGAATGGACCCGGAGGTGATGGAACGGGCCCTCGATCCCTTCTTCACCACGCGGGCCCCGGGAGAGGGCACCGGGCTGGGACTGGCCACGGCCCACGGGGTCGTCCAGAGTCTGGGCGGGGAGATCCTCCTGACCAGCGAGCCCGGAGAGGGGACCGAAGTGACGCTGAAACTCCCTGCCACCATGGCCGAGGAGGAGACGTCCCCCCAGGGTATAGGAGGACCGAAGGGAGCCGAATTCCCTGCGACCGGAGCGGACATCCTCCTCGTGGATGATGAGGAGATGGTGCGCCGCACCACCCGGCTCATCCTGGAGCGGATGGGCTACCGGGTGGTCGAGGCGGGGTCCCCCCTCAGGGCGCTCGAGGTGATCGAGGAGGGCCGCCCCCTGGACCTGGTGGTGACCGACTACGCCATGCCGGGGATGAACGGGACGGAGCTGGCCGAGCGGATCCTCCAGTCGCGCCCCGATCTTCCCATCGTGCTCTCATCGGGATACCTGGATCAGAACGCGCTGGACAAGGCCGAGGGGCTGGGGGTCGCCGGGGTCCTGCAGAAGCCCTACGAGCGGGAGACGCTGAGGGCCGTCGTAGAGGAGGCCCTGGCTTCAGCCGGAAGCGGATCGTGAGCCCGGGAGTCGGGTTGAATCCTTCTCGCTCCCCCTGACTTACCCCGACTTGCGACCACCCATCATGCGCGTACTGATCGCTGGAGCCAACGGACACACGGGCCGCATCCTGGTCCAATTCCTTCTGGAAAGCCCCGACCACGAACCCGTGGCCATGATCCGATCGGAGGAGCAGGCCGAACACTTCCAGGAGAGTGGCGCGGAGTGGGTCCTGGGCGACCTGGAGGAGCCCCTGGATCCGGTGCTCGAGGCAGCGGGCCGGATCGATGCCTTCATCTTCGCTGCGGGATCGGGCTCGAAGACCGGCCCGGAAAAGACCCTCTCGGTGGACCGGGATGGGGCGATCCGGAGCATCGCGGCACTGGAGGCGGCGGGTATCCAGCGCTACCTGATGCTCAGCTCCCTGCGGGCCGACCCCGGAAGCGAGGGGCACCCCATCTCCCACTACCTCAGGGCCAAGGGGATCGCCGACGCCCACCTCCGACGCAGCGAACTCGCCTGGACCATCGTGCGCCCGGGGCGCCTCACCCAGGAGCCGGGAACCGGCCAGGTGGCAGCCGCTCCCCACCTGGAACCCTCGGGGGAGATCCCCCGTGAGGACGTGGCCCGGGTCATGGTGCGCTGCCTGGACCGCCCGGACACGGCGGGGCTGAGCTTCGACCTGCTCGGGGGCAGCACGCCCATCGACGAAGCGCTGGACGGCCTGGCGGGTTCTTGAGTCAGAACCTCACGGTGTAGTTCACCTTGAAGGCTCCTCCTCGGGAGAGGGTCTCGAAGCGGCGGTCCTCGAACATGTCTCCGCTGGGCGAATTCAGCCAGTTGTGGGTCCAGACCAGGTAGATGTCATTGCCCGGCCGGACGATCCAGCGGGCCCGAGCGAAGAGCCCCACCACCCGCGACACGTCATCGTACTGGATGCTGGAGGTGAGCGAGGTGAAGGGGCTGGCATCCCAGCTCCCGTTCAGGCGGACCAGATTCGTGTCGAATCCACCCTCGGGAAGCCGAACCTCGTTCCGTTCGAGGTCAGTGCTGACGGCGAACCCGGGGGCGGGCCGAGCCGTGAGACTCCCCGAGTACTGGGTCCGGTCGCCGGACCAGAAGTCCCCCCAACTCACCGAGGCGTTCCCGGAGACCAGGCGCCGGCCCGCGGTCCGGACTCCGGCCTCCCATTCGGTGGTGCGGTAGACGCCGGGCTCCAGCACCACCTGCTGGTCGTCTCGGGAGTGGATGAGGAAGGGGTTGTCCAGCCGCTCGAAGCCCCGACCCACATCCAGGGAGAAACGGTCGCCGCTCTCGAACTCCGTCTCCAGCAGGGTGAGGTTGTTGTTCCGGGTGAGGAGCCGGCCGTCCAGGTCGGTGAGGTACTCATGGAAGAGGGAGAACTGGAGCCGCCGGATGGCATCCACCTGAGGGAGTCGAGGGGCCAGGGTGATGGTGGGCTGGGTCCGGCGGAACCCTCGACGCGCTACGAAGCCCACAGCCGGATCATAGCCGGTACCGAACTCCCGGGTGGAACTGTGCACCCTCAGCAGATCGTTGGGGAAGTTCACCCGAATCCCCCGGGTCCGGTTTTGAGACATCCCCTCCCAACCCCCGGCCTCCGGATCCGTGTGCACCACGACGAAGGCTTCGAACTGAGCGTTGTAGCGCCCGAGAAACGACGAAGTCATGAAGTCGGCGTCGAGCCCCACGGTGTGACGATCCGGGACGTCCGCCTCCGGCCCGGAGGCGTGGGCCCGGCGGGTGTAGACGGCCCCGACGTGGGACTGCTGGAAGACCGCCCGCTTTACCCGACCCACCGTGAAGTCCTCGGACGGCACGCCCAGAGGGTCCTCTTCGGTGCCCAGGGTCGTGCCTCCGGTACGCATCTGATAGAAGCCCAGCTCGTTGCGGCCCACCTGTCCGATCAGGCGGGCGCCGGCGCGGATCGGCACCTCCTCGCCCTGGACCAGTCCGATCCTCCGTGAAAAGAAGGGTCGGGGTCCCGAGCTGGGAGCGAAGGAGAAGACCCCCGATCCCTCCAGGAAGAAATCCCGCTGCTCGGGAAAGAGGAGTGGAAACCGGGTCAGATTCACCCGACGCTGGTCCACTTCCACCTCGGCGAAGTCGGTATTCACCGTGACCGCGGCCCGGAGGCTGGGCGTGATGCTATAGCTCACATCCATTCCCATCTTCGCGTCACGATTCCAGTCGGAGTCCACGCGGGGCGCCTGGTCCCCGCTGGCCGTGAGGAAGGGCCGCGCCTGGATCCCGAGCCCCTGCGAAAGACCTTCCAACCCCTCGAGGCGACCCGCGTGGACCGGACGGAAGAGGGACTCGTTCCGGCGCCATCCCCGCCAGAGGATCTCCTCGTTGTGGCGGCGAATCGTCCGCTGGAAGTTCACCCCCCAGCTGTCCAGGGTCGGGTCGAAGTTGAGGGTACTGAAGGGGATCCGGATCTCGGCGCTCCATCCATCGGAGTGGATTCGGGTGCGCACATCCCAGATCCCGTCCCAACTCTTGTTGACCGAACTCCCGCTCCCGGGGGTGATGATCCCGTCGCCCATGAGACCTGCGGGATTGATCTCGAAGAAGTATCCGGTGCGCCCATCCTGGAAGGTGTCCAGGATCCACATGAACCGGTCGTCGGTCCCGAGTCCGGCGTTCCGGCGCCGCTGATGGGCGATGATTCCCGAGGGATCGGGCTCATGGAAGAAGGCCCCGATGTAGAGGGCGTCGTCATCGAAGAGGACCCGGATCTCCGTAGGCTGGGAAGGCGCCGCTCCCTCGACCGGCTCCTGCTGGGTGAAGTCGGTGATGGGTTCGGCCAGACTCCAGGCCTCCTCGTCGAGTTCCCCGTCCACGCTGATCTCCATCCCCTGGGGGATGCGGGTGGCCACCAGCGGGAGCTCCTCTTCAGGCGCCTGGGGTTGCGGGACCCCGGCGGGCTCGGTCGAGCCGGCGAACCCGATCTCCGAGAAGGGGGCTTCCCCGCCTTCCGTCAGCTCCAGGGCCGCGGGTGTCGCAGACGCCGTCCCCGCGGAGAGGCTGTGCGGGGCCAGGAACAGGAAGGCCGCCATCCCGAGAACGAGGAGGCGGGAGACCAGGTGAGCGAAGGGAAGAGGCAGCATCATGGCAGCCTGATGTGCCACCCCTGGCCGGGGGTGGATGGGAGGATCGTGGAGATTGAGAGATGGCAAACATACGGGTCATCGGCCGATCGCGGGAGTGCCTCACCCTCACCAGCCTCCTACCGCAACGACGACCGATCGTCTCCCGGAATCAGGACCTGACGGGCCAGCGCCACCGGAAGCCCGATCTGAAGGAAGCGGTCGTGGAAGTCCCGAAGGGAGAACTCCTGCCCCTCCTCCTCGAGGTGCTCCCGGTAGTCCTCCCGGAGCTGGAGAATCTGCATCCGGCCCAGGGCATAGTAGAGGTACGTCGGGTTCCGGGCGCCCCGCTCCACCTCCTGCTGGGCTGGGAAGCGGGCGAAGTAGGCGATCTCCTGGTACCGGTCCGTGGCCTCGTCCAGCGAGGCGCCGAAGGCGTGCATCTCCAGGCCCGCGTACCAGCGGGCATGCCGCTGGATGGCTCTCCTGAGCTGGCCGAGCCGAATCGCCGGATCTCCCTCTCCCAGCCCCTCGTCCACCATCATCTGCTCGGTGTAGTGGGCCCAGCCTTCGGAGAGCGAGCCCCAGTTGAAGACCTTCCGCACCCGTGACTCGATCCGGGGCCGGTAGAGGAAGTCCACGAAGTGCCCGGGAAAGGACTCGTGGACCGTGATGCCCAGGAGCCCGGGGTAGTTGAAGTAGGTCAGGTGCTGGCGCTGCTCCTCCTCGCTCCATTCGGGCAGCACGTTGGTGATGTTGTAGTAGGCCTCGGTGGCTCGGGTCTCGAAGGGTCCGGGCACGCTCATCGAGGCGAAGCCCCCCCGGGCGTAGTCCGGGGTCTCCCGCACCGTGGGCTGGTCGTCGGTGGGAAGGGTCACGATCTCGTTCTCGCGGATGAAGGCCTGAAGCTCATCCTGGAATCGCTCCGCCGTAGCGATGAGCTCGTCGGAAGGGGGGAAGTCCGAGGTGACCTCCTCCATCACCTCGGCGGGCTCGCGATCGGGATCGATCTCGGCGGCCACCTCGGCGATCCACTCGTGGTAGCGTTCGATCTCCCGCTCGTTGATCTCCCGGAGTTCATCCACGGTGAGGTCGACGTGTTCGTCGTAGCGGAGCTTCTCCTCGAAGCCATCGGCGCCCAGACGAAAGTCGCCGTCGGCCCGGGGGAGGAGGTCGTCCTCGAGCCAGTCCGCAAAGGCCTCCATGGAGTCGGCCGCAACCTGGCTCGCCCGCCGGAGCTCGTCGCGAAGTTCGGCCCCCTCCCGCTCCAGCCCCTGGGCGTCCAGGGCCTGAATCAGGTCGTCCCGAAGGTAGCGCGCGGTGCCCCGAGCCGATCCCACCGCCGAGCGGGCCCAGAGCTCAGGGACGTCATCCAGGTTCTCCCGGGCTGCGGCCAGAACGCGGGGGATCTGGCTCTGGCGACCGATGATCCCCCGAACCCGCTCCTCCATCTCCGCGATGTCCCGATCGGCCATGACCGAAATCCCGCCCGACACGGCCCCGATGTACGTGGCCGGCTCCTTGGTCCACCAGCGGATCTCCTGGATCTCCAGGAGCTGTCCCCGTATGGCATACTCCAGGACCTGGTGGTCCAGTGCATCCTCGTGGGAGAGGTGCTCGGGGTCGATGACCTCCAGGTTGGCCAGCCAGGCCTCCAGGTCGTCGGCCCGACGTTCGAAGCCCTCCCGGCTCAGGTCGGGAAGCGCTTGGTTGTGGTCATGGATCCCGAGACGGGTCGCCCTCACGGGCTGGTCCGCGAAGTGCCAGGCCAGGAAGCCGTCGACGAAGCTGTCGTAGGCTTGACGGTGGGCATCCTCCTCCGAGGACCCCTCGCACCCCATCAGAGCCAGAGACAGGAGGGGCAGCAGCGCCAACAGAAAGAGCGGGTGGGATGGACGGGTCATGAAGAGGGGGTCCTGGGCTTGAGTGGATGGTGGGTTGAGGGTAGGAAGGGATCGCTGTTGCGACAACCGGGTGAGCCGGGGCCCTCATCTCCACGAACGTGGAACCGCCGGACCGCTCGGCAGGGACGAGGACCGGCCGGGGCCCTTCCCGTTGACCTTCCCAGGCCGCTTCCCTACCTTCGGTCCATGCGAATCTGCCGGCACCACCACCCCCATCACGCCCATCATGCGCCCCGGACGGGGCGGGTGACGGTCGGGGTGCGCCGCTGAGGCAGGTCGCACGAACCACAACC
>SL_3KL_010_SEDDRAFT_10006490_pt1 | contig 10467 bp, 6 predicted proteins | sample SodLakKL_010_SED_2_FD_10381 | JGI IMG/M metagenome (IMG submission 10381)
CTGCCGTGTTCCTCCGTACTGCCCGGGCGGCATCCCCCCAAGCCTCAGGGTGAGTCTCAAGATATGCCGCTACTATGTCAAACTTATACGGTCTCGACTCGTCCCGTTCCCCTGCAACATGGGCAGCACGTTCCATATTCTCCTCCGACACAGCATCTATGAATCCCTCCCCTAAAGCCTCTGACGTTGTTGGGGCCTCTCTTAGTACCTCTTCCCGGAGCTTTTTATTCTGCTCGCTGTTCCAGTTGAATATTAACCGCTCCGCAAAATTAGCGACTTTACGCTGTGCTTTGCGATATTCTCTGAAACCTTGCTCAAACTCTCTAAGTTCACCCTCCTCATCTGAAATAGGACGGTCCATTGTAGATGGGTGACTGGGGGCATCCAAACCCATCCTATGTAACCTCCTTACATTAGGGTCCTGATAAATACCCTGATTCTCTACTACATACCTATACGCATCCTGTACATCCTCAGGAACTCCGACATCGATGCCATCATGCTTCACTAAAGGGACGGTGGCTATATGTTCCAACACCTCATCATCCCAACGGCTGGGAACACCGTAAAACTTTAAAATAGTCGGCCTTTCATCCTCTGTTGCCCCCTCAACCGCGGGTAATACCTTATCCGCATAATCTAACGATCTCTGCAATGTCTCCACAGCAAGGTTTAACCCGAGCATATTCTGAGACCTCGTGACTTCATCCGTCCCGAAAGTGCCAGTGAAAGAATCCGCAAACAAAGACGCATTCCGCTCCGTGATTACTCCAAACTCCCTGTCGCTTAAAATAAATTGCTGGTAATCAACCGATGGGGGCCTCAACGCTTCTGTGTCTACCTCCTTAGTAGATTCAGGCGTATAGGCATTTAAAACTGGAGCGGGCTTTGGGGAATCGGGGACTCTAACGGGAGCCTGCTCCTGCACCTCCCCAGTATCCTCAAAATAAGACTTAATTCTATTCTCAAACTTATCATATTCAGGCAAACCAGTGACAGTAGGAGAAATACCAGTGTAGAACTCCCCCAAAAAGCCATCGTTTTCCTGTACTGATTTCCTAAGCCTATTCCTGAAATCATCAAACTCAGGAAGACCGTGAATCCTCGGCCTCCCCGAGCTATCAGGAGTACTTAATTTGTCATAAAACTCTCTTAAAAAATCTCCGTTCATACCCTTTTTTACTACCATCCCAAACCCCCTACATCAGTCCCTTCATCTTCTGTACGTGTCCCTCCTTCATAGTGACGGCCTAAATAATCTACATACTTATTGTAGGGCGTAGTAGTCAGCAACATTGCGCCAAGTTGAAGCTCGTTCACCTCTACCCATATAACATCCGTGCCTTTTTTGATTTCAGCATATGTCCTGCCTGTACGCAACTTTGTAGCCTCTCTCAGCCCTAACTTCTGTAGTATGTTTCGATACTCCCGGCTTGCGTCTCGGGGATTTAATGTCGGCGTGGCATTCCCCTCATAATGTAATACTCTACCAAAGTGCATATTGGCAATGCCAGTCTGAAGCTCCTCAACGTCAAACGGATTTAAATCCATACCTATCTCTATGATGCCATCGCGCACCGAGTTACCCCCAAACTGTTCAGTAACTCTCCCACGGTACGCGGCTGCCATGTCTTCTGCTCGCACCTGAAACAGCCCTGATTCTGGCTCTATGTCATAAGTAATCCCCCAATCAAGGCCCATTATCCCCACATCTTTCCACTCGACCGCTACATTATCCTTGCCCAATGCAGTTGCTTGTATAGCAGAGTATAATTTGTTAGGCTCTCCTTCGCCCTCACCCCGTCTCCTGAGCGCCGCCTGTAACTCATGGTTTGTAGCCTCCCTAACATAATTACTACTCTCCTCCTCTACCATAGCATCCGCTATAGAGTTAACCCTGCCTGCTATCACCTCTGCCATTTCCTCATCACTTATGCCCAACTGTTGGCCCATAATACGAAAAGTAGCAGCCCACGAAGGGTCGCTCTCTAAATAATTAGCCAGCCTCGAAGCAATCCGTTCCTTGACCTTTCCCGCCTTTTCCTGAAACACCACAAAAGACTTAGAATGTAAGTCGTGTTGCTTAATGACGTCTAACTCCTGAGTGATAGCTGTTCCCATCTCATCCGCTATGCCCATTAAACTACTGTCTAATTCCGCCATGGATACATCATAAGGCAAAGTAATAGGAACACGTGCTTCTTCTACACCTCCCCCGGCAGTTAAACGGGAAAGATAATCCCCCACAACATATTCACTGTACCCCGGCATATTCTCAAAATGGGCCTGAGTCGTAGCAATCCTCTCATCTGCAAGCCGCTTACGTGCCAACAATTCAGAGCCTCTACCATGTAACAACTCAGTCCTTACTTCTCTTTGCAAATCCCTCATTTGAGGTCTCAACCTCTCTATAGCGTTGGGGTCTTTTCTCAACTTATCCGCATACTCATCCATCCGCTGCTGATAGTTGGACATAAGCCCCATAAACTCTTCTCTGTCTACTGGAAGTACCTCTAAGTCAGGCATTAACGCCCCTCCTACAGCCTCCCCCGATGCCTGAGACACGCTCGACATAGGCGGCTGATACTGCACCTCGGCACTATAATCAGGAGCTTGATAGAATCTTGGCATTACTGTCTTTTTTGTTGCGGAATATTGAGAGCCCCGAAGATGTCACTCATCTGAGATATATCAGCATCTACCAATGATTTAACCAAGTTCTGGGTATTACCATAATGCTGTGCAGCCGCTCCCCCCGTGACTAAATTCTTAGCTAAGTTAGTATGGAAAGCGCTTCTATCCTGACGGTCAGCTATATCGGCCTCTCTGGCCCCTGCCATTTGCACCTGATCCCTTTGCATCTGTAGTTGCGCACGTTGTCCTAATAGCTGGGAAACTCTATCTGAATGGCGGGCCTCCGCATCACCCCGGGCTGCCATTTGCCGTCCCGTAGTAGCCATATCCATAGCTCGGGAAACACCTACGCCTCTGGCAGAAGCCCTGCCTCTTGCCCTCTGAGCCGCCGCTGCTCGGTTTATAGCCCCCACTTCACGATCTCTACTCTGGCCCGCCGTACTTAACGCTCTGCCCTGAGTCTCTAAAGCCTCTCTACCAAAACCCTGAAAGTAATTAGGATTTGCCTCTGAACCTGCATAGTTCATAAGAGTGACAGCAGTAGGACCGAAAATACGAGCCATTGAGCCTGTATTATACCATGGATTTATCCCTGACCCCCCAGCAGCACCGTCCCCCGGAAAGGTCTCAGCGTCCCCCATATCAGTAGGAGGCTCAGGCGCACCCGCCGAAGATGATATTGGATTTAAGGTAGCCCCTCCGTAAAGATTCGGGGGAGTAGCTTCACTGCCTTGCCCCACATTGCCGTACATTTGAGCGAGTCCCACAGCTTGCTGTGCATCGTTTAAATAGTCAAAAATACCATCACCCCCTGTGCCGTAAGGATACTTCTGCATTTTACCTCCTTTCCCCATCTCAGGGCCTTGCTCTCCTGCCGAAGCCGCCTCTTGTATAGCTAAATCACGCTGCTCTTCAAACGACTGCTCAATTAATTCAGCTAATACCTTCTCTAATTTTCGTTCATCGCCCCCCTTTCCGATGGCATCTACTCCACGGGCTTCAAGACTCCCCGCCAGCTTATCCATCTTACCTTTCAGCTTCTTGACTTTGCGCTCCCGGCTCTTCTTCCTATCGGCTAAACTCTTTCCGTCTATATCTATCCTATCGGAAAATACTACCGTTCCACTCGGAGCTATCAAAGTGGTATCATTTCCAGATTCATGCGTACCTCCGCCTATCTCCTTAACTTGTCCCTGCGGGGTCTCCACTACCTCATCTTTCTCCACTTTGGCCGATGTCATCTCGCCCCCCATAGCCATCAAAGGTACATTGGGTACGGTATAAGACTTGTCGTTAGACTGAAACATTTTACCTATTACCGTATTAGCCAGCATCCCCAAAGGGAGGCCTGTTTTGTTCTCTGTATCTCCAAACGTGCCGCCCGCTTGTTGCAGCAACGCACTTATCATTAATGGATCCATATCATTTTTTTAATAGCTTGTACATACTAAACCTTATCTGCTAAGAAATACTTACTCCTAATCTGAATATCCGTATCTGTATTGATAAACCTCGCAACTATAAAGTCCTCACGCATAGGGTTTTGATCTTTCCAGTCCTTACCGCTATCCAATACATTTTCATTGGACACTTTATCTATAAAGTATTCCTCCCGTATTTGATCCCAATCATCCGTAAACAACCCCTCATTATAATTAACAACCAAATTACGAAAATAGTTCAGATAATACACTCTTTCTCTACGAGTTACGTTTATCCTCCCAGTATCGTTCCTGACCGAACTCAACAGGATGTCAGAAGGAGCTTTTTCCTCCTCCCGGATTACTATGTCCTTCACCCCAGTGCTTTGGTAGTTGTTATACAGAATTACCTTATCAAACGAACGGTTCCTCACATCTATCCACCCTCCGGCCCAACGCCTTCCCATGCTCTGATAAACCAGACCGTCCCATACCTGTGGCCTTACCGCTGAGTCAATATACGAAAACTCTAAGATATGCTTGTAATCCACACCGTAGAAGTTATGAAACTGCTCTAAGTTATCATGGCTCCAAAACCCAGCCCCATTCGTAGAGAAAAATGTATCCTTGTTGTAAAAGCAAAACAACGGCATATAACTGTGCCAACTTGCCCACTTCCCAGAAAGAAACGAATAGCTCAGAGTATAAGACCTGTTTCTAAAATACTCAGGGTCCCCCAATTCAATCAAAGTGAGTCCCGCACCCTGCTCGTCCTCGTCAACCAATGCAAAGCTCCCTTGCCCCTCTAACCATACAAACGTGCCTATATCATTGTCCCCGTCCCATAACTCTACATCCTGTAAAGGCTCATAATCTAATTTCGTTAGTATTACTCTGCGATGTTCAGGGTCATAAACGGAATGAATACCCACACCCTCATACACACTGTAAGGCATCTCAACCCCTATCGACTCAAAAGCCTCCTGCATAAAAGGCTGTAAATTGACCCGGTGCCACCTGTTCAGCCCGTCATCACTAATCGCCTGTAACCCCTCGCCCAACAAATATACCTTTCTGTCTATTTGATCAACAAACACAATCCCATGCGGAGTCTTAATAGTAGCCCACTTGTCCTGGCTGCCCGCGCCCCCCTGTTCAAACTGAGTCATAGGCTTAGGCTCAATAGCGAAAAACTCACCAGTTCCCATAAAGACCACAAACTCGTCCGTTACCTGCTGCTGATGACTCTTCGGTAGAACCCACAACATCTCCTCACAATGTATAATTAAATTCTCCCCCTTTGTGAATACATTAGTAACCTCTCCATGGTTCCCCTCTATATCTCGATAATTGTTAGGTAAGAAAACGGTAAAATTGTCAAACTGCTCCTCCTGAAACGACTGCTCTGAGTAGTGAACCCTATGCCTAAACTCCCCTAAACAACCGTCACAATAATCAAAGAAATCAGATAACGGGAAGTAGAAATCCAATTCAACTCCCCTCGAAAAGTCTAAATTGGCCCTGTAAAACTCGGGACATATATCAGCCACCGCTATCTCATCCTCAAAATCCCCAACTACCTTATTTAAAGCATACTCAGAAAGATCAGAAAGAAACTCCTGATTGTCTATACCTTCCTCCCAGTTAAAATCAATCACCCTATTACATCTGTCCGGAAAATGGCCCCGCAATGAAGCGTTTAACGTGCTTTCAACAAACATATTAAACCGATACGTCCCTAAACCCACACGGCCCGAACCCACTATGCCGGGGCATTCAGGAACCCGATAATAGGAAAATAAATCCAAAGGCTGTATAAACGTATCACCGCCCATTACTGTGTTGGGAGCCACATTGTCCAACATCCCTTGATGAGTTCTTATGTAGGTCAACCCCCCTAATGATGTATAAACCTCCGTACTCCCTTTCACAGACGCATAAAAGGCCGAATTGTTATTCAACCCATAATGCACAAAACCAAAGTCCTGCAAAATAGGAGACAACGGGTTTATTACATTGACCTGATTAGAATACGACCTGTTTTGTATCTCAAATTGATAGCCCCCAAACGGCTGCTGAACCCCCCTTATTATCATACCAAAAGGGTCAGTATATGACAAGTTAGTAAACTCCGACTCCTCTATGTAGCTATGTATGTAGGCTGTAAGCTCACTCGGGGCTGGATCGCCATTGCATTCTAAATTAGCAAAAGACCCCGTAAGAGACTCCCGTACATTATAAAGACCCTCAAGCCCCAAATGACTGTACCCAGAGAGAGTCAACCCCCCATAAAGCGTTTTGGGACTATAAAACTCTCCAACCCCCTCTTCAATATTTGCACTTAAATCGCTGTCCAGTTTCCCAACCCTCGCCCGATTCTCACTATCGTACCTATTAGGCAAAAGCATCCCTTTGTCTATTATAGACTCATTACCCTCACGCTCTGCCCTTACTATGTAGTGGCCTACTATATCACTATCAGGATAAGTTATGTTAGAAAACCGTATCCCTATATTGTTTAGCACGTCCCCCGTAATTGACTCAGAGACAGTGGGTATCATCAATCTATCTGGAAACCTATGATGACGTATGGGAGTCCCCGCATTATCACCAAACACAAACTCACCATCACAGTCCTTAGTCATCGGATAACGAGACGTGTTTAGATGATGATAAGCCATAATGTCCTCAGAGCCAGTGTTATGTACCATAAACCTCGGAACTTGTCCCGTAGCCGTTTGACGTTCGCCATTCTCATCCAAATAAGTAACTGTATGCGTCGGAAAATTCGACTCAGTAAACCCTAAATGCTTGACATCATATAGCGAAACCTCATTGGCCCCTATACCAGGATTATCACTGACCCCGGGAAACAGGTTTACAACGGTAAGTAACTGCAAATCATCAGAAGTGCCCGAACGGCCCGGGATATGAATTACCGGACTCTCCCCACCATCCGCATAAACATATACTATACCAAAGGCATAAATCTCATCGCCCATATACCCTATGTTATCAAACATATAGGTAGCGGACTTAGAATCCCCCACTTCGCCGGAGTAAGTATTAAATGGATTACTAACAGGGATTGCCTCTATATCATTTGTAGCCCTCTGATACGCAGCGTAATCCCTATCCTTGCCCGTAATGTTGGCCAGAATTAACCTGTTTTCTATTTGTGTGAGATGTTTGGCTGATTCTATATCCGCCCTGACCTGTCTCACCTCATCTATGCTCCCCTCTTCAAACTCATCTAAAGAGGACAACGTGAATATATTATCCCCCATCACTCGGTTCCGGCTGTAAAATACCCCTGTAGGCTGCCCCGAAGCATTGTTATACGCCACTACGGCTACACGATAAAAGGCAAACCTATCGTCTAAATTATGAATCTCATACTCTATAGACTTAGTAGTCGGTGGGAGACCTATCAAGGGATCCGCCAAATTGGATACACCCCCTAAAACCTTGCCCCATTCTGTGGTCGAAGATTCCGGAAAAATAGAAACGGGAAGTGACCCATATATGAAAGGCGTAGTATTCAAATCTCTATCCAAATACTGTATCGCTATTCTATAAGAGCCTATAGGCAATGACCCTCCGACATCTAACACATCAGCCGACTCTATAAAAGGAACTCGATAGCCCCTAAACATTCTCATCTTTTCGCAATCCCACCGTTCCCCTTCAAACTCATCTGGCTCTCCGCCCTCATCTATAAACTGCTGAAAATCATCAGAATAATACGCCTTTAGGTTATTAATATCTATAAACCTTACAGGGTTATGACCGTCAGTAAAATATATAACTTCATCACACCCTCGCCTTAATCTATATGTAGCTTGTATTGGGTAGTGAAGTTGGAACCCTAAACACTCAGAATTGATTAATGTAGTGTACTTACACTTGTGCTTGTATAACCCTATCTCGCTATTATCCCCATCAGTGGAAAACAATAGAACTCTATTGCCTCCCAGATACAACTTACCCAAAGGCAAATAGCCCTCAGGTAACGCAAAGCAATAGGAGTTACCCGGCTCTGAATTAACAAAGTCCATATCCCCAGTTACTGTATCCTGTACGGCATTTAATGAAAACCTGTATGTGTTCTCAGGCTGCCGTTCTGGAGCCGAATCTAAATTTATACCTATTCCTAAATCCTGCGCCATGTCCTCCTACTATTCCATGTTCTGTTCTCATGCCTATTCATACCAGCAAAGAAATCACCGTACCTGTACTGCCGTGGGAGCAAGTAATCCCTACTGGCCGCTCTATTCTCCATCTCGTCAATACTCTTCCTTGACAAGGCTTTATTGGCTGCCTGTTGTACATACCAATGATAGTCTTGTTCATATTTCATCACCTTATTTATGTTAGCCCCGTTCTGATCAAACTCCCGCATAGCTAACATATACCGCACATACGCCACAATAGCCTTTACATAGGACGCATGGTCAGGAAACAAAGGAAGACCGTTATCATCTACCCTGTGCCGCACGTGAGCTACAGCTACCAATCCTTCACGGAAGGAAAACCTAAACACCCCATCCGATATAGAATACTCATCCATCACGTCACGGTACAACTCATCATACTTATTCTCCTTACACACCACAGTATTGAAAAACTTATGCGTACTCAATCTAACTGGGGACCACCTTCTCATGTAAGTCCCAGACCCTACCCATAACTCATAATTCAACTTCAATGTGAAGTATGGCTGATGATATTCAAATTCATCCTCAGGCTCATAGCACGGCAAACAGCTTAACTTATCGTCAGTCTCTTTAGACACACCCTCTACCGTCTGATCCACACATTTCCCTACATCCCCCTCATACTCCCTGTCACGCGCTATCTGTATAACAGCGTGCATATAATCAGGAGCCATAGCCTTATGATCCTTAACCTCCAAAAAACTCACAGCCTCGTCATACATATATGGAACTCCAATAGCATCCAACACATCCCCAGCCCACTCTATCACAGTGGTTAGTTCCACATCATAGCCCAAGTCCCTCTTTATACGGGCCATTATCCTATCTACTCCTATTGTATTCATGCCTATTCTTTTTCTGGCCTGACGGACCTCCTACGCTTATCCACCACATCAATGTTCTGTAACTTACGGTCCCTGACCGCCTCCTTAATAGCCTTACCCAAAAGCGTGTTTGACTTTGGTTTGAATAACCTCCAAATTGACCCCTTCGGGTAGGCAGCAAAGATAACCCGATAGATGACATTATTGGAGTTTTCGTTGGTATGGCGGATAAACTGCTTAGTCTTTAGTTCCGGATGCTCCTCCCATAGTTTATACGTCTCCGCCCAGTCCACATACAAAGTGTCAAAGTTATGCTCAGACCCGTCTATATCGTCCCCCATATACATCTTAGTACCAATAATCTTCAAACTGCCTAAATGGGGAATAGCCATAACCCGGCCCTTGATTAACTCCCTCCTTAAAAACGCCCCGTACTCCCTGTGGTACTTGTTGAACTTCTTCAAAGGAACGGCCCGCTTAATCTTCTCCCCCAAATCCTTGTAGAAAAAAGACGGCTCATACCATATGTACTTAAATTTCTTCATTTTACTGGCCTATCTGATGAATCTGTAGTACCGTCCTCCTCCATCTGTACAAAGGCACTCAATTCGCTTTTCACTATGTCAAAAACGTGTGCCCATAACTCAGGACTCACTCCCAAATCCACATCATTCGCGTCCTTCAATTCCCCCCCGTACTGGGCCGCTTCCACTGGGTCAAACCACACCCCGTTCACACTCAGCGTTTTAATGCGCTCCCTAACGGAAAGGAAATACAAATTACCGTTTTTAATAAAATACTCATTTGTCTTATACCTGTTCCCTGGCCTATACCTTGCGGCCTCCCACGTAGTTTCAGAAACAGACATAGTACCATCCATAGAGCTGACACTAACCAAATTGTGCCCATTACGCTTTAGCGGCGTCGGGATAGGTTTTTTAGTCCTCCAAAAAGTAGTACCAAAAGAAGGATTGCAGCCACACTCTTCGGGCTTTGCCGCAACTAACTCCGCACAAATAGCCATGTATTCCCAACCCCCCGACAGCCAAAATGAATTAGCCGCAGCCATAGACCTCGCTGTCTTTATCAAATTGTATATGTAGCGGCCCTCCAAACGGGAACTGTCAGATGCCGCACCTCTGCTATATAAAGACTGTACTCTGTTAATTGCTTCTCCTACTGTCATAAGTTGTGTGTAAAGTGACCAAACCTACCCCACTCAGGGTCATGCAAAAACGCTTCCAGCTTGGGCTTACTCAAATAACCATTCTTATCATGCCATTCATCCGCAGGGGCAGGGCTGCCTAAATGCTCCACCGTTACCCCTACACATTCTTTTACCTTCTGATACACCCGAACATCCTTATGATG
>SL_3KL_010_SEDDRAFT_10006491_pt1 | contig 10467 bp, 8 predicted proteins | sample SodLakKL_010_SED_2_FD_10381 | JGI IMG/M metagenome (IMG submission 10381)
AATTTTTATCGGTGTATCTACAGTATAACCCGTCCCCATTACGGGTATATGAAAAGAGTGACCTGAATTTCGTCTGGACATAAATTATCACTTAAATTTATTTTTGACTCTACGACTTAATGTGGACAACGCCGCGGTTTCTTCGCCCTTCGACTACGATACCGCATCGGAATATCTAACGTCTGTACTATACCTTTAATAACAACTATTTTGAGGAATAATGCAATACCGGGTGCCGGATTATTCAACGCAGAAAAATGAAAGATTGTTCCCACGATCTGCATCAAAAATCATTTCCCGTTCACTTTTCAGTTTTAATGTAATACTAAAAATACACATACATGAGATTTCCGTATATTGCGAAATCGGTGAATATGTTTTATTATTAAATCACCTAATTAGCTTCTTTTTATATAATAGGTAACGGGGAAAAACAATGGAAGTCTCAAAGAGAATTGCTTTAGTTGCACACGATAACCGCAAAAATGATTTAATCGAATGGGTTCAGTGGAACTGGAAGTTACTCTTAGATCACAAGCTGATATGTACGGGAACTACCGGTCGCCTCGTTGAGGAGGCAATTATCACGAAGCTGGAAAAAGGAAACCTATTCAAAGACACTATTATTAAACTCAAATCAGGTCCGCTTGGAGGCGATCAGCAACTCGGAGCGATGATTGCTGAAGGAAATATCGATATACTTATTTTCTTCTGGGATCCTATGCAACCGCAGCCGCATGATGTTGACGTCAAAGCTTTGCTGAGAATCTCAGTCCTTTATAATATTCCAACAGCCTGCAACAGGTCTACCGCTGATTTTCTTATTTCGTCACCGATAATGACGGAAAGATACTCCCAGAAGTTCACGGATTACTCACATTACGTAGACAGATTATTGTCATCTTGATCGGGGATGCAGGGATGGCTACACCAAAAAAATACTATCAGAACAATTAATCTCACAAAAACCATCCCCCGATTACCATACATACAACAGGTTTAGAGATTATCCCGAGTGTTTATATTTACGTTAAAATTTTGTAGATTTAGTGCAACGTATAACTGAAAGTAAATTCTACATCCAGAAGACGCTGCACTTTTGTATGCTATCCGGAGGATTAAATGAAAATGCCACATCTGTTAAAAATATTTTTTTCTATTATTGTCATACTCTTTTTATGCGCATCTTCGGTATTTGCACATTTTACGTGGATTCATCCGCTTCTTACATCGGTTAAAATTGGTGAAACCGTATCTGTCAGAATATCGACCGGACACGCCTTCCCGGAAAGCGAGCAGGCATCGTCGATGGAAAACCTGACATCCTTTGCCATGTCGCCATCCGGTGAGAAGATATCGTTACAGTTTAACAGTGATGATAATTTTTTACATTCTTCGTACACGGTCGGAGAAGAGGGGCTACACACTCTGTATTTCGAATCCGACCGGGGAATTATCAGCCGAACGACCAGGGGCTGGCAGCCGGGAGGAAAAGATCAACACCCGCAAGCGACATCAAGTATGAATTTTTATACTTCCGCGCTGGCTCATATATATGCCGGAGACAATACGCCAAACGGTTCCGTGCCGATCGATCTGAAATTTGAGCTGACCTTTAAAATTGAAAATAATCAGATAGTCCTTATTGCATACCGGGATTCCCAGCCTCTGGAAGGCACGGAAATTTCGGTCGTCAAAATGGGTTCCCGGAATGCAGAACCAATCGGGATTACAAATGCTTCGGGACAACTGTCGTATTCCCGGGACGAGCTGTCGGAGGAAGCGTTATTTGTTGCACTATACAGCCGCGATGCACCGGACGGTAGCAATTATGACATGGATTATTTGCGCTCAACTCTGTATTTGAATATGAAATAATGTCATGCACATTTCCGATGGAATAATCAGTGTCCCGGTTTGTCTCGCCGCCAATGCGGCTTCCGTCATTATTATTTATCAGATAGGGAAAAAAACCGAGCCGGAAGACATACCGAAAATGGGAATGATGGGGGCGGCATTGTTTGTAGCGTCTCTTGTCCATTTCCCGTTAGCCGGTGCTTCGATCCATCTGGGGTTGTTCGGACTTGCCGGCATTATTCTCGGGAAGAGGGCATTTCCGGTTATTTTTACAGCGTTGCTGTTGCAATCGCTTATATTTCAGCACGGCGGTCTTCTAACCGTGGGCGTCAATTCGATAAACATGGGAGCCGGGGCGTTTGTTGCGATGCTTCTTTGGCGATGGCGTTCGCTTCCGGAATATGTGCGCGCTCTGCTGGCAGGATTCGCGGGAATCATCGTTCCCGTCACGCTGATGGCAATTGAATTTCAGTTGTCCGGATACGGCAGAGGTATCGTCTACCTGCTCTCAATATATCTTCTGGCAGCACTCGTTGAAAGCGGTATTACTCTATCGATAGTAAAGTTTTTTCGCAGCGTTAAATCGGATATACTGCCATTATAGATTTATTTTTCGAATTAATATTCGATAATACTATAAAAACCGGAGAGAAGTGAGATGTTTAAGTATTTTTTACTCTGCATTATTCTTATTTTCATGATAAATTCTGAGAGCTCAGCCCATGATGTTACCGTCGAGATCACGAAAAGTTATCCCTCGGTTATTGTCAGAGCAAGCTATTTTCAGGCGGAGCCGCTTTCCTATGCCGAGGTTATGATTTTTTCGCCCGAAAATGATGTTGTGGAATATCAATATGGCCGGACGGATAAATCCGGTTATTTTGCTTTTGTACCGAACAGTAAAGGGAATTGGAAAATCACAGTCGACGATGAAATGGGACATGCTAAAGAAATGATTGTTACTCTTTCCGATGATTATTTCACAGGGGAGGATGGAGCCGCCATTGTTGCACATACAAACGATCGTTCAACGGTTCAGGATCTGCACCCGTTATATAAGATCGTTTTTGGTCTTGCTTTGATTTTCGGTATAACGGGGATATTTTACGGATTCAAAGCCGGGCAGAGGCTTCAAAGTAAACCGGATAAACATTGAAACACGACTTTTTAGATAAATACAGTAATCTTGAATCTCCTGTTCACCGGCTCGATCCGCGGGTAAAGATACTATCGGTGTTTCTGGCAATCATTATCATTGTGTCCGAACCGCTCGGCGAATTGTTCCATTTTATGTTCTACTTTGTCATCATTGCTCTTCTTGTCGTTCTCAGCCGCGTGCCGTTGAAGTATCTGCTTATGCGATGTCTGATTGTTTCACCGTTCATTTTGATGGCAGCGGCTTTTCTTCCCCTTTCGCGTATGCTATCGCCTGAACTGCAGCCCGATTATTCCGGATACTCTGTTTATCAGGCGTCACTGACAATTCTGTTCAAAGCGTATTCGGCGGTTATATTACTTGTGCTGCTCACCTCTACGGAGAAATTTCAGAGACTTCTGCTCGGGATCCGTAAACTGAAAATGCCCCGGCTGATCGGTGTTATATCGGCGCTTATGTACCGCTATATATTTTTATTGACTGATGAGGTGCTCAAAACCACGAGGGCACGTGAGAGCCGAACACCCGGAAAATTAAAAATATCGAAGGTCAAAGTGTACGGAAATCAAATGGCAATGATTTTTATCAGAAGCTGGGAACGGGCACACAGAGTGTATGATTCAATGCTATCGCGGGGTTTCAATGGAGAGTTCCCCGATACCCGGACACTGCGCTTGTCGCGAAACGATGTATTCCTATCTGTTATTTTTATCGGTATACTTTTAATCATTCGACTGGGGATATAGTATCTATGCCGACCGGGATTAAAATCGAAAAACTGAACTTCTCTTACACCCACGGGAGGAAAGTTCTCAACAACATTACGGTTGATATACAACCCGGCGAACGATTCGGGATCATAGGTCCGTCGGGAGCAGGTAAGTCGACGCTGCTTCTTCATTTAAACGGAATATTAACCGGACAGGGTACCGTACAAATCGGTGAAACAATAGTAGACAAACAGTCGATTCCCGATGTGCGCAGACAAGTTGGACTCGTTTTTCAAAATCCCGATGACCAGTTATTTAATCCGACGGTAGAAGAAGATGTCGCTTTCGGACCGCTGAATTTCGGCCTGAGCGGGGAAACCGTTTCCGAAAGAGTCCGGGAAGCATTAAAGGCAATGAACCTCACCGGATTCGAGAAGCTGACATCACATCACTTATCGCTGGGTGAAAGAAAGCGCGTTGCCCTTGCAACGGTTCTTGCCATGCGTCCGGAAGTGATCGCCCTCGACGAACCGTTTTCAAATCTCGATCCCGCGATGGTGATGCAGCTCATGAAAATATTAAAAGCCCTCGATGCTACTCTGGTCCTTGTCTCACAATCGATATTACCGGTAGTCGCGTGCTGTGACCGGATGGCGATCCTTAAAGACGGGGAAATCGTGGCAATCGGTCCGCCCAGACAGCTCGCCGCGAATGTTGAACTGATGCGGTCCAGCGGTCTGGATCTGAGCTTTTACCGGGAAATCTTTAAAGAGATTTATTCCGAATAAAAGTATCCGGTGTTATTACTGCTTCCATGATGGTCCGATTTGTTTACTTGATTTATAAAACGTGTTTTTGTTGCGGCTGTATTATCAAAACATCATTGACCTTTGGAGGAACACATGATAATAGACATGCACTTACACGTGGGGGTACTGAACCAGCCCGGACTCGGGCGAATTTCCGACTGGATGCAGCGGCAGCTTACGTTTAAAATATTTCTTTTTTATGCGGGTATTTCTCAGAACAACCTCTCCGATAAGGTACTCAAGGAGGCTGCCCTTAAGACGATTGAAGAATCCGGACTCGACAAGGTAGTTTGTCTTGCTCTGGACCCTGTGTTCGATGATTCCGGCACGCGTCGTGAAGATCTCTCTCATATGTGGGTGGATAATGCGTATGTCATCGATCTTCGGGAGACATCGGGTTTCGACAGGATACTGCTCGGTGCATCGGTGCATCCTTATGATCCGGATTTTAGTGGGAGACTGAGAGCCGTTGTAGATCAGGGTGCGGTGTTGCTGAAATGGCTGCCGTCCGCACAACACATTGAACTCTCCGATCCGCGTGTGCTGGCGGCTTTGAAAGAATGTGCAACTGCCGGTCCGGACGGCAGACCCCTGCCTGTGCTCATTCATGTCGGTCCGGAGTATGCCATTATGACCACCGAGCCCGCGACGACCACGTATGATTTCCTCTCCTGGTCCTGGCTTGAATCTTTCCGGAATCGTTTGCGCCCCCGTTCAAAGAGATGGTCGACACCCGATGTAAATAAAAGACTGAAGAATCTTCGCGATGCGGTGCGACACGGTGCGCATATCATTCTGGCCCACGCAGGTCTCCCGTATTTTGCATACGGGTTGATAGGGAAGTATCTGGAACATTCGGATTTCAGGGTGGTGAAGGATTTGCTCCTTGAGAACCGTCCGGGACAGGGTGCGTTCTACGCCGATGTATCGGCATGCTGTACGCCGTTCAGACAGGTCTATCATCGTGATTTAGCAGAATTACCCGGGGAGTACGTATTGTTCGGCAGCGATTTCCCGGTCCCGGTTTTTGAGTTATCAGCGGATCTCAAAGAAAACCTGCGTGATTTTAAAGCTGTTATGCGGGGAGACTTCGGACGGATCATTAAGCCGCAGGATAATTTGCTCGATGTAAACCTCCGCGAACTCCGGCGTGCATTTCCGAAACACCCGATGTTCACTAATTTTGCCAAGTTAGTTGGATTGGCGTAAAAAAGAATTTTGATTTTGTTTAACGATTTAGTAATATAAAGATATAATACATGATTTGATAAACCGCCGGGAAATAGGGGAGAGCCCAAAGCGGTACGATGACCTGCCAAAGGAGGCGCATGGTAATTTTTACGGGTTACTGATTTTATACCTGAAAATATGTATTCCGGATTCATGTACCGGTCCTAAAATAATGCGCTCTGATCGTAAAAATTACACATATTGTATACTAATTATCAGTCTGTTTCTCTCATCGGTTGTTCTCACTCAGGATGAACCCGGTATCTACGAAGAGGTCTATCACCGCGTGTACGGCCCCGATACGACCATAATCCTTGATAATAAATTTATCCTTTCCGGAACCGAAACAATAACGCTCGATCAAACAATCGGACTGGAGCGGGGTACGCATTATCTCATTGATTATCGCTACGGTAAAATAACGATTATCGATATGCCCTTTGAGGCGAAAGATCTGCTGCCCGGTGTACTCCATATATCGTACAGGTACCTGCCGCTCACTTTCAGCGATACATACCGGCTCTACGAATTTACCGGCGATACGCTCCCTGANGATCTGCCCGGCCGAACCGTCGGACGCAGCCGCGTATCTGTGATCGACGATATATTTACATCCCAATTGCGTACAAGCGGAAGTCTTATCAGGGGACTAAGCCTTGGTACCAACCGTGACCTTACCCTGCAATCGGGATTCAGAATGCAGTTATCCGGCAACCTTTCGGAGAGGGTTGAAATAGCTGCGACGCTTACCGATGAGAACACACCGATACAACCCGAAGGGACAACGCAAACATTACGGGAGCTCGATAAGGTATATATACAAATTTTCAGCGACGACTATCAGGCGACGTTCGGAGATTTCGATCTGAACGTTACCGGAACTGAATTCTCACGATTGAATCGCCGGCTGCAGGGAGCGAAAGGGGAATATCGTTACAGTACGGGCTATGGTAACGGTGAGGTCATGGTTACGGGTGCAGGTATGAGGGGAAAATACCATACGATGGAATTCCGCGGACAGGAGGGTGTTCAGGGACCATACCGGTTAACGGGACGAAATAATGAACGCGCGATCATCATTGTGCCGGGTTCGGAACGGGTGTACATCGACGGACAGCAAATGATCCGGGGTGAGAATAACGACTACGTCATCGAATACGGTAACGGCGAAGTCGTGTTCACGGCACAGCGACTTATCACATCGGCAAGCAGAATTGTTGTGGATTTTGAATATACCGACCGGCAGTATAACAGAAATTTTCTGGGGGCGCAAAGCAGACAAAACCTGTTCGACGACCGGGTGTCGCTGAGTTTCGGTTATTACCGCGAGAGTGACGACCGGGATTCGCCGATCGACTTTATACTGGATGATGAAGAGCTTGCTATTTTAAGCGCCAGCGGAACCGACCGATTCGAAGCATCGAGAACCAGTGTGCGGGAAGTCGGTTTTAATGAAGAAACGGGCCGGGGGAACGGACAATACATCAGGCGCGATACGACGATTGCCGGGAATGATGTAGTCTATTTTGAATTCGACCCCGGTGCTCCGGAGGCAGTATACAGTATCGGCTTCTCTTTTGTCGGCGAAGGGAACGGTGATTACCGGCGTGTTGCGGCGGGACAATTTACGTATGCGGGGCCCGGACAGGGAAGTTATCTCCCTCTCCAGTTTTTGCCTATGCCCCAGCTTCATCAGATAGGTACTGCCGCAATGCAATACAATGTTGCAGATCATCTGCGTGTCTTCGGTGAGTACGCATTCAGCAGTTTCGACGGAAACCGTTTTTCTTCCATAGGTAATGAGTTTAATGACGGGAATGCCTACACCTTCGGTGTATCTTACTCTCCGGATAATGTCACATTGATGAACCGAGCTATCGGTTCATTTGATCTCGATCTCCGTCAGCGATACGTGAACAACCGGTTTGTTTCTATGGACAGAATAAATGAAATCGAATTCAACCGACAGTGGGATCTCAGCGATACATTAACCGGAGACGAGATGATACGCGAAGCATCGTTCGTTTATAAACCCGCCGACCGGATTTCATTCGGTACATCGTATGGTACTATAGAAAGAGGGGAGATATTCCAGTCAAAACGGTACGATGGAACGGTGCATATCGATGGTGGTTCGCTTCCGTCATTGTGGTACTACATAGAATCGATACACAGCGATGATCGCACACAGTTTCGCCGGGGGGATTGGCTGCGTCAGAGAGGACGGCTGTCTTATAACCGCGATGTGCGTGAGCGAAAGCGAATATCAACAGGTCTGTTCTTCGAGCATGAAGACCGGGATATTCACTCTACGTCGGTTGATTCACTGCTTGCGGGAAGTTTTTCATTTTTTCGTATTGTTCCGCGCTTTGAGATCGATGAAATTGCGCGTATGAGCGTAGCGACTGAGTTTGAATTCCGCGAAGATTCTGAATTTCTGCAGGGTGCAAACATCCCCGAATCGCGTTCTCTTACCAGCCGAACAACGTGGCGGCTGCGTGACTGGAACTCATTATCGTCCCGCATCGATTTTACCTACCGTACAAAAAATGTAACGGAAGCATTCCGGCAGGAAGGGAGCGCAGACGACGAGACCATACTTATTCGAAGCCAGACGAGATACTCGCCGCTGCGCAGATTTATCGAGAGCGATCTGTTTTATGAAGTCACCACGCAGCGATCGGCACGCCTGGAGCGGGTTTTTGTTCGGGTACCGAAAGGAACGGGAAATTATCGTTATCTCGGCGATCTTAATAACAACGGCATCGCCGATGAAGATGAATTCGAGCTTGTGAGATTCGACGGCGACTACATTGTGGTAACCGTTCCCACCGATGAGCTGTTCCCTGTTGTCGATCTACGATCAAGTTTTCGGCTGCGCCTCACACCCTCCAGAATACTCGGAGAGGGCAACGGTCTGCTCGCCGGAATTATTCGCCGGTTTTCTACCGATACAAACCTGCGTCTTGAGGAGAAAAGCCGTGATCCCCGGACTAGCAATATTTATCTGGTGCGGCTCTCTACGTTCAGGAACGAGGCGTATACGATTATCGGCAGTCATTTTATCACACAGGATGTATTTCTGAATGAGCAAAGCCGGGATTTCTCGATGCGGTTCAGGTATATGGAGCGTCAGGGGATGAATCAGTTCAGTCTCGGTGTTGAAAAAAGTAATTTTATCGAGCGTTCGGTCCGTTTGCGATGGCAACTTGTCGAAGAGATCGGTCATCAAATAGATATCATCAGCCGGCGTGACAGGGTAAGTGCGACGCAGCCGAGTAACCGCGAGCGGGCGATAACCTCGAACACAATCCTTTCGGATTTATCATACCGTCCTCAACCCCTCATTGAAGTCGGTTTTGTGCTGGAAGTTACTTCGGCTGATGATGTTTTTCCCGGGAATCCGGTCGAGGCATCGATTAATGCACAAACGTTGCGGGTACAATATTCAATGCGCGCGAGGGGCCAAGTACGTACGGAGTTTTCACGTGAACAGGTGATCGTGAGGCAGAACAGGCCGGAAGGTATGAGCAGACATTCATTTCCTTTCGAACTAACGGGCGGAAGAGTCGAGGGACTAAGCTGGTTGTGGCGGGCGGCATTTGATTACCGGATAAGCAGATTTATCCAGGCGTCGATTCAATATGACGGTCGCGCCGAACATGACCGTCCGGTAATCCATCAGGGACGCGGAGAGGTACGGGTATTTTTCTGATCTCCGGAGCTATGTTACCGATCCCTGACCGAAAGTGTCATATAGAATGTCGCGCCCTGGTTTACCGCCGATTCAACTTCCATGGTACCGCCGTGGTTCTCGATAATTTTTCGGCATATAGGTAAACCGTATCCGTGCCCGTTCGGCTTTGTCGTTATTTTACTCTTCAGCAATTGCTTTAAGACTTCCTGTTCGATTCCCGGCCCGTTATCGCTCACGGCAATCTGAACCAACTCCTTCGCGGGAAAAAATTTTGTTTCTATCTGAATAGTACATTCTTCCCGCGCTTCCACTGAATTATTTAAAAGGTTAAGCAATACTTGGTGTAGTTGTTTCTCATCGAACGGTAATGACGGGATATTTTCATCAAGTGATAATTTTATTGTGGCTTTACTGTATCGCTTCAATGTTCTGATAAATTTAACGACATGTTTAATGTGCTCGTTTATATTGCCGCACCTTTTCTCGACTTTTGCCGGTGAGGAGTCGAGCAATCTGGTTGCAAACTCGCTTATCCGGAATACCGATCCTATCGAATTTTGAACCCTCTGGATTTCCGGCGATGATGCGAGCGACGGATTTTTCGACATCGAACGTTCAAGGGATTGCAATTGTAAAAGCACCACATTTATAAGGTTTTTCAATTCGTGACTGATTTCCGCGACCATCTCTCCTTTGCTCACCATCCGTTCCGATTTGATGAGGTGCTTGTTTACGTCTTCGAGATCCTGAAACGCACTCTGCAGATTGTTAAACAACATTGCATTTTTTATGGCGATCGCCGCCTGTCCGGCGAGCGCTTCATATAAATCGACTACCTCTTCGAGCTCGTCCGGCCGCGTCGAGCGGCTGTCGACATAAATGACTCCGATTTTTTCGTTCCGAACGACAAGCGGTGAGCAGAGAATAGATTCCGACCGGTACGACTCTATCTTTCCATTCCCGTTATTGTGTCCGTTCGCTTGTTCGTTTTTAATACAGATGGATTCA
>SL_3KL_010_SEDDRAFT_10006492_pt1 | contig 10466 bp, 4 predicted proteins | sample SodLakKL_010_SED_2_FD_10381 | JGI IMG/M metagenome (IMG submission 10381)
ATCACCGGAATATGACTGGTAAGTATCTCTGACTTGATTGTTTTGCATAGGGTTAAACCATCCATTTCGGGCATTACAATATCACTGACGAGTAAATCTATTCGGTTGTTTTTGATGAGCTCAAGTGCCTGTTTGCCCGTTTTTGCCAAAGAAACATCGTATTGTTCTGAAAGAAGTCTGAAAAGCAAATTTGAAAGCTCGGGATCATCTTCAGCTACCAGTACTCTGTATTTTTTGGGGGTAGTCCAGAGTGCGGGTTTTGTTGTAATTGTGTTGCCCCCCCGGTTTTTACCTGGAAGGAATTCTTCGGTCATATTTTCAAGCACTGCTGAGCGTGTTATAAGTCCGGCCTGCTGATATTTTGCTTTACCATCGGGTGATGCAGGTGTATATGGTAAAGTAACCTGGAAAGAACTCCCTTTTTCAGGTACACTTTTAACTGAAATGGAACCACCAAGCAACTCAACCAGACTTCGGGTATATGCCAGGCCGATACCAATACCTTTAAAAGATGTTTTGCTGGGGTGCTGATTCTGACCATATTGATAGAAACTTTCAAATATGTGGTTAATTGATTCGTCCGGTATTCCAACACCGGTATCATTTACCTTTATAACAATCTGTTTCTTAGTTTTTTCCAGGCATACAGTTACATTTCCTCCGGCAGGAGTATATTTTAAAGCATTGGAAAGAAGATTGAGCATTATTTTCTCAATTTTGTCAGCATCCGTAACTACCCAAAGTTCATTAATATCGGGTTCAAAACTAAGCTCCAGTTCATTTTCCCTTGCAAAATGATAGAATATATCTACGATATTGTTCAGGGTGCTTACCAGTTCCGTTTTCATGTTCTTTAGTCTTTCACGACCAGTATCAACTTTACGGAACTCCAGTAATTCCTGCACTAATCGTTGCATGCGACGTGAATTCTGATAAATGGTTTTTACCATTTTTGATGATTCTTCTTTGTTGTTCATCCGGCTCATAAGACTTGCTGCTGAAGCAAAGATCAGGGTAAGCGGTGTACCAAATTCATGTGCCAGATTGGTAAAGAATTGCAGTTTATATTGATTGATTTCTTTCTCCTTTTCTTGCTGAATCTTCTCAAGGGCACGTTGCTGTTTTACCTGCAATCTTTTAACCTGGTATCGGTATATGAAGTACAAAGCACTTGCAGCTAAAACCATATAAAACAGGTAGGCTGGCCATGTTCTCCACAAGGGAGGCCTAATGATAATCTGTAATGATTTAATTTCATCTGACCATATACCATCCTCATTGGTAGCTTTTACCAAAAGGCGGTATTTGCCAAAAGGTACATTGGTAAAGTTGGCTTCACGCTGATTGCCGGCAGAAACCCAGTCGCTGTTAAAGTTCTCAAGTTTATATTCAAAAAGACTTTTGTCAGGGTTAATAAAATTAAGGGTGGTAAATTCGATGGTGAAAAAATTCTGATTATGTTTTAGTGTGATTTTATCCAGTTCATTAATATTTCTGCTTAAAATTTCTGTTGTGTCTCCAGGTAAAATCAACTTGTTATATAGTCTGAACCCACTGAGTACCAGTTGAGGCATGCGATCAGAGATTTGGATTTCTTCAGGATAAAACCAATCCAGCCCATTAATACCGCCAAAATAGAATTTTCCGCTACCAGGGCTATAAAAGGCCGCTCCATCAGTATACTCATTGCTTTGCAAACCGTCAGCACTGTTAAAGTTCAGGAATTTATTATTTGTTCTGTCAAACTTGCTCAATCCCTTGTTGGTGCTGGTCCATATGTTTCCGACACTATCTTCCAGTATGGCATGAATAGTATTGTTGGGTAATCCATCGAGGGTTGTATAATGAGTAAATTCATAGGGTCTGAAGTTTATATTCACTTTATTGAGCCCTCCGCTGCTTCCCACCCAAAGCTTGCCATCACTCCCCATATGCAGGCTTAAGATATCGTTGTCGCTGAGCCCGGGTTTATTAACATCTGCCTGACTGATATTTTCCAATTGTAATGTTAAAGTATTGAGCCTGTATAAACCTGCTCCGCGCGTGGCAAGCCATAAAATATTGGGTTTTTCTTCTGCAATCGCATAAATAATATTGCTTTTTAATATATCATCAGGGCCTTCTCCACGTATCTGGATTTTGTTAATTAAGTGGAAACCATCATTTTCTTTGGAAATACTAAGACCGATTACGCCATATCCGCTGGTTCCGAGCCAAACCTGCCCGAAGGCATCAATGCAGATGTCATAAACAGAACCAAAATCAAGGTCTTCACCACCCTTCAGGTCTGTCGGGAAATGGAAAAATTCTCCACTGTTTACATCAAGTATATCTATACCTGTTCCATCATGTCCTATCCATAAATGGCCCGATTCGTCTTTTTTTAAGGCTAGTACGGCGTTATTAGTAAGACCATTTAGGGTGGTAAAGTATTGAGTAGAACCTTCGCGAACGGGAATCATATTTAAACCATTGCCCCTGGTTCCTACCCATAGATTACCCGTTTCGTCTTCCAGAATTGCTCTTACAATCTGGTGGTTTAATTGCCGTTGCGATGCTTCGCCTCTGGTGATTTGAAAAAACGGTTTGGGTTTCTGTATACTGCGGAAAACACCTTCACCATCAGTCCCTATCCACAAAAGGTCATCTGTTGTCTCAAGTATTGACCAGATTTTAACTTTTTTGTCTGCCAGTTCAGGAATAAGATTTAAAACCGGAGTGATTTGAAAATTGTCATTTTCCTGCATTTGGTAAAGGCCCCCATCATCGGTTCCAATCCACAAAAAATTTTTATTTTTTGATATATCAATACTGGTTATACGAAAGTTTTCATCAGATTTTCTGAATGTTTCCGCATGCATATTGCCCAGATTTATAAACATCATTCCCCCTTTCCTTATACTCAGAGCAAGGTAAGGATGCCCTTTTAATTCGAAGAACCAGTTTCCATCATAATAATCTGATTCGGATTCTGCACAAAGTGTTGAAATATCATGTTTAACATGGTTTGAAGAATCATTAAAATCATAAATTATCAGATTGTTTTTCTCCAGAATATAGATCTGATTTCCCATAAAGAAAAAGTCGGTAATACGCTCCAGATAACTTTCATTTATTTCAGGAATGATTACTTTCTTAAAATCATTTTTTTCCGGGACGAATTGAAAAACTCCCAAACCAAATACACTAACCCATACATTTCCATCATAACCNATTCTGGCTTTTAAACTATGTTCTCTGAAGGAAAGNTCAGGTTGGTCAGTAAACCAACTTGAAAAATTCTCCTGATCAAAAGAATATTGATTGATACCCTGTTCTGTTACAATCCACATTTNCCCATGGTGGTCCTCAAGCATANTGCGGATAATATTGTTGCTTATGGCATTCTCATCAAAAAGATCAGGATAAAATGTTTTGATATTTTTTCCGTCGTACCGGTTTAAACCATCCCAGGTTCCAAACCACATATATCCTCTTTTGTCCTGGTATATGGAAATTACCGCGCTGTTCGATAAACCATCTTCATTTGTAATAAGCGCAGATCGCCAAACAAGACTGTTTTGTGAATCTGGTAAACCGGCATACGAAACCAAAGTGAAATTAATTGCCGTTAGCAATAGCAAGAAGGTAAATATCCTGTTCATTTTTACGTTGAGAAACGGGTCAAAATCGGGTTAGACCGCAATACTTTTGAGTTGTTTTTAAGCTTTGTAAATTTAAAGAATTCCTGCCGTGATTAATAGCCGATAATGTTAAAATACAACAAGTTCCTGTTTTGGTGCTGTTTTCCAGTCATATAAATGTAAGGTGATAATGATATTGATAACCGGGTTGACATTTGTGCTAACAGGGTTTACTTCTATCGGTGGCTTATTTGTTACTTTTAAGCAAAAAATACAACATGAAGTCAATTTTTAAAATAGTTAATTTTAAAAGGAAAAGTTTTCTCATATTCTTTTCTTTTGCTTTTGCCAGTATTTTGCAAGCTCAGCAGATTGATATTCCCAGGATAAATACCATGCCTGACTTTCCTCAACCTTATGAGATGCGCAACTGGAAACAGGTCGCTTCAGGTTATGATTCATTGGTTTTTGACCAGGATCTTACTGGTCAGTACCAACCTTTTGTATTTTTCAGAGAGCAATCGGTTAACTACCCTGAATTTGCAAGTTTTGGACTTCATACTGCTGTAGGAACAAACCATCCAACTTCAGGTGAAGCCATAAATGTAATACCGGCAGTAGTGGGTGCAACTCTTGTTGGTATTGACAAATCAGACCAGTTTGATGAAAACTGGGCTATGATGATCCAGGAGTATTTCAATAAGCGACCAGCCGAAAATATTTACCTGAATCATCCTTCTACCAGCTCAGGGCATGACTGGTGGTACGAAACCATGCCCAACATATTCTTCATGCAACTAAAATACCTTTATCCCGATATTTCTGTCTTTCAGGATCAGTTGCCTGTCCTGGCTAAACAATGGCTTCGTGCGGTGCGTGCCATGGGTGGGTCTGATACCCCATGGACTGTTCCCTATATGAACTACCGGGCCTGGAATATGTCGGAAATGGAACCTTTGGATCAGGGTGTAAAACAACCCGAAGCAGCAGGAGCGCTGGCGTGGATATTTTATAATGCATACATCTCAACAGGAAATTCCGAATTTCTTAAAGGAGCTGAATGGTCGCTGGAGTTTCTTGATGACTGGGAATCAAATCCTTCGTATGAGTTACAGCTACCCTACGGTATTTATACTGCTGCGCGCATGAATGCCGAGATCGGAACGAATTACGATGTTGAGAAAATGGTTAACTGGGCATTTGACCGGGGACACCTGCGCGGGTGGGGAGCCATCAGTGGTAACTGGGGTGGTTATGATTGCCATGGTTTAATTGGAGAAGCCAATGATAATGGTAATGACTACGCTTTTATGATGAATGGATTCCAGCAGGCAGCTGCATTGGTACCAATGGTTCGGTACGATCATCGCTTTGCAAAAGCTATTGCCAAATGGGTGTTAAACATGGCCAACGCTTCCCGCTTATTTTACCCTGCTTACTTACCTGCAAATATGCAGGACAATGCCACATGGGCTCAAGCATACGATCCGGAATCTTACATTGCCTATGAAGCGCTTCGGGAAATAAAACACGGGCACAGCCCTTATGCTACCGGCGATGCCATTGACGGCAGTTGGGCTCAGACCAACTTAATGCTATATGGTTCTTCTCATGTTGGCTATCTGGCTGCAATTCTGGAATCTACCAATATCGAAGGAATACTTCAGCTTGATCTGCTGAAAACCGATTTTTACAAACAGGATGCATTTCCTACCTACCTGTATTACAATCCTTTTCAGTCAGCAGAGTCGGTAGTTTTGAATTTGCCCTTAGGTACTCATAAGATATATGATGTAATAAGCAAAACCATGATACTGGAAAACCAGTCTGGTATGACATCAATATCCGTCGGGTCCGGAAGTGTAGTAATGCCTGTCGTGATCCCGCAAAATGCAGTTATAAGTGTACAAGGGAACAAAACCTTTGCTGATGATGTGATCATTGATTTCAATAATGGTCAGGATACCGGATTATTACCTCCCAGGATAAAAGCACTGGCTGCATTAGATACGATCATTGTAACCGGGGGTTCAACCACTGTCTATTGTACAGCAACAGATCCCCAAAACAGCAACCTCACCTACCATTGGTTTTTTCCGGATGAAGATTTTACGGGTCAGGATCAGGTGGTTTTTAATGCTCCCACTGAAATTGGATTTTATAATGTAAGCAGCAAAGTTGTAAATGAAGCAGGGTTATCTGATTCATTAGGAATAGTGATTCAGGTAGTTGAAAAAATACCTTATCCTCCGCAAATTTTTGATATTATTGCTGAACCCCGCAAAGCAAGACCAGGAGAGGTTATTCAATTACTTTGTATAGCCGAAGATTTTTACAACGAGCCATTAACATTTGACTGGCATTCAGATACCGGAAATATTTCAGGTGAAGGTTCAAATGTAACCTTTACAGCTCCGGCTGAAACAGGAGATTATTTTATCAGATGTGAGGTTACCAACCCCGACGGATTATCAGCAAAAGATAGTATAAGAGTGATGATCCGCCAGTTTCCTGATGAAGGTGAGGGAAATCTGGTTGCACGATACCCACTTCGGGGAAATACCAATGACAATAGTGGCAATGGACTTCATGGAACTGCAGGAGGAGGACTCATATGGACAACCGATCAGCATGGTTTCTCAAACGGGGCTGCATCTTTCAACGGAACATCAGCTTATATTCTTTTACCGGCATCTGAGCCCCCCTGTTCAATTTTACCCAGGCAATGAGTATTTCTTTATTTCTGAAAACAGATGATCATACTGTTCACGAGCAACATCCCGTATCTCATGGTAGCTGGGAACATCGTTACAAGATTTCTTTGAGCAATCAGCGTTTCAGATTTACACTAAATACAAATGATGGAATAAGGGATCTGGATACTGAAACCCAGATAAACGCCGGACAATGGTATCATCTTGTAGCAATTTACGATGGCGATGATATGGAAATATGGCTTGACGGAAAACTGGATGCCTTCCACAACCATACCGGGAATATCGGGTTATCGCCCGTAAATCCGGTTCTCGGACAAAATGTACCCGGTAACAATAACTATAATTTTAAAGGGGCGATGAACCTGCTGCATTTTTACGATTTTGCGTTAAGTCCATCGCAGATAATGGAAAATTATGTGCTTAATACCAGTGAAATAATAGAAAAACGTGATAATAACATTTTAATTTACCCCAATCCGGTTACGGGCAGCAGATTCTCTATAAAAACCGGCCTGATGGAAACCCTGAAAATAAACTGGGAACTCATCGATTTGTATGGGAAGAAAATATCATCAGGCGATTTCTTAAATGTACCCGGCAATGATGCAACGATTCAATTAACGAATGATCTGCCACCAGGATTTTATATACTCAAAGTTGTAAGCGGAAAAACTGTTCATACAACCACTATTATGGTATTAAAGTAAATACCATGAATGTTTTTCAGAAACTGTTTCAAAATTCCCTGAAAAGTTAAAATCACTTTTAAACAAGACTTTAATGCACAATTGAGAACAGGATACACAACTTTGAAAACCCAGTGCACACGTTTGCGGAGATCATAGCTTAGATTTGTTGAAGTTTTCAAACCAAAGCCAAATAGAATGGATACTGCCAGAAGATTTAAGGAAAACCCTATACTCAGGCCCAAAGATATTAAGCCAAGTATTGATGGAATGAAGATCGAGTGTTTGTTAAACCCCGGAGTATTCCGCTATGATGGAAAGATATGGATGCTTTGCAGGGTTGCTGAACGAACAGAGCAGGATGAAAAAAGTATAAAAGTTCCCGTTTTCAATGCCGATGGAAGAATTGAAATTCTCAGTTTTGATAAAGATGATCCTGATCTGGATGCTTCTGATCCGAGAGTTATTGCTTACAAAGGAAAAAACTATCTCACAACACTTTCACATCTCAGGCTGGTAAGCAGCGACGATGGTAAAGTGTTCAGGGAAGATCCGGATTACCCGATGATTGCCGGGGAAGGTTCACTGGAAGCTTTCGGAATTGAAGATTGCAGAGTAACAGAAATGGAAGATGGTTTCCATCTTACCTATACTAAAGTATCGGAAATAGCCGTGGGTGTGGGTTATATTTATACCCGCGACTGGAAAACCTACGAGCGCCGGGGAATGATTTTCCCGCCACATAATAAAGACTGCGCCATTTTCGAAAAAAAAATCAATGGTAAATATTATGCATTACACCGGCCCAGCAGCCCTGAGTTAGGTGGTAATTATATATGGATTGCCGAATCACCCGACCTGTTGCACTGGGGCAACCATAAATGTATTGCAGTTACCCGCCATGGAATGTGGGATAGTGCAAGGGTAGGAGCAGGGGCTGCTCCCATTGAAACATCTGAAGGATGGCTGGAAATTTATCATGGAGCCAATGCGAAAAATCGTTACTGTCTGGGAGCGTTGTTGCTCGATAAAAATGACCCGTCAAAAGTATTGGCCAGAAGCGAGGACCCCATAATGGAGCCCATCATGGATTATGAAAAAACCGGGTTCTTCGGTAATGTGATTTTCACAAATGGCCATTATGTTGATGGTGACACTATTTATATGTATTATGGAGCCAGCGATGAAGTAATTTGCGGTGCAGAGCTTTCAATCAGTGAAATATTAAAAACGCTGAAATAACCGGAAACTCATTTTTATTCAACATGTTGATGTTGATCTGTAGCTTTCTTAATGAATGTTATCGTAACGACTAAACCATTTTATTTAAATGAAAAATAAATTAGCAGGAGAATTTCGTTTTTTCATGTCCATGCCACGCCTGATGCGACTGGTACTGATGACAAACATGATTTATGCTTTCGTTTTACCGATCATTGACATTTTTGTAGGTGCCTATATCATGCGCAGTGCTGATAATCCTGCTATGGTGGCTGTTTACCAGTTGTGTGTATACACAGGAATACCTATTACATTCCTTATTAACGGGTACCTGCTCAACAGGTTCAATGTTTCCCGTTTATATAGCTTTGGAATGCTGCTCAGCGGTGTATCAATGCTATTTATGATGTCACTTACTGTAATGAGTTTTACAGGAGTAGCCATTGCAGGCTTTATAATGGGCATATCATTTGGATTTTTCTGGGCAAACCGCGACTTTCTGGCACTTGATACCACCAACGATCAAAACCGAAATTACTATTTTGGTGTCGAAACGTTTTTCTATACCATTACTTTCATCCTTGTGCCCGCCATCGTAGGGTGGTTTTTGGTGAGCAGTACACGTTTGGGTTGGTTTGACGGCAATATCAGTGCAGCTTACCGTATAATTGCTTATGCCGTAATCGTGCTGACAATTCTATCAAGCATAGTAATACACCTGGGTAAGTTCAGAAACCCAAAACAAAAGAAATTTATCTACTGGAAGTATGATTTCTTATGGTATAAATTCCTGGTGCTGGCTGCACTTAAAGGTTCTGTTCAGGGATATCTGGTAACTGCCCCGGCTATCCTGGTTATGCGCCTTGTGGGTGATGAAGGATCACTGGGAACTATTCAAAGTATAAGTGGAATTCTTACAGCATTTCTATTGTACGTATTGGGAAGAACGGCAAAACCTCAGCACCGTCTTTACATTTTTGGTGCAGGCATCTTAGTCTTTTTTATAGGTGCACTGATGAACCAGATATTGTTCTCAGCCCTGGGGGTAATTATATTTGTATTATCAAAGGTTATTTTTATGCCATTGCATGATATTGCCTATTTTCCCATTCAGATGCGTATCATTGATGTATTGTCAGTAAAAGAGAACAGGAGCGAATTTGCCTATATTTTCAATCATGAGTTTGGGTTGTATATTGGCAGGTTCCTGGGGCTGGTTCTGTTTATCTACCTTGCATTTTACGTTTCAGAAGAAATTGCACTCAGATATTCCTTGCTGATAATAGCATCAATTCAATTGTTGTCTATTCCGCTGGCCAAAAGTATTATCAAACATACAAATCAAACTATTGATAAGGTTAAGAAAGATAACCCTGACCTGGAAGCTCCCAAACTTGAGATTTAATGAATTTCTAATTAAAAGGCAAATGGGTTTACTGTAAAATATTCAGCTATGATGAGAAAAAGAAAAATATCCATATTGATTGTTGCTTTATTTTTTGTTGCGATTTCATGCAGCACTGATAAAGCCATCGAGCAGATCAATATAAGCAGGGTAGAAACAATGCCATATTTGCCTGAACCATATAAAATGCTCGACTGGAAGGAAGTTGCCGTTAATTTTGATCAATATGTTTTTGATCATGACCTCAGTGGTAATTATTTGCCTTTTATCTGGTTAGACGACAGTGGCAGGAATTTCCCACAGGAAACTTTTGGTTTATACACTGCCATCGGAGACATCCGGCAAGGCCCTGATGCTCATAACGGAGAATTCCATGAGGCCATTAACAGTCTGGGTGCATTAATGAGTGCCGGACTGGTAGGAATAGACAAAACCAGCCAGAATGGTTTTAACTATGTAAAAATGGTTCAGAACTATTTTAACACCGATAATGGCTGGAATATCATAATGAATAATACATCTGCCCGGGTTGGAAACCTTGGTGGCGGTTATGCCCGCGACTGGTGGTACGACATTTTTCCGAATGTGTTGTATTTTGCGGTTGCTGACCTTTTTCCTGATGTTAACCGTACCGATAGTATTTTGCGCATTGTAGCCGATCAGTTTTACAAAGCAGATTCAGTGCTTGCCGGAAACTATCATTATTCATTCTTTGATTATTCAACCATGGAAGGCAAACGCAGTCATATTCCTTATCAGGAAGATGCTGCAGCGGGTCATGCCTGGGTTTTACTTGCAGCTTATGAAAAATTTG
>SL_3KL_010_SEDDRAFT_10006493_pt1 | contig 10465 bp, 10 predicted proteins | sample SodLakKL_010_SED_2_FD_10381 | JGI IMG/M metagenome (IMG submission 10381)
CCACCAGCTGTCCGGTGGTTTGTATCCTCTTTTTTTTCCTCTCCCTAAGTATAAAATTAGCAATTCGTCGGGCCCAAAGTTCTTCCCCGTACCGTTTAATGATTTCAGCCAGCTCTTTTTCTGGCAGTTCATTGACCAGATATTCTGCCGTTATAGTTTGGCTGAGATCCATCCGCATGTCCAGGGGGGCCTCTTGCTGATAAGTAAATCCTCTACCAGGGCTATCCAGCTGTACCGAGGAAATACCCAGGTCAAAAAGAATCCCGTCCAGCGCTGTAATCCCATTTTCTCGGGCAATGCGCCCCAAATCTTTAAAGCTTCCTTGAATTAACTTAAAATTTTTGAAGGAGGCCAGTTTCTTTCGTGCATTCTCCAGGGCTTCTTGGTCCTGGTCCAATCCCCATAAAAAACCCTGAGGGCCTACAGCCTTTAATATTTCTCGTGCATGTCCACCTTGACCCAGGGTGCAATCCAGTATTCTTTTCCCCGAGGTGCAGTTTAAGTTTGCCAGGACTTCATTTAATAATACAGGAACGTGCATCAAAGGACTTCCTTTCCTACTTACAGGTCGATGTCCAGATCTAAATCCACTATTTTTTCAGAAATTTCTTCAAAGGATAGATTTGCTTCTTCTTTATATTTTTCCCAAACTTCTCGGCTCCAAATCTCTACTCGGGTAGAAACTCCAATGACAATAACTTCTTTATCTAAACTTGCATGTTCTCTGAGGCTCTGTGGTATAAGGGCCCTTCCCTGTTTATCCGCTTCACATTCCACCGCTCCCGAAAAAAGAAAGCGGGTAAAAGCCCGGGCGTCAGCTTTAGTGAAAGACAGGCCCTTTAACTTCTTCTCCAGCTTGTCCCACTCCTCTTGAGGATAAACAAACAGGCAGCTGTCCAGGCCCCGGGTTACTATAAATTTATCTCCCAGTTCTTCTCTGAAGCGGGCGGGAATAATAACTCTCCCTTTTCCATCTATAGAATGCTGATGTTCCCCCATGAACATGTTCATTACCACCGTTTAAATAAATTTTACCCACTTTACACCACTTTCCACCACTTCCATTTCTTAATTCTTCCTTTTTTTATAAATTCCTGCTGCATTATTAAAAAAAATAAAAATAATTTTCCAAAAATAAAAAGGCAGGTAGTCTACCATTAAACTGAATGATAGAACCTGCCTGCCTAAAGTTAACCTTTTTTCCTTATCTGGCTAAAGTTAAGGTGGAACTGATGGGGCCCTCTGCAAACTTTGTGGTAAAAATTACTTTACTGCTGCATCTGGAGCAAAGCAAAGATTCTGTCTCCTTTTCCCTTCCTGCATCACTGCCCTTCATACCCTGCAGACCACAAGTCAAACACAGAAATTGAACCAGTCTTGCTCTTTGTTCCATTGAAAGCCTCCTAATTTTTAATGGATATTCAGTTGTCCCTTACCTGCCAATCCCTGAGCAAACCTTTCATATCTTAATTTTTAGGGGCATTAATAAATGTATTACAGGAATTAAAAGAATATGCTTACACCCTGGGTTTGCAAATTATTTCTTTGATTTGGGTATCAAAGAAGTTCTTGGCATGGGCAGGCTGGACCACCAGGGCGGTATCCGCACCCCCTCCGGAACCCCCGATAGATATCACCTCACTGTTGTAGGGAATTAACCCTGCGTCCAAAGCCATCACTGCTATTTCCACTGCTACCTTGGTTCCCTGCCCAAACATTCTCAAAGTATGAGCAACAATGCTGGGAGGATAAGCTCCACCCAGTTTATTTTCCAGCCCCCGGTCCAGGCCGCCCATCAAGTGAGTGGTGGTAAGCACTTTTACCCCCTGCTCCTCCAGTTCCTGCAGGACTTCCTCCGGCATCATCTGCTTCCCGGCCTCTTTAAACCCCGTGTGATAACGGACACAAACCAGGTTGACCTTTTTCTGGGCTAATAATCTGGCTGTATAACCGGTTCGGGAAGCTGCTACATAATGTTGGATGCCCAGCTGCATCCCCCTCTTAATCGCCTCATCCACAGTTTTTTCAGTCATATCCACGCCTTTTTGATCCCATAGCTTCATCATCTACTGCCTCCTTGTTATCCACTGATGTAATAACTTTCTCTACGTATTCTTATTGTTTCTCTTATAGTTGTTGTTTCTCTTATTGGACCCATTTTTTACTGTTTCTCTTTAAAAATTAAACTATTTTCCAGTCAAGAAAACAAGGAAGCCAAGGGGACGGTTCTTCTTTCTTATTTTGATTTTCCCGATGGGGCCGCTGCTTTATAGAAAGCATGAGGGCTTTATATAAACCATCGTCAGGAACAGAGTTTGTTCCTTCAAGTCAGTTTATCCATAAAAAGGACAGCCGTGTAAAAATAGATGAGCAAACCCGTTACATCTTTAATGGTTGTCACAAAAGGGCCTGCGGTCAGGGCGGGGTCAGCGCCCATCTTCCAAAAAAGCAGTGGAATTAGTGTTCCTATGATAGCCGCTGCGGTCACCGTGGAGAACATGGCTATACCCACCACCAGCCCCAGCCAGGGAGCAAAATCCTGCTGCCATAAGTTAGCTGCCAGGCTGATCATTACACCACAGACAAAACCCATGAGAAATCCTACACGAATTTCTTTAAAAAAATATCCCCACACCTCGTTTGCCTCTATCTCCCCGGTAGCTAAACTTCTTACAAACACAGTAGAGGACTGGGTGCCCACGTTTCCCCCCATATCCATAATTACCGGGATAAAGAAGGCCAGAACCACGATGGCCTCCAGAGTGGTCTCAAAGGCCCCGATTACACTTCCAGAAAAAAGCCCCCCTACCAGGCAGACAAGCAGCCAGGGAAGCCTCTTGGCAGCTACCTGCAGCACTGTGGCATTGACCAGGTCTACTCCCCGAACCTCAGAAGTACCTACAAAGCGATAAATGTCCTCAGTAGCTTCTTCTTCTACCACGTCCAGAATATCATCAACGGTGATAATCCCCCGCATGCTCCCCTTCTCGTCTACTACAGGAATAGCCAAAAGGTCATACCGGGAAACCAGCCGGGCTACCTCCTCCTGGTCCACATCTACATCTACACTGATGACGTTGGTTCTCATGATATCAGTTAACAGGGAACCGTCTTGTGCACTAATCAGCTCCCGCAGGGATAAAACCCCAATCAGACGGTTTTCTTCATCAATCACATATATGTAGTACACCGTTTCCACTTCGGGGGCTACTTCCCGAAGCCGGAGAATCGCTTCTTCCACATGCATGTTTTCCGGAAGGGCAATATACTCCGTGGTCATTAAACCACCGGCGGTGTCCTCCGCATACTTTAATAGGCCTTCAATTTCTTCCGTATCTTCAATCCGAATCAGCAGTTCCCGGGCTTCTTCCTGGGGAAGTTCACTTAGCAGGTCCACCGCTTCGTCTGAAGACATTTCCTTCAAAATGGAAGAGGCCCTTTCTTTATCCAGAACTTTAAAAAGGGAAACCTGATCGCTGTCCTCCATCTCCTGAACTACCAGGGCCGCTTCTTCGTCATTTAAAAGGTCAAAGAGTTCTTTCTTCTGGCCTTCCTCCAAATTCTCCAAAAGTTCTGCCAGGTCAGTGGGATGGAGCTCATCCATAATATTGATTAGATCCTGTTTTCTATTTTTTAACAATTTTATCAGCTTTTGAATGGTTTTTGCGGGCATATGTGCACCTCCGTCCCTTTGCGTTACATTGCTTTTACTTTAGATACCTGGCAAAAAGTTCCCCCAGCTCATCTACAAATTCATCCTTCCTGTTTTCCTCTATAGCAGCATCCAGACAGTGGCTCAGATGGTCTTTGATCATCTGGACCCCCAGGCTGTGAAGGGCTGAACGAATGGCAGCAATTTGAATTAATACCTCTGAACAATATTTATCCTCCTTTACCATACGGTTAACCCCTTTAACCTGGCCTTCAATCCTGTTCAGCCTATTAATTATAGCTTCTTTTTTTTCATCTATCATATCTTCACCCCCGGATGGCAGTTGTCCACTATTATTATAACTATTTCACCTTTTTTATACAATTTATTTTTGAAAACAAAAAACCCCACTGTGCCGTGATACCGATTGTTTTGAACTGCTCCCCCCACAGGTGGGTGCCCTCCTACATATTTTGTATGTCCTTTCGAAGAAGGCTTATACGCCACACATAGAGTTAGGCTCCCGTGAACATAGTGTTAGCTCAAAACTTCTCGGGGTCATACGCACACAGCAGGGTCCCTTCAAAGTTTATAAAATTTTTTTAAATTTTTTTAATTTTTTAATTAATCCTTTTCTTTGACCTAATAATATCACATTAAAAATTTTTAGGCAAGAAAAAAATAAATGACATAGATTTCTTTTTGTGCCAATATACTCAACTAAGAATTTCCTAATTATTGTATTGAAAAGGATGTGGAATTATGTCGCTTGAACCTTTGGCCACCATTACCGTTTTAGCCTTTATCGTTGAATTCGTAACGGAAATCATTGTATCCCTCTTCCCGGGTATTAAAAAAATAGGAGGCAAACAAGTAGCAGCCATTATGGGTATGCTGGTCTGCCTGGCCACCCAAAGTGGCCTCCTGGGTCTCCTTAACATCCACGTCAGTTTTGTGTATCTAGATTATCTGGTTACAGGACTTATTATTTCCCGCGGTTCAAATGTAATACATGATCTGTTCAAACAGTTTGAAAAAAAGGTCGCTTAGATCTCCTCTTCATCCTCAGGCAGCTGCAGCCGAATAAAAAGCTCATCCAATTGATTTTCGGCAACCGGGGCCGGGGCATCAGTTAACAGGCAGCTGCCGCTGGCAGTTTTTGGAAAGGGAATAACCTCCCGTATGGAGCTGGCCCCCAACATCAGCATAATCAATCGGTCCAGTCCCAGGGCAATTCCCCCGTGGGGAGGAGTCCCATATTCAAAGGCCTGGAGCAAAAATCCAAACTGTTCATAAGCCTCTTCCGTAGTAAAACCTAAGAGTTCAAACATTTTTTCCTGCAGTTCCCGGCGGTGAATACGAATACTTCCTCCACCCACCTCCAGGCCGTTCAGGACCAGGTCATAGGCCTTTGCCCGCGCCTTTAAGGGCTCGGTATTCAGCAGGTTTATATCTTCATCCCGGGGAGAGGTGAAAGGATGGTGGTTAGCCACATATCTCTTCTCCTCCGGATCATAACTCAGCAGAGGGAAATCCACCACCCAGAGGAACCTGTTTTCTTCTTCTTTGACCAGGTTCATTTTTCCAGCCAGGTGATTTCTTAAATGTCCCAAAATATCTTCCGCTTTTTCCTGTGCATCAGCCACGAAAAACAGAACATCACCGGCTTCCGCTTCCATTTGACTGCTCAGCTGCTCCAGCCGTTCCTCTGTGAAAAATTTCAATAGAGGAGATTTTAACCCCTCGGTTCCTACCATAAACCAGGCCAGGCCCTTAGCACCCAGCTGAATGCAAAATTCTGTCAGGTCATCTACGTCTTTACGACTGAAAGCTGCCCCTTTAGCGTTAATTCCCCTGACTACTCCACCCTTTTTTAAAGCTCCTGTAAACACCTTAAACTGACAGTCGGAAACCAGGTCAGATACTTCTTTTATTTCTAAACTGAAGCGTAGGTCAGGTTTATCGGAACCATAGCGTTCCATAGCTTCCCGGTAGGGCATTCGGGGAAAGGGAATAGTTAATTCTATTCCCAATGCCTCATGATAGATGTACTGCACCAGGCTTTCAATGAGGCTTAGAATATCATCTGTTTCTACAAAGGATAATTCCATGTCCAGCTGAGTAAATTCCGGTTGACGATCCGCCCTGAGATCTTCATCCCGGAAGCAGCGGGCTATTTGAAAGTATTTTTCCGTCCCTGCAACCATCAAAAGCTGTTTAAAAAGTTGGGGTGACTGGGGAAGGGCATAAAAGCTGCCGGCCCTGATTCGACTGGGCACCAGGTAGTCTCGAGCCCCTTCAGGGGTGCTTCGAGTTAAAACCGGGGTCTCTACCTCCCAGAATCCCTGGTCGTCTAAATAATCACGAATTTTTTTAATGATTTTATGACGCATGAAAAGCTTCTTCTGCATTTCCGGTCTTCTTAAATCCAGGTATCGATATCTCAGCCTTAAATTTTCATCTACATCAATGTCATCCTCAACATAAATAGGTGGGGTCTTGGAAGGGTTTAGAATAGTGAATTCCCGGACAAAAACCTCCACTTCACCGGTGGGAATTTTTGGGTTAACCGTTTCTGGATCCCGAGGCTTTACCTCTCCTGATACAGAAAGGACATATTCGCTCCGAAGAGCTTCCGCCAGGTGAAATATCTCCTTGTTCCTCTCACAATCGAAGACCACCTGAACAATACCGGTGCGATCCCGCAGGTCTACGAAAATAATACCCCCATGGTCCCGGCGCCCCTGGATCCAACCGCTGAGACATACCGTTTCTCCTATATTTGCTGCCTTTAAAATCCCACAATCATGGGTTTTTTTCATACTTCATTACCTCCGCATTAATATTTTTATATATGAAATATATAGCTGTATTCTAATTCTCTCTGGTTCAAGCCAAAAGGAAAGACAAGAGACACAGGAGACAAGAGACAAAGGGACGGTTCTCCTGTCTCCATAAGAAAGAAACAGGAACTTATTAAAGATCATTTTTTAATATTTGTAGAATTTCCTCCAGTTCCACTTCCCGCTGATCTCCCTTTTCCATATCCCTCAACACTATTTTACCCTTTCCCAGCTCTTCTTCTCCCAAAATAAGAACTTTGGCCGCCCCTACCCGATCCGCCTGTTTCATCTGTGCCTTCAAGCTTCGGTCCTGGTAGTCTTTTTCTGCGGCTATTCCATTTCTGCGCAGTTCAGTCACCAGCTGAAGGCCACGGGCGCTGGCACTGGGCCCCAGGGTGGCTACAAAGATCCGGGACTCCTCGGTATATTCCAACTGACTGCTCTGCTGTTCCAGTGAGAGGAGAACCCGCTCCAATCCTATGGCAAAACCTACCCCTGGGGTAGCGCTGCCGCCGCAGGTCTCCACCAAACCGTCATATCTTCCCCCGCCTCCCAGGGAGTTCTGGGAACCCAATCCAGTGTCCACTATTTCAAAGGCGGTATTTGTATAATAGTCCAACCCTCGTACCAGCTTGGGATTAACCTGATATGAAATTTCCAGCAGTTTTAAAAAATTGATCACATCTTCAAAATGCTGAACGCAGTAGCTGCATAAATGGTCTAAGATTTCCGGGACCTGAAGGGTCACCTCCCGGCAGCCCTCTATCTTGCAGTCCAGGATGCGCAGGGGGTTAGTTTCAAAACGGCTCTGGCAGTCCGGACACAGATCCCTTCGGTTTTTTTCAAGTATTTTCCGTATCTCTTCCCGGTATCCCGGCCGACATTGGGGGCAGCCTACGCTGTTTATTTCTAAAGAAAGTTGATTTAACCCGGCACTCTGGAAGAAATCCATGGCCAGGCAAATGATTTCCGCATCTATTTCTGGGCTGGCGGAACCGAAAGCTTCGGCTCCTAACTGGTGAAACTGTCGGTACCTTCCCGCCTGGGGCCGGTCATAACGAAACATGGGGCCAAAGTAAAAAAGCTTGGTGGGCTGGGCCTGGGCATACATTTTATGCTCTAAAAAAGCCCTCACCGTAGAAGCGGTCCCTTCAGGGCGCAGGGTTAAGCTTCTTTTCCCCTTATCCAAAAAGGTGTACATCTCCTTGCCCACAATATCCGTATCCTCCCCCACACTGCGGCTGAAAAGTTCTGTATGTTCAAAAATGGGGGTTCTGATTTCCCGATAATTATAATTTTTACATAAATTCCGAAAAAAAGTCTCTAAGGTTGACCACTCTTCCACTTCCCCCGGCAGTATATCCCGGGTTCCCCGGGGTGCCTTGGCCAGCATATGATTCCCTCCTGTTTACACAAGTTTTATCATTCAAAAATATTAATCCCCTTGGCTTTAATAATACATTTAAATTATAGACTTACTTACCATCCCATGTTATTAGGGAAAACCACGGAAATTTCAGAAAATAAAAAACCCGCCTCTAAAAAGAAATCTCTTTTCAGGGGCGAGAACTCTTGCTCACGGTACCACCCTGTTTATATCCCATGACTCAACGGCACCAGGAAAGCCTCTTTCCCAGCTGGCCGGGGATCATCTCTTTCTTTAACGGTGAAATCCGTCCTATGCCTACTCTCCATAAGATTTCAGCAGGAGGCTAACAGGGGTTTTTCAGCAATTTCCAACAAGGGATAATTTCAGTCGCGTTATCCCCTTCCTGATGCCGAAAGGTCTGCTTACTCTTCCTGATCAATGCCTTTATTCCTAATTTTCTTATAGCATAGATTGTAAACAATTTTAAACCGCTTGTCAACGATTACAATTTATAGACACACTGAATAAATCGTATTTTGCCCTCTTAATTCATAAAATAATTGATATTGCGTCCCTAGAGAATTACACCTGGTTTCGCCAGTAATTAAGTAAGCTGTCCCCCGAATTTTTGCGTAATTAAGTAAGCTGTCCCCCGAATTTTTGCGTAATTAAGTAAGCTGTCCCCCGAATTTTTGCGAATTTTAAAAGAGGGTTATTTCTCCAGAAGCAGGGTTACGGGGCCTTCGTTAATGATTTCTACCTTCATCATGGCCTGAAAGCGTCCGGTTTCTACTATGACTCCGGTTTCCCGTAGTAAATCACAAAACTTCAAATACAGCTGCTGGGCCTCTTCGGGGGAGGCTGCTTCGGTAAAGCTGGGCCTCCGGCCCTTGCGGCAGTCCCCGTATAAAGTGAACTGGGAGACTACCAGAGCCTCCCCGCGTATATCTAACAAGGAAAGGTTCATCTTCCCCTCCCGGTCTTCAAAAATTCGCAAATTTGCAATTTTGTCCGCCAGGAAACGTGCCTGGGACAGATCGTCTCCAACCCCTACACCTAACAATACCACCACACCTCTACCGATGGTACCGACCTCTTCGCCCTCTACGAATACGCTTCCCCTGCTGACCCGCTGTACCACAGCTTTCATTTTAGAACCTCCCCTTAGCTGGAGAAAACCCTATCTACACTAAACACATCCTTAACCTTCCTCAACCTGTTCATGGTATGCTGGAGATGCTCCAGGTCCCGGACCACAATGGTCAGGTGAATGGTAGCCACCTGGTTTTTATTGGTCCGGCCATTTACCGCTGTTATGTTAATCTTACTTTCAGATACAGCGGCCACCAGTTCCTGAAGAAGGTTGGTCCGATCCATGGCTGTAATCTCAATTTCTACAGGATAGGAAACCTTGGGGTCCTCTTCCCAGGAGGCATTTAATGCCCTGTCCCAGGAATCTTCACGGTTTGCCAGGTTAGGGCAATCCCTTCGGTGGATAGACACCCCTCGGCCCCGGGTAATAAAACCTACGATTTTATCCCCCGGAAGAGGATTGCAGCACCGGGCAAAGCGGATTAACAGGTTATCCATGCCCTCAATACGAATCCCTTTGCCGGCTTTTTCCTTATCCTTCCAGGGCTTCAACTTGGGCTCCTCCAGGGGAGCCTCGTCCTTGTGCATTTTTTTATGTTCTTCCCGAAGGCGGGTGATAATCTGCTGTGGAGTAACCCCTCCATAACCCACTGCAGAATAAACGTCCTCCTCGGACAACAGGTTGAACCTCTTGCCAATTTCAGTCAAAATAGCCGGCTTCAGCAGTTCTTTGGGAGACAGGTCAATTTTTTTCAACTCTTTCTCCAGTATCTCTTTGCCCCTTACAATATTCTCTTCCTTCTTTTCTTTTTTAAACCAGCTTCGAATTTTGCTTTTGGCTTGAGAACTTTTAACCATTTTCAGCCAGTCCCGACTGGGGTTGCCCTGCTTGGAGGTGACAATTTCCACGATATCCCCGGTGGAAAGGGTATATTCCAGAGGGACCAGGCGGCCGTTGACCTTAGCTCCCACACAACGATGGCCGATATCCGTATGAATCCGGTAGGCAAAATCCAGGGATATTGCCCCGGCAGGAAGGTTAATAACATCCCCTTTGGGAGTAAATACAAACACCTCGTCGGTAAACAGGTCGATTTTCAAGTTTTCCATAAATTCATGAGCATCTTTTAAATCCTGCTGCCACTCTAAAAGCTGTCTCAACCAGGAAAGCTTCTCCTCGAATTCCGCATCTCCCTTAACCCCTTCCTTGTAGCGCCAGTGAGCAGCAATTCCGTATTCGGAAGTTCGGTGCATTTCCCAGGTTCGAATCTGCACCTCCAGCAGTTCATTTTTCGCACAGACCACAGTGGTGTGCAGGGATTGGTACATGTTGGCCTTGGGCATGGCGATGTGATCCTTAAACCTGCCCGGGATAGGCCTCCACAGGGTATGGACAATCCCTAGAGCTCCATAACAGTCCTTAACATTTTCCACCACCAGCCGGATTCCCGTCAGGTCGTAAATTTCATTAATGTCCTTACCCTGCCGTTCCATTTTTTCGTAAATTCC
>SL_3KL_010_SEDDRAFT_10006494_pt1 | contig 10464 bp, 8 predicted proteins | sample SodLakKL_010_SED_2_FD_10381 | JGI IMG/M metagenome (IMG submission 10381)
CCGCCAGGCTTGCGCAATTCGAACGCGAGCTCGAGGCGCTGCAGACGCGCCATGCCTTGGTCAGTGCGACGGTCGAAGCGCCCCGGGTTGCGGAGGTCATCGAGGACTGGACAGGGGTTCCGGTGGATCGCATGAGCGACGACGAGCTCGGCCGTCTGACGCGGCTTCCTGCCCTGCTCGGCGAGCATATCAAGGGGCAGGACGCGGCGATCGAACAGCTTCACCGGCACCTGTTGACCTCACGCGCGGACCTGCGCCGTCCGGGGCGTCCACTGGGGGCGTTCCTGCTGGTGGGCCCGAGCGGTGTCGGGAAGACCGAGACAGTCCATCAGGTGGCCGAGCAGCTTTACGGGGGGCGGCAGTTCCTGACCACCATCAATCTGTCGGAGTATCAGGAAAAGCACAGCGTTGCACGGCTGATCGGTTCACCGCCCGGCTATGTCGGCTTCGGCGAAGGCGGACTGCTTACCGAGGCCATCCGCCAGCGTCCGTACTCGGTGGTGCTGCTCGACGAGGCCGAGAAGGCGCACCCCGACGTTCTGAACCTGTTCTATCAGGCATTCGACAAGGGGGAGCTCAATGACGGTGAAGGTCGCTCGGTCGACTGTCGCAACGTCCTGTTCTTCCTCACCTCCAACCTGGGGTATGAACAGATTGTTCGGCACCACGCAGAACCGGAGGCCCTGGAGCAGGCGTTGTATCCGGAGCTGGCGGCGTTCTTCAAGCCTGCCTTGCTGGCCCGGATGGAGATTGTTCCCTACCGCCCCCTGTCGGACAGCATCCTCGAGGAGATCGTGACCGCGAAACTCGACAGTCTCGTTGCGCGAATTCGGCGTCAGCATGCGGGTGCGGAAATCGAGTTGGCGCCATCGTTGCCGCAGGCCGTCTGTCGGCGTGCACGGCGGAGCGAGAACGGGGCCCGCATGCTCGAATCGGTGATCGAAGGCGAGCTGTTGCCGCCGGTTTCGTTGAAGCTGCTGGAACACATGGCGCGCAAGGAGACGATCCAGCGCATGGAACTCGGAGTGGACCCGGATAGCGGTGATTTCCGCGCCGACATTGCTTGACGATACGACGGGATTGCACGCAACCGTGGTCACTGTTGACTCTGATCTTCAGACGCATGGCCCTGCCGTCGGTGGGCTTGTGTCCGTGGTCCCATTGGTGGAAAGCCGCTCGGCCGAGCAGTTGCGTCGGCGCACGGTCCGTTTGCTCGAGGAAACCGTGGCGACCGGCTGGGTTCGTCTCCTGGCGCTGGATGCCAGCGGGCGGTGGATGTCTGCCGATGACCACGCGGCGCGCTATGCCTGCGACGATTTTCGCCATCCCTATGCTCATGTGGTCCGGTCCGGGCGTCCGTTGCAGGCACGTGTTGCGGAACTGCGCGGGCGCATGGACGACCCGACGTTTCGGGCCGATATCGACGAGTTGCCCGGCGACTGGGAGGTCGAGTGTCGGCCGCTGCGTGGAGCGGAGGGCGCCAACGACTGGCTGGGAGTCATGGCGCTCGCCGGTCCGTCGCGCCGCTTGCAGGCGCTGCGGGCCGCTCCTGACTTCGGCGCATTGGAGCGGCTTGTCAGCGCCACGTGGGGCAGGCTTCTGAACCAGGCGCGAGCGCACCGGCGTGACGAGGATCTGCGCCATTCCCTGAACCGCCTGCAGCAGGACTCCCGCGCCCGCTCCCTCGAGCAGGCGCTGGGGCGCCAGCTGATCGGACGGTCGCCGGCCATGGCCGAACTGAGAGCCCGAGCGATCCGCGCAGCGGAAACCGGGCTTGCGGTACTCCTGCAGGGCGAGACCGGGACCGGAAAGGAGCACGTCGCGCGGGCGATCCACGAATTCTCGGCGCGCCGCGAGAAGCCTTTTGTGGCGATCAACTGCGCTGCCATCCCGGAGGCGCTGCTCGAATCGGAACTGTTCGGTCACCTGCGTGGGGCCCACTCCGGAGCGACCCATGATCGCGCCGGCCTGCTGGCCGAGGCAGACGGGGGGACTCTGTTTCTGGACGAGATCGGGGACATGCCGCAGGCGCTTCAGGCGAAGCTTCTGCGTGTGCTGGAGAGCGGCCGGTATCGCCCGCTCGGCGGGGGGCGGGAGCACGAGGTGGATGTGCGTCTCGTGTCCGCCACCCACCAGCCACTGGTCGAGCTGATCCGCGATCGGCGGTTCCGGGCCGACCTTTACTACCGGCTGAACCAGTTCCCCCTCAATCTGCCGCCATTGCGGGAGCGTCGGGAGGATATTGGTGAGCTGGCCCGGCATTTCGTCGACCAGTTCGCCACGCGCGAGGGGCGCGGCAGTATCCATATCAGCAGCGAAGCCCTGGCGCGCCTGGAGGAGTACTCGTTTCCCGGGAACCTGCGCGAGTTGCGTAATGCACTGGAATACGCCTGCGCGATGGCGACCGAAGGCGAAGTGATCCGCCCGGAGGCTCTGCCGGTGACGAGGGCTTCGGCCCCGACCGCTCCGGGCACCCCCTGTCCGGCGCAGGCGCCGGTCAACCTGCGGCAGGCGGTCCGCGATTTCGAAGCGCGCCTGATCCGGGAGAAGCTGCGCCAGTTCGAGGGCGACCGCGCGAAGGCCGCGCTCAGCCTGGGCGTCCCCAAACGAACGCTGGCGTACAAATGTCGGCAATTTCAGCTGGACAAGGATTTCACATGAGGCACGGAACTGCTTTGTGGCTTCTGGTTCTGTCGGTCGCCTGGCATGCAGGTTCCCCGCAGGCCGGCGAGTCGGTTTACCCGGAGACCGTTTCGGAATGCGCCGAGCTGGAGGGACGGGCGGACCGTCTGGCCTGTTACGACGACCTCTTCCGCTCCGAGTCGAACGACTCTGGTTCGGTGCCCCCGGCCCCTCCGCTGTGGGAGGTGGTCGAACGACAGGAAGCCGGGCGTTCGACCGACGATCATCGTCTCAGCGTCGGAAAACACGAGGGAATGGTGCTGCTCACTGCGCCGGCACTGGGTACGGTGCCACCACGGCCTCGGCTGGTGCTCGCCTGCTATTCGGACATCACCCATTTCCAGATTCATCTCCCGGTGCCGGCGTCGGCGGGTCGGGTGGATATGGAGCTGGTGCAGCGCAATACCCGGATCGAACAGACCTGGCGTGTACGCGATGGCGGCCGGGTCGTGAGTGGAGGGCGGGGCCTGCCTGCGATCGCCACCCTGCGGGAGTTGCTGGCGGGTGGGACTCTGGAGCTGGGCAGCGAGGCGTTGCCGGCAGTGGACGGACTGCGTTTCGAGATCGACGACCTGGCGGAAGCGATTCGGCCCCTGAGGGCGAAATGTCGGTGGTAGAGGCGCCGGATCGTCTCGAGTCCCGCGCGCACCTGAAGGCGGTGCTGGCTCCGCTCGACGGGCCCTCCGGGGTTGGCCAGGAAGTCGCTGGCAGCACGGACTACGCCTGGCTTGACGAGGAGCTGATGAAGGTCGGCTCCCTGCAGCATGGCCAGATTGACTGGGCCGAGGCGGAACGCCGGGCGGTCCGGCTGCTCTGCGAAGTTGGCAAGGACGTTCGGGTGCTGGCCCATCTGCTTCATTGCCTGCAGCAGGAGCGTAATCCGGGCCGCTTCGAAATGTCCTTGCGGTTGCTCACCGGGGCACTGGATGCGTGGTGGGGGAGCGCGTATCCGCGACCGGGCGAGCCCGGCAAGACCCTGCGCCGGAGGCTGTTCGGCACCATCATGCAGCGCAGCGTTCACCTGGCGGCTGATCTCCCCTCCGCCGCGAACGGCGGGTACAGCGAGCACCTCGAGACGGTCGAGCAACTACAGGAGCAGGCAGAGGCCGCAGGATTGCCGGTCGCCCCCCTGAAGGAGCTGGAACAAACGCTGACCCGTCTCGCGGCGGCAGCGCCCGAGGGCCCAGGGGAGCTGGAGGAGGAGCACGGACCAACGCCTCCCGAACGGGCCCCATTGTCCGCGGATCAAGGCTCCGCGCTGGCCGGAATCGAGCTGCGCACCGGGGACGAACGCGGGCAACGGGAAGCGCTGCTTCGCGTGGCCGATCATCTGGCCGCTCAGGCGCCCGATCAGCCCATCGGCTATCGGCTGCGTCGCTACGCGGTGTGGGCGCCGATCGACGGTGTTCCCGCGACCCGTGACGGTCAACGTACCGAGCTGGCGGCCGTGGCCGCCGACCGCATGGCGGAGTATCGCGAAGGCGCCGAGCGGGGTGGTGACAACGCCCTGTGGGAACGACTGGAAAAGAGTCTGACGGTCAGCCCCTTCTGGCTCGAGGGGCAGCGTCTCAGTGCAATGCTGGCGCAGCGGTTGGGGTTCGATGCCTGCGCCGATGCGATTCACGAGGAGACCGTCCGGTTTGTCACCAGACTGCCCGGACTGGTGGAACTTCAGTTCAGCGACGGGACCCCGTTCGCGGATGACGCCACGCGCCAGTGGCTGGCTCAGGCGGGCGCGGCGGAGACCAACGGGCTGCCGGCGGCGGAGGCTCCCTGGCAGCAGGCCCTGGCAGAGGCGCGCTCCTGTCTGGGCCAGGAGGATGGGCTGGGCACGGCCCTATCCATTCTTGACCGCGGGTTGGCGGCAGCCAGGTCGCCGCGTGACGAGACCTACTGGCGCCTTGCCAGTGCCGATCTGCTGCGGGAAGCCGGTCTTGAGGCTCTGTCCCGGCAGCAGTACCGGGCGGCACAGGCCGTCGTCGCGGACCTCTCGCTGGAACAGTGGGAGCCGCAGCTGGTGCAGCGTCTGAAGGCGTTCGGCACGGGCTGACGGAACTATTCGGTAATCGATGCAGGAAGCACATATGTGGAATCACGCAAGGAAAGGCATCTCCCGTTTTGCACGGAGTATCTTCAAGCCGTCCGCCATCGGCGGGGCCGGGAAGGCGGCGGGGAAGGGGGGCGCCGGCAACCTCTGGGGCTGGTTGTTCGTGGCGATACTGGCTGTGGCGCTGGCCGTCATCTGGATATGGGGGCCGGCCTGGCAGGTGGGTGACGGCTACCCGCTGTCACCCTGGCCGAACCGGCTCGCGGTGATTCTGGCCGTGCTCGCAACCGTGCTTGTGATATGGGGCGTGCGCCTGGCCGCTCGTCTGAAGGCGGTTGACGAGGAACGCAAGCAGGCGCAGGAGCCCGACCGGGTCACCCAGGCAGTGGAGTACCAGACGCAGGGCCTGTCCCGCTGGCTCGAACAGTTGCATGCGCACCTCGGCCGCCGGCGTCGAGCCATGTATTCCCTTCCCTGGTACATGGTGCTGGGCCCGGAAGACAGTGGAAAGACCAGTCTGGTCAACCGGGCCGGACTGCGCTTCGCGCTGACCAGAACAGTGCTGCAGCCGGACGAGGATAACGCCAGCGGTCGGCGTGTGGACTGGTGGGTGAGCGACGAGGCGGTATTGGTCGAGCCCGGAGAGGGCCTGCTCGAACACGATTCCGGAAGGGATGAAAACGCGATGGACGCGGTGTCCCAAGGGCTCTGGTCCAACCTGGTTGACTGGATCCGCGTCCAGCGGCCCCGGCGCCCCCTGGACGGGGTCCTGCTGGTGCTGGATCTTTCGTGGCTGGCGTCGGCCAACCCTTCAAAGCGCCGTCAACAGGCCGAGATGGTCCGCGGACGCTTGCAGGATCTGACAACCCGCTATCGGAGCCGGGTGCCGGTCTACGTGGTCCTGACCAAGATGGACGGTCTTTTCGGGTTTGACGAATTCTTCCGTCATTACGGCCGGGATGCCCGCAGCGAGCCACTGGGCTTCTCCTTCGAGCCCGGAGTCGCGGACCAGCCCGACCAATGGGAGCGGGCCTTCAGTGAGGAATACGAACGGATGGTCCAGCGTATCGACCGACGGCTGCTGAACTGGCTGGCGGAGTCCCGGGACCGCGCGGAACGCGAGGCGGTGTTCCGTTTCTCCCGGCAGCTCGCAGGGCTGGGCGAGGTGCTGCGCGAGACGCTCCAGGAGGCACTCAGCGCCCGACGATACGCTACCGAACCGCAGGTGCGCGGCGTGTATTTCACGTCGGTCTATCAACAGGGCGTGCCGGTGGACCCGTTCGCGGAGACGGCAAGCGCGCGTTACCGCATGAAGGGAGAGGCGCGTCCGGCATACCGGGCGGCGCGATCGGTTGCGTATTTTTCCGAACAGCTTCTCCAGCGTGTGGTGTTTCCCGAGGCGGGGTTGGTCGGAGAAACCGCCGATGCTGTCGCAAAGCGCCGCAGGACGCGCCGCGCCGCGATTGCGCTGTCCCTCGGCGGTGGTCTGGCGCTGGTTCTGGGGTGGGGCCACTTCTACCAGCAGAACGCCCTTGCCCTGCAGGCCGTGGAAGCCAAGGCCCATGGGCTGGTGGAGGTTCAGCCCTCGGTCATGCAGCGGGATGACCCCAGCGGAGAAAGCATGGTGGAGCTGCTGGACCGGATGCGGGATGCGACGCTGGTCTTCGGTGACTATCGGCAGCGCTGGCCGGCGGTGGCGGATATGGGCCTGTATCAGGGCCATACCGTCGGCCGGCTGGTCGACCAGGCCTATCTGGACATGCTGCAGTATCACTTTCTGCCTGCGGTGATGATCGGCATTGCGGACGAAATGAACGCCGCTGCGCCCGGCAGCAACGAACAGCTCACCCGGCTGCGGATTCTCCGGATGATCTCCGATGCCAGCGGCCGCCAGCCGGAGCGCGTGCATGCCTACATGGCGGATCGCTGGCAGAGACAGTTCCCCAACCAGGGTGAGCTGCAGCGCCGGCTGCTGGCCCACATGGATTACGCCATGGCCCATACGGATCTCCTCTCGGAGTGGTCGCAGGGCAACCCCCGTGCGCAGGCGGCGATGGAGCCGGTGGAGGGCAGTATTCGGGAGGCCCAGCAGGTGCTCGCGCGTCAGCCGCTTGACGAACGGGTCTATTCCCTGCTGCGCAAGCAGGGCGAGTCTCGCGGCGATGGAGCGTTGCGCCTCGACCGCCGGGTCGGGCCCGGCTGGAGTACGGTCTTCCGGGCCCGCGAGGGCGACGTCGCCGGCATCCGGCTCCCCGGGCTGCTGACACGGCCGGGCTTCGAGGAAGTGTTTCTGGAGGATATCGAGGAGGCCACCGAGCTGGCCCTGGTGGACCTGTGGGTGCTGGGAAGGCGTGACGATATCGACTTCAGCGATCGGGATGAGGAGCGATTGCGCGATGCGCTCCGCGAGCGCTACGTGGCCGACTACCACGTCACCTGGCGTCAGGCCCTGGACAACATCCGGCTGGTCGATTTCGAGCATGTCTCCCACGCCGTTGTGGTGATGGATGCACTATTGGGAGCGAGTCGCCCCCTGGACCGGCTGTTGCTCGAGGCGGGGCGCCATACCGATCTCTACCCGCGCCTGCCGGTGGACGACGAAGCCGCCCGCGACGCGCTGAAGAATTCGCCTCGTTACCGGTTGGCCGGCGAGATCGCCCGGCATTTCGAGGCCCTGCACGCCGTCGGCCGCGCCGACGAGGACGACCCGAGTGACCTGGAAACGGCGATGGCCGCGGTGGCAGAGCTGCGGGATCACCTTCGGGCGATCGAGCAGTCCAGCGAGCCCGGGCGTACGGCCTTCCGGCACGCACGCGACCGCCTGTTGTTGTCGAGCGGTGACCCGGTGGAGGCGGTCGAGCGTCTGGCGGGGGATCTGCCGGCCCCCGTTGATCGATTCCTGGACGATCTGGCGCAACAGAGCTGGCAGCTGATCACCGCCGAGGCGATTCGTTATCTCGAGCGGCAATGGCTGGACGAAGTGGTGGCCCCTTTCGAGAGCGGTCTGGCGGGACGTTATCCCATCGATCCGGAGGCCGACCGCGAGGCGGCACTCGAGGACTTCGAGGCATTCTTTGCGGAAGGCGGGGTGATCGATGGTTTCTTCCAGGACAGGCTGCAGCCGTTCATCGACGAGGGGCCGGAACTGCTCGAGGATGCGGACGGCGCTTCGCTGCTGAACCCCGCCGTGCTGCGGTCGGTCGAGCAGGCCGAACGGATCCGCGAGGCCTATTTCGGGCGTGATGGCCTCCTGGACGTGGAATTCACCGTAGAGCCCGTAACACTGAGCAGCGACAAGCGGCGAAGCATCCTCAACGTCGACGGACAACTCCTGGAATACCGCCACGGTGCGCCGGAAGGGGTCCGCATGATCTGGCCCAACAACCTTCGCGATACCAACGAAAGCCGGATCACCCTGGTACCGGGACAGGTCAACCGCTCGCCACGCAGTGTGTCGTTCCGCGGGGTATGGGCATGGTTCCGTCTGGTGGACCACGCCGAGATCGTCTCCGCCGGGGAAAGGGAGCTGAAACTACGCTTCGGCGTTGATGGGGGGCACATGACCTACGAGCTCACCGCCAAGGGCTCCCGGAACCCCTTCACTCGGCCTCTGACACGGAACTACGACTTGCCGACAGCGCTTTACCACGACGGGGGAAGCCGGAATGCTGAAACGCGTTGAGGGGTGGTTCCGGCGTCGTGGCCAGGGCGATGCAACGCCCGCGGCGCCTGCCGGCGACTCCGCTATTGGGCTGGGCCTGCGCCCCGTGCCTGTGGAGATGCTGGATGCATTTCTGGAGACCGCTCGGCTTGCCGATAACCGGGGCTGCTCGCCGTGGGTGCTGCGTGAAGAGCAACAGCTCGCCACGTTGCGGCGTGCGCTGGAGTACCTGGTCCAGAGTGGTGTCTGGCTGCAGGTCGCCGATGAAGGGGTAGAACACTGGGAGGGCCATCTAATGACCCTCTGTGCACGCCCTACCGAGCCGCTGGGGTTTGTACTCGCCTGTCGGCCACGACCGGAAACGGCCTGGCAGCTCCGGTTCTTCTGTGTGCCTGAGCACTGGCGGGGGCGGGGCCATGGCCGGCAGTTGTTGCAGCAGACCCGGGAGGCTTTTCAGGGAGAACCCTGTGTCGCGCGTCTCCCTGTCGCCTGCGAGGCGGGGGCTCGTTGCCTGGAAGGGGCTGGCTTCGAGCGCCAGGGGACGGATGCAACGGGCGTCAGGTATTACGAGGCGCCCGCCTACTGGGGACCCTGACCCGTTTGTCCCGGTCGGACCCACAGGCTGCGTGGCCGGCACCCACCTGTTGCCGGATCCGTTCCACGGGCGCAATGGACGATCGCGCTACCCCGGGCGCTTGCGGTCCTGGGACCGGCGCCCGGGTAACAAATTGCCCGCGGGCAAGATCCTGCTCGCGATGCCGGGCAAGATTTCGCCCAAGAGAGGGTGTGTGCCGGTTTACCAGTGCGGCAAGTTGTTGTTATGCCGGTATTTCTAAGGGTGGGGCAGCATTGGCACGGAAGCTGCTGTTGGTTCTGGTGTCCTGCGGGACATTCAACAACCAACGTCATAAGGAACTGACAATGCCAACACCTTGCTACATCAGCATCCAGGGACAAACCCAGGGCAACATCACCGCTGGCGCGTTCACCCCCGATTCGGTCGGCAACATCTATGTGGAAGGGCACGAGGACGAAATGCTTGTCCAGGAGGTCAAGCACGTGGTGACTGTCCCGACCGATCCGCAATCCGGTCAGCCCTCCGGTCAGCGCGCGCACAAGCCGCTGATCGTCACCGTCGCCCTGAACAAGGCCGTGCCGCTGCTCTACAACGCCCTGGCAGCGGGTGAATCCCTGCCGTCCGTGGACCTGCGCTGGTACCGCACCTCCACGGACGGCAAGCAGGAGCATTTCTTCACCACCACGCTGACCGACGCCACCATCGTGGACATCGATCTCAGCATGCCGCACGCGCAGGACGCATCCAAGGCCGAGTTCACCCAGCTCGTGAACGTCAGCCTGGCCTATCGCAAGGTCGACTGGGAGCACACAGTGGCCGGTACCTCCGGTACCGACGACTGGCGTTCGCCCGAGGAGTCCTGATCCGGATCGAGGCCGCCCGGAAGGGCGGCCTCGACCCTCGAATCAAACGCTGTCATGGCCGCCGATGGACTCTCGTGGTGCCGGGGGCTATGCAGTCTGGATAGCCAATACAAGGGAGAAGGAACCATGTCCAAAACGATCATGGTCGTGGGAGACCTGGATACCGGGCATGACGGCTACCCGCCAACGCCCGTGATCTCGGGCAGTCCCACGGTCTTCGTCAACGGACGCCCGGTTGCGCGCGAGGGCGACCCGCTGGCTCCGCACAAGAAATCCGGCAAGTCCACCCACACCCGCAACATTGCTCCGGGCGGTTCCACGGTGCTGGTGGATGGCCGTCCTGTCGCTCTGACGGGCCACCCGGTGTCCTGTGGTGGCGTCATGGTGGGTGGGGGCGGCAGTGGCGTTGTGAGCGGATCCTGACAGTCCCACCACCGTCGGCCGGGTAGGTCCGTTCGTCGGCCCACCCGGGCTGTCCGGTCCGTTCGAAGTCGGGCGTGAGCAGGTCGTCCGGCCGGGGTTCGGTGGGGCCTGGCGCGGGCAGGACGCGCGGCAGGTCGTCTTCGGTGTTCCGGCGCCACTGCACGCGGACGACGATCTCTTGCCTGCGGATGTGGTAGTGGCCGTCCCTGCG
>SL_3KL_010_SEDDRAFT_10006495_pt1 | contig 10462 bp, 8 predicted proteins | sample SodLakKL_010_SED_2_FD_10381 | JGI IMG/M metagenome (IMG submission 10381)
GGAATATATATTCCGGAAAAAAGTCGTGGCCATACCGGCCATATTGTTGATCATAGCTATTTGGATATGGAACATCATCAAGTTCACATGAACACACAGGGCATATTTTCTCATCCCGTTACTGAAAGCCAGGCCGAAAAGGCATCCAACAGTTATTTGATGTCGTTGGTGGCCATTATGACGGGAATGTTTCTGCCGCTGTTCAACATGCTGGCAACTCTCATCTTCTATTTCGCCAACCGGAAGGAGGCATTATTCGTCAGATGGCATTGCACACAGGCGCTGTTTGCCCAACTCATCCTGGTGGTAGTAAACTCTATAGGTTTCATATGGTTACTCTCCATCCTGTTCGGGTCAAACAGTTTTACAAACCCGTTTTTTGCCTATCTCGCCGTTTTGCTCATCACCAACCTGATTGAGTTCATTGCTACCATATATACGGCGATACAAACAAGAAAAGGGAAACATGTGGAATGGTGGTTCATCGGGCCGCTTACAAACAGTGTGGTAAAACCGCCGGTTGTTGCTGAAGAGCCTAGGTTTGGGGAATAATGGGGAGCTGAGTGATGGGAGCTGAGTGATGAGTGATGAGAGGTGGGAGCTGAGTGGTGGGAGCTGAGTGGGATTTAAAGCTCTGATACCTGGATAATAATTCGAGGCACGCACATAACTATCAGATTATTTTGTACTATTTTTTTGGAAAATGAAAAAAAAGCTTTTTCTGCATTTTTTGTTGTTTCTGGGGATTTTTCTGCTCCTTTGGTTCTTATTCAGCCGGATCGATTTCCGTAGCTCGTTGCGGATCGAAGATCGCATTGAAAAAATCGAAGAGGTGCTGGGAAAGTGGTCTTTGCGTTTTTTTCTTCATGAATATCAACAAATTGAACATGAGGAGGTGGACGAGTACCTGGGCGAATTGCTGAACAAGCTGCAGGCTTCGGATGATGCTGGCCATAAAGAAGTTGAGATATATGTTCTTCGCAGCCATGAGGTAAATGCTTTTGCTCTGCCCGGCAACCGGATCATTTTCCTGAGCGGTTTGTTCGACTTTGCAGAGTCTCCCGAAGAGGTGGCGGGTGTACTGGCGCATGAGCTGGCGCATTTGCAGCGCGGACACGTAATGCAGAAGTTGATGAAAGAGATTGGCGTAGCTACCCTGTTTACACTTATTTCCGGGACATACAACATGGAAGCCCTGCGGGCCATCGCACAGGTGATCACATCCACTGCCTATGACAGAAACCTTGAAAGGGAAGCCGACAAATACGCCATTGCTTATCTCCTGGAAGCAGGTATTGATCCGCAGGCTTTTCTTGATTTTTTGACCAGGATTGGGGAAGAGAAAGACCGGTTTCCAAGGGAGCTGCGCTGGATAAGCACACATCCGCACCCTGAAGACCGTGTCAGGGCATTACAGGGTTTGATTGACAAGGCCGATTACACAGATTTTGCGCCCCTCAGCAGAGAGCGCTGGGAAAGATTCCGGACGCTTGTTGACAGATTTTCCTGATCGGGGTTAGCGTTAGCTAAAGTTTCAATCTTCGATAATAAACACATCTTCACCTTCGCGCCTCATCATGTATTGTTCGCGGGCGTAGCGCTCGATGGCGTCGGGGTCGTTCTTAAGTTTGTCGATGGCCAGGCTGTCGTGCTCGATCTGCTGGCGGTAAAACTCGCCTTCGCGCCGGAGCTCTTTTAACTGTCGCTGCATGCGCCACTGCTGCAGCAAATTGTGGTTGTCAAAAAACACCAGCCACACAAACGCAGCGAGAAAAGCCAGGAAGTACTTGTTTTTTAAAATGGATGGGACTTTGGACCACATATGCCTTGTGCTTTTGACAAAGATAAGGATTTATGAATACAATCCCTTCACATTGGGTTTTCCTGCCACAAAGTCTTTCAGATAAAATGGTTCAAAGTAGGCGGTATCCACAAAATCTCCTTTCAGAAATTTTTCCCGGGCATCTTCAACCATGCCATTTACTGAAGGATACACATCTTTCAGGAACAGGGCATTGTTGTGATTGATGACAGGCATACATTTTTCTGCACCGTCGCCGAAAAACACCATTCTGGAAGTAGCCAGTTCTTTGTCAAAGGTGTTTTCTGTGATCACTTCGGCGGTAGTTTTTCTGATTTCCTGCAGGTCTTGTGAAAACAAGGCGTAGTACACTTCCATTCGCCGGGCGTCTATCATGGGGCACCAGAGCGCTGGAACCGGCTGTTCTTTTGTTTTATCCGGTGTATGTAGTTGCATAGCGTGCTTTGTAAGTGCTTTCAGGGTGTCGACAGCTATCAGGGGAATGTCGCGGGCGAAGCAGAATCCTTTCGCGGCCGAAACTCCGATGCGCAGACCTGTATATGAGCCCGGCCCCCTGCTTACGGCCACGGCGGAAACCTCCGCTGGTGTGATACCTGCTTCCTGTAACAACTCCCGGATAAATACGGCAAGCAATTTTGAGTGAGAGTAGTTCTGGCTGTTGTCTTCGCGAATGGCCAGCATTTTCTCATTCTGCAACAAGCCTACAGAACACGCGCGTGTGCTGGTTTCAATAAGCAATATATATGACATTGGTAAAGCCGCTTATCTGAATAAATCCTGGCGTTGCACTTTTACAACCTGGTCGCCGTCTCTGAGCTCACGCGACACCAGCCGGTAAGGCCCTGTGATTACCTCCTGCCCTTCTTCTATGCCTTCGGTGATCTGGATATACTGATTGTCCTGGATACCGGAGCGCACTTCCACCCGTTTGGCCACACCATTGTCGTACAGGAAGACATACTCTTTAGGTCTTGCAGAAGCTGTATCATCGTTGTTTCCGCCTCCTTCCCGCCCTGCACCTCTTCGCGTTTCATCACGGCGAGTGGTGACAGCCTGGATGGGAACAGATATGGTATTGAAGGCACTTTGTGTTTGGATATCGACGGTTGCCGACATGCCCGGCCGGAAAGGCGACAGGTGCGGGCGGTCTTCCCTTTGCAGATGAGCATAGGATTCAGGCAATATGCGGATACGCACCTCAAAGTTGGTTACCTGGTCTGCTCCCAATACCTCCTGTGCGGCCGAGTTGGCAATGGAAGTCACCACTCCTTTAAAGTTCTCCACAAAAAAAGCATCCACCTGGACAAATGCCGTATCGCCCTCGTTTACACGGATGATGTCGTTCTCATTTACATCAACCTTTACCTCCATCACGTTGAGGTTGGCAATGCGGATGATCTCCGTACCGGCAAACTGTGAGGTTCCCACGACCCTTTCTCCGACTTCAGCATCGAGTCTCGACACAGTGCCGTTCATGGGAGCAAACAGGTTGGTTTTTGAAAGATTGTCGCGTGCTTCCGTTACGCCGGCTTCAGCACTTTTCACCTGAAATTCACTGGCAACAATGCTTTGCTTGCTGGCTTCAACATCAGCCTGTGCAATCAGGTATTGCGAACGGGCCGTATCATACTCTGATTCCGATATGGCGTTTTGCTCAAACAGTCGCTTGTTGCGCTCATAATTGGCTTTTTGGTTAAGATATTGGGCTTCCGCCTGAAGAGCACGTGCCCGGGCACTGGCAAGGTTTGCCTTTGAAGTATTAAGGGCTGCTTCCATGCGGTCAAGTGCCGACTCGTAAATGTCGGGGTTGATACGTGCCAATAACTGTCCACGTTCTACATAATCGCCTTCTTCCACAAACAATTCGATGATCTCCCCTGAAACATCAGGAGCCATTTTCACTTCCGTTACCGGTCGAACACGGCCATTGGCCGTTACAATTTCAATAATATCGCGAAGTTCTGCTTCTTCAACCGATACACGGTGGCCCTCATCGGCTCCCACCCAACCCGCACTCCGAGCCAGTAACATCACAAGGATAAGCAGGCCGAGAACAATAAGAGCGATCTTTAGTGTTTTGTTTTTCATGGGTTTGTATTTATGTTGATGTAATTATGTACTGCTGTTTTTCCGTTTTAATTATTTGCCCCTGGCGTTATTGTATGATTTTTTATCCAGTTGCTAGTTTTTCTTTCAGTGTTGTTTTTTAATCATTGTTTTTCAGAAACATTAGAGGCTACAATTAAACAAATCAGGGTTTTTACTCCAGGGTAATCGGATTACCGATATAGAAGTTCAGAATTTGTTTCCGGAAAACGTATTCATACTTTGACTGGAGCAATTCCGACTGTGCGGTCGCGAGCCGGTTTTTTGCATCATTATACTCAATAATATTTGCCATTCCCACATTGAACCGTTCTTCCGTGTAGCGAAATGATTCTTCCAGTGCTTCCACATTTTTTTCTGTTGCCATATATCTTTTCAGGGCTGCGTTGGCGTCCTGGTGGGCCTGTTCGATGGTTTTGTAGAGCTGGTCCCGAATCAGTTGCCGCTGCAGGCGGGCATTCTCCAGTCCTATTTTTGTGCGGCTGATATTGGTGCGCGCCTGGAAGTTATTAAAAATCGGAATTTGCAGAAACAAGCCGACACTGCGGTTGACATTTTCCTCAATCTGATCCCTGAACGGGATAATTTCAGTTTCAAAATTAAAGGTTGGAGCGAAAACAGCCTCACCGGAAGCCGTTTGTCCGATCATTTGCGGGTCGCCTTCAATAACTTCAGCAATTTGCAGGCGCGCTTCGGAATAACCGGTTCCCATGCTACCGCTCAGGGAAAGGCGCGGACTGTGTGCACCACGTGCGATCTTATAGGTTTTTTCTGCTGTGGATACGATTAGATCGGCCGACAAAATATTGGGCTGTATCTGAACGGCGGACATGTAAATTTGCATGGGGGATTGTTCAAGGATCTCGGCCGGTGTAATGGTGATGTCGGGCACCTTAATGCGGAATTCTGTATCATCACGCAGATCGAGCAGTTGCATCAGGTCGAGGTAGGCGAGTCGCAACTGGTTTTCCCTGTTGACCAACTGCAGCTCTTCTGTTGCCTCCTGTGCCTGGATGGTTAACAAACTACCTCTCGCCAGGGTGCCAGCCTCCACCAGCTTGGAAGTTCTGTCAACCTGCTGCCTGGTAATATCAAGCTGGTTGGCAGCTACTTCCGCGAGCTCGTAAGCAAACAGGATCTGTAAATAGGCTGACGCCACCGCAAGGGCGATGTCGTTTTCAATAGCTTCAACATCGTATATACTGGCCTGCAGGTCATCACGGTCGCGCGCGATGCTGTTCCGGATCTGGAATCCACTGAAAAGAGTCAGTCCGCTGCTCAGGTTGAAGTTGTTCGTTTGCACCCTTTCGGTGGCAAATTCGTTGGTAAGGGGGTCGAGGGTACGACCGTAGTTATAGCTGTGAGAAGCACCCGAATTGAGTGTGGGGAACTGGTTTGCACGGCTTTGCCGCAGGTTTTCCCTGGCAATGTCCACACCCAGCTTTTGCTGCTGAATGCGCAGGTTGTTTTCAAGGGCATGCATCACACAGTCTTCCAGAGACCATGGAATGCTCCCCTCGTCGCTTCTTACCGAAAAAGGCAGAAATATAAGTAGCGCAAAAAAATAACGAATGATCCTAAATGCTTTCATGGCAATTCTTTAATTATAAACCCATCTTTTGCAGGCTTACAAAAGTAAAAAAACAAAACAAGATTTTGTTTATTACATATGCAATTATTCCTGATTTTGTTGAAGAAACTGTTTTGCAGCCATGCAGGAGCCCCGCAAACCGGTTTCGGCCGGTGGTCATCAAACATTACCACGTAAAGTGTTTACCTGATGATTGCCCGGTGTGACGTTAAGCGTGCAACAACCCGGGATCACGAAACAAATTTTTGTACCTTAGTTGTTTATCTTACGAGAAAAGAAGCATGGTTCAATTTTTAAAGCAAGGGATGATATTTTGAAGAAATTTTGAAGAATCAATACCATTGATATGCTGAACAAGGTTATTTCTTAGTTTTAAGGAATATCAGCGCCGGTTTTATGGACAGGGCCTGACCTTTCAAAAATTATACCGGCAAATACAAAAGCCAGCGGTACGGGTAAGCAGTTGTTAATCAGGAGGAGAATGCCGCCTAAAAACGAGTTGATTTAGTCACATATAAACTACATTTTAAGAACATTTTAAAAAAGCACAACCATGAAAATTGCTATAAGCGGAACAACGGGATTTTTAGGATCGAAAGCGGCGAATATGTTTAGGCTGCAGGGGCACGAAGTATTGCCTTTAAGCAGGGATGATTTTTCGGGTGATACTGACCAGCTTGCTTCCAAACTGGATGGTGCGGAGGTCATCATTCATCTTGCGGGAGCGCCCGTGATCAAACGATGGACAAAACAGCACCGCAGGAACATTTGGGAGAGCAGGATTTTAACCACGAGAAAGCTGGTGGATGCCATGCAAAAGATGGCGGATTCGCCCCGGCTGTTCATTTGTGCTTCGGCCGTGGGTATTTATAGCGATGAAGGCAGTCACGACGAAGACAGCAAGGGTCTTTCGGATGGTTTTCTCGGCCGTGTTTGCCGTGATTGGGAAGCCGAAGCGGCAAAAACCCCGGAGTCGTGCCGCACGGTAATGATGCGGCTGGGCATTGTCCTGGGAAAAGACGGTGGTGCGCTTAAGCAAATGCTTCCTCCTTTCCGGCTGGGTCTGGGTGGCAGGATTGGATCAGGAAAACAAAGCATGTCATGGATCCATATCGAAGATATGCTGGGTGTACTTCAGTTTTTAACTGGGGAGAGCTCCCCGGAAGGTCCGGTTAATGTGGTTTCGCCTGAGGTTGTCAGCAATCGTACATTCACAAAAGCACTTGCAAAAACTCTGGACCGTCCGGCCATTTTTCCTGTACCGGGTTTTGCGTTGCGCCTGGTTTTTGGTGGTGGGGCCTCTACCCTGACGGGCGGGCAGCATGCCATTCCGAAAAGATTAATAGAAAATGGTTATGTGTTTCGTTTTCCTGTTCTTGATGAAGCACTGCACAACATTCTCAAAGAAGAAGCTTAAGGCTGTTTACCCGAATAGAATCCGAAACACCTGGTCGATGCGTGTTACCGGGTGAATGCTGATACCAAAGTCTTTCTTTTCGAGGCCTTTCATGTTGAATTTGGAAACAAACAATTCGCGGAACCCCAGTTTGGCCGCTTCTCTAATCCTTTGTTCGATCCGGGTCACGGGTCTGATCTCGCCGGTTAGTCCAACCTCGGCGGCAAAGCAGGCATGCTGACTTACGGGGATATCTTCGTTGGAAGAAAGTACCGCGCTGATGACGCCCAGGTCAATGGCCGGGTCATCCACGCGGATGCCGCCGGTTACATTGAGAAACACGTCTTTGGCAGCGATACGGAAACCGCATCTCTTTTCCAGCACGGCAAGGAGCATATTGAGTCGTCGCAGATCAAAACCGGTTGCCGATCGTTGTGGTGTTCCATAGGCTGCGGAACTTACCAGTGCCTGTGTTTCGATGAGCATGGGCCGCATCCCTTCGATGGTGGCCGAAACAGTAACACCGCTTATTTGCTCATCTCTTTGGGAAAGCAGTAGTTCGGAAGGGTTTGACACTTCGCGCAGGCCATTGTCACGCATTTCAAAGATGCCCAGCTCGCTGGTACTTCCGAACCTGTTTTTGGCAGCACGCAGTATCCGGTACATGTGGTTGTGGTCGCCTTCGAATTGGAGAACGGTGTCAACCATGTGTTCCAGCAGCTTAGGCCCTGCGATGGATCCATCTTTGGTGATATGTCCGATGAGAAAAACCGGTACTCCCTGCTCCTTGCTGTATTTCTGAAACTCCGCGGCACACTCCCTGATCTGGGAAATGCTTCCTGCGGCCGATTCGAGATGTGGGGAGGTGAGTGTCTGTATGGAGTCAACCACCACAATCTGTGGCTTTAGCTGGCTGATGTGGGTAAACAGGGCTTCTGTGTCGGTTTCTGTGAGAATATAGCAGGCCGGGTGGACAAACCCCAGGCGGGAGGCACGCATATTTAACTGCATGTCGCTTTCTTCACCGGAGATATAGAGCACCTTTTGATCCTTCATCTGCATGGCTACCTGCAGCATGAGGGTTGATTTGCCGATACCGGGTTCCCCGCCGATGAGCATCAATGCTCCCGGAACAATGCCCCCGCCAAGCACGCGGTCCAGCTCAAAGCTGCCGGATGCGATCCTTTGTGTTTTTGTCGCTTCAACCTGGTGAATCAGTTGCGGAACAGCTGTAGCGCACTGCCCTGCTGATTTTTGCCTGGCGCGGCTTCCCGTCTCTTTTTTGACCACTTCTTCCACAAACGTGTTCCATTCGCCGCAGGCTGTGCAACGCCCCATCCATTTGGGCGACTCCAGGCCACAGTGGCTGCAAAAAAATGCCGTCTTTACTTTTGCCATTCCGATAATGTTGTGGTGAACCTGTGTTTTTCAACGAAGAAAGGGAAAACCGCAACATATGAACGTATATTGGTTTTCCCTCTGCAACCATGAAAACAAGGGTATAAAGATACAAATATTTTTTGACATTGTATGCAGAATGGCTGCAATACAAGGAACCTATGCCTGTGGAAAGTTTGCCTCAAAATGTAGCCGTGAAACCCGAAACCACCCAAGGCAGTTACAGGGTTACATTTGCAGAGAAAAACAAAACTTCCTGATTTGCAGCATATAGTTTTACTTTTCGCAGGACGTAGGGTTTATGGCATAAAATTTTATTGTATGAAGGGCACACAGTGGTTTTCAAATCAATCATCAAAAAAAAGAAGAAAAATGAAAAGAAAACATTTGATTCCCCTATTGGGATTGTTTTTATTCTTTGCGGCCTGCCAGCCTGAGGTACGTGAAGAGTGGGTTACAGCAGACCCGGTGCACATTGCCGTACTCGTTGATGAAGGTTTTCATGATGGAGAAGCGTACATGCCCATTGGTTATCTGACCAACCGCGGTGCGCGCGTGACGGTTATTGGTCCGGAAACCGGATTGGTAACAGCTTATAACAGCGATTTCACCATCAATATCCAAAAAACGGTTGAGGAGGTGTCGACAGAGGACTTTGACGCGTTGGTACTCCCCGGGGGGCAGGCCCCTGCGAAGCTTCGGGAGCATGAGCACATTGTGGATTTTGTCCGGGCGTTTTATGAGTCGGGCAAAGTGGTGGCAGCCATTTGTCACGGCCCCCAGGTGCTGATCACCGCGGGAGTGATGGAAGGTTTGGATGCAACCGGCTTCGGTGGTATCCAGGAAGAGCTGGAAGAAGCCGGTGCGAACTACCTGGATGAGTCGGTGGTCATTCATGACAACCTGATCACGTCCCGCACACCGCCGGATTTATACGACTTCTCTCTCGCTATAGAACAATCGGTGCTTATATCGCCAACCATTAATGATATTCCGCCGCGACCGGCCATGTAGAACAGGCTTTGGTGGCTTGGCCGGCTTTCACCGGTCTCCTGTTCCTATTGTTTTACTATACACTTTTAATTGTTATGCCGTTGATGACGAGAAAGATTTTTAAAGAGCTGGCGGAAGTCAGACAACGACCCTGCATTTCGGTATATCTACCCACAGAGCGTGTGGGTGATAATAAAAAGGCCAGGATACGTTTCAAAAACATCATCCAGGGAGCAAGAAACGAACTGCAGGAGCTAGGTATGCAGGGGAAAGACATCCTGGAGTTTACAAAGCCTTTCGATATGCTGCTTGAAGATTCTGAAATCTGGCGGCACATGTCGGACGGCCTGGCCGTATTTCTCAGCCCGGGAAAATTTGCTTATTCCGCATTCCCAATCAGATTCACAGACCAGTTGCAGGTAGGCAACCATTTCTATTTGCTGCCTTTGATGCCGGTTTTTAACGGCGACGGGCGCTTTTTTGTATTGACACTGAGTTTGAAAAAAGCACAGCTGTTCGAAGGCAGCCGCGACCATATGTCAGAAATTGAGATTGAAGACCTGGTGCCTCAAAGCATTAACGACACCGTGGGTTACGATTATGAACAAAAATCGTTGCAGTTCAGAACAGGGCAGTCTGCCGAAGGAAAAGGCCTGTATCATGGCCAGGGAAGAGGCAAGGACTATAAAAAAGATGAAATCGAAAAACACCTTCGTGAAGTAAACAGAAATCTTGTGGATATTTTGCAGGGATATGATGCGCCGCTGGTGTTGGCCTGTGTGGATTATATTTACCCCATTTTCAAGAAGGTGAACACCTATGAGCATCTGTTCGGGAAACACATACCCGGCAATGCAGATGAGGCCCAGATGCAATGGCTGCATGGCAAGGCATGGGAACTATTGTCGGCCCATTTTCAGAAACACCGCAGGGAAACCCTGAAGCATTACCAGTTCCTGGCAAGCAAAGGGCGAACAAGTTCTATCTTAGAAGACGTTGTTTTGGCCGCCGAAGAAGGACAAATTGAAACGCTGTTCGTTGCCAAAGGAGAGCAGCGTTTTGGCGTCATTGACCCGGCAGACAATGGTGGCATCCGGCTTCATGATGAAAAAAATTATCATAATTATTGCTTGCTGGACTTTGCCGCGCGCTCCGC
>SL_3KL_010_SEDDRAFT_10006496_pt1 | contig 10462 bp, 4 predicted proteins | sample SodLakKL_010_SED_2_FD_10381 | JGI IMG/M metagenome (IMG submission 10381)
GCTCAGGCCTTGCGCACATCACAATTGCAACGACCCGACCCGAGACCATTCCCGCCGATACGGCCGTGAGTGTGCATCCGGATGATGAGCGCTACGGAAAACTCATCGGCGGACACGCCCTGGTCCCCACGACCGGACGAAAAGTCCCGATCATCGCCGATGATTACGTCAAAATGGACTATGGAACAGGCGCACTCAAAGTGACACCGGCACATGATGAAAACGATTTCGAAATCGGCAGAAGACACTCCCTCCCCACGCTGAACATCATCAACAAAGACGGTACACTCAACGAAGCTTCCGGCAGATACAACGGCATGGACCGCTTTAACGCACGCGACGCCATCGTCAAAGACCTGGAAGCCGAAGGGCTGCTCGTGAAAGTTGAGGATTACGTGAACCAGATCGGCATATCCAGCCGCAGCAAGGCCATAATCGAACCGCTGCTTTCCGATCAGTGGTTCGTAAAGATGAAGCCTCTGGCTGACAAAGCCATGGAAGCAAGCCGCAACGGGGAATTCAGTTTTTATCCCGGCCGATGGGAAAACGAATTTTTCCGTTGGATGGAAAATATCCGCGACTGGGTCATATCACGTCAGCTCTGGTGGGGTCACCGCATCCCGGTCTGGTACTATACCAAAGACGACGGCAGCATAGACACATCACGCGATTACGTGGTCAGCATAGATCGGCCGGAGGAAGGCATGGTGCAGGATCCCGATGTACTGGATACCTGGTTCTCTTCCTGGCTGTGGCCTTTTTCAACGCTGGGGTGGCCCGGAAAAACCCGCGATCTCGAGTACTTCTATCCCACATCGGTGCTGGTTTCCGGTTACGACATCCTGTTTTTCTGGGTGAGCCGGATGCTTATGGGCGGCATCCACTTCACCGGACAGGCACCGTTCCGCGACGTCTTCATGACCGGAATTGTCAAGGACAAGCAGGGTCGCAAGATGAGCAAAAGTCTCAACAACGGGATCGATCCTTTGGAGATGATCGACCAGTACGGGGCCGATGCCGTGCGGTATTGCCTCATCATCCTGTGTGCCCAGGGGCAGGACATCAAGCTCGATCCCTCCAAGTTCGAAATGGGCCGAAATTTTTCCAACAAATTATGGAATGCGTTCCGGTTCCTCAACATGCATCTGGATGAAAACGCTGAATACGCGCAATCCTGGCCTTACGATAAAGACAAAACCGCAGCAATGCCCCTTCATGAGCAATGGATGGTCACCCGTATCCACCAGACGGTTGATGCGGTCAACGAGGATCTGTCGCGGTATCGCCTGAACGAGGCCCTGCTCAAGGTCTACTCCCTGGTCTGGGACGATTACTGCGACTGGTATCTTGAGCTCATCAAACCGGAGTTTGGCAAGCAGATGGATCGTGAGACCGCTGAACGCGCTGTCATCCATTTTGAAGCGCTCCTGAAATTGCTGCATCCCTTCATGCCCTTCATCACCGAAGAGATCTGGCAGCGGCTGCGGGAACGCCCACCATCGGAAGCACTGATCGTGAGTTCCTGGCCTGAGAACAGGAAAGAGCTCTCATCACCTGACTCCGTCAAACGATTCGGTACCATCCAGCAGTTGATCTCTTCCGTGCGCAACATACGCTCTGAAATGCGCGTGCCCGATCAGATGGAAGTGGATATCCTCATCAAACCTGCTTCGGGCGAAATGCAGGAGGTCCTTTCCGATCATCGTGGCATATTCGAAAAAATGCTGCGGATGAACCGATTCATGGTGGATATGGCCGCTGAACGACCAAAGGCGAGTGCGTCAGATGTGGTCAACGGAAACCAGCTTTTTATACCGCTCTCCGGTCTTATAGACTTTGACAAGGAGAAAGAGCGGGTCCGCAAGGAGATTTCCCGTCTTGATTCCTTCCTCATTTCCGTCGAGAAGAAGCTGTCGAATGAAAAATTCCTCGCCAACGCACCGGAACAGGTCGTGCAGAACGAGCGGAACAAGCAGGACGACGCCCGAATCAATCTGGACAAAATGCGGACCATTCTAGCTGATCTGGAAGGATAACCGCCATGCCCACATTTGTACTTCATAACGACGACCAGGAACCCCGGCCGTCCACCCCTCCATTTCTCAAGGATGTCAACGAGCGGCAGCGTGAGGCCGTGCTGCACACCGATGGCCCCCTGCTCATCATTGCCGGTGCCGGCAGTGGCAAGACACGGGTCCTGACCTTCCGTATCGCAAACCTCCTGTATCAGCAGAAGGCGCACCCGAATCAGATACTTGCACTGACATTCACGAACAAGGCTGCCCGTGAGATGCAGGAGCGTATTTCCGCTCTTATAGGCGAGAGAGCAAACCGCCTCTGGATGGGCACCTTCCACTCGATTTTCTCCCGTATCCTCCGAATCGAAGCAGAGCATCTCGGTTTCACCAGGGATTTCACCATTTACGATACGGTCGACAGTGACAGGGTGATCAAGACGATCCTGCAGGAACTGAACATCAACACACGCGAGGTCAAGCCTCAGAAAGTGCGTTATGTAATCAGCAATGCCAAAAATCAGATGATCAGTCCCGACATGTTCCGGGACAAGTTCATCCAGAGTTCCCTGGACGACATCGCCGCCCAGGTCTACCAGAGATACCTCGAGCGCTGCAAGAAGAACAACGCCATGGATTTCGATGATCTGCTGCTCAAACCCATCGAGTTGTTCGAACAGCATCCCGAGATCCTCAGAAAATATCAGGAGCACTTCCGCTACATCCTGATCGATGAGTACCAGGACACCAACCATGCGCAATATCGTGCGACCAACCTGCTGGCTGCCGGACACAAAAACATCTGCGTGGTGGGAGACGACTCCCAAAGCATCTACTCTTTTCGCGGTGCCGACATCACCAACATCCTGAATTTCCGCGAGGATTATCCCGATTCAGTACAGATCCCCCTGGAACAGAACTACCGGTCCACCAAAGCCATACTCAAGTGTGCCGATTCGGTCATCAGGAAAAACAAATCGCGCCTCGAAAAAACGCTGTGGACGCACAACGATCAGGGAGAGATCATCACCGTCCTGGAGAATTACGATGAGCGTGACGAGGCGAACCGCATTGCCCGCACCATTGAAGACAAAAAGCTGCGGCAGCACTTCTCCTATGGTGATTTTGCCGTTCTCTATCGCACGAATTATCAGAGCCGTGTCCTGGAGGATGCCTTTCGGCGCAGGAGCATCCCCTACCAGCTTGTCGGAGGCATCTCTTTTTATCAGAGAAAGGAGATCAAGGATGTCACTGCCTACTTGAGGTTGCTGGTCAATCCGGGCGATGACGAATCGTTGCTGCGTGTCATAAACGAACCGGCCCGTGGCGTAGGTGAAAAAACCCTGTCGATACTGATGGATGTTGGCCGGTCGGAGGAAAAATCGCTTTGGGAGGTCATCTCCGATGTGGAGTCGACCGGAATCTACAAACCTGCCATACCCAGGATTCGCGAATTTGTTGACGTGCTGGTCAGGACCCGGGAAAAGCTGGGTGGGGCCGGCCTGACCGACACGGTACGGTTTCTGCTGGAAGAATCCGGCTACGTCCGGCAGTTCATTGAAGAACACTCCCATGAATCCCTGATGCGGCGGCAAAATGTCATGGAGCTCCTCAATGCCATCTCCTATTTTGAAAAGAGCAGCAATCAGCCCTCCCTGAGCACCTTCCTGCAGGAAATCAGCCTGATCACCGACCTTGACGCCCATGATTCCAGTGAGCCCGCCGTCACCCTGATGACCGTTCACGGCTCCAAGGGACTTGAATTCCCCTTTGTGTTCATCACAGGACTGGAGGAAGAGCTCTTTCCTATTGGTGGAAGGAGCGGCGAGGAGGTGGATATTGAGGAGGAAAGGCGTCTGTTCTATGTTGCCATAACACGTGCTGAAAAGCATCTCTACTTCAGCTATGCAAAGAACCGTTTCCGGTTCGGCGATCAGGTTGAGATGATGAGATCCCGTTTTTTGGATGAGGTGGACCCGTCCGTGGTCCGGACCGAAACGGGCGCTACCATCCGGCAGAGCGGCTCACAAAGGCAGGGCCGCAGCGGCACCTATATTTCCTATGAAACCCGACAGGACCGTTCACCAGCACGGCAAAGCGGAGGTCACAAGGACGATCGCAACCAAGGCAGCAACTTCGGTTCAGAAGCGGATGCCGGTGATTTCGGGGTTCAAAAAAATGTCGGTGGTCCGCCCGGCGGGATGACGATCGAATATGACACCGATTCCGAGAGTGGCGGATGGCGCACGGGGATGGCCGTTATCCACCCAAAATTCGGGGCCGGCAAGATAATCCATTGTGAAGGTCAGGGCGAAAATGCCCGACTCACGGTCTTTTTTAAAAAAGCCGGACAGAAAAAGCTGCTGGCACGCCTTGCACGGTTGACGGTCATCGGATGACACCGCCACGATGAACACCCTCAACGGTCTGATGATATGCAGCGGCAACCGGACCGATACGTTCAGGTTCCAAGCGCCTCACGAAATTCTACAAACTGCATAATATCCTTCCTTGAGATAATGCCAACCAACTCCCCGTTCTCAAGGACCGGCAAACGCCCGCTGCCCGCATCGATCATCTCCATCAGTACATCATAGGCGTCGTTATCCGGTCTTACAGCACGAAGTGCTTCCCCTTGAGTCATGACATCCGATACCCGCGTGAACTCCCACTGCTCGCGATCAACGGCCTTGACCTGGTTGATTTCCACTAGACCGAGAAACTCGTCGTTCCTCATGACGGGAAAACAGGAAAACCGGTTCTTGAAGAAATACTCGTTGACCAGGTTCCGCAGGCTTACATCAGGATGCACCGTAGAGGGGTTGGTCGTCATGATTTTATGGACGGGTATACCCGACAGGCCTTCACGCATGGCCACCAGGTAATAACCGCTTTTTGCCGACTGCAGCAGGAACATCCCGACGAAAATCCACACAACTCCAATTATGATTGACCCGCCAAAAATAAAAAATACGCCGGCCAACATTATTATGAAGGAAAATAACTGTCCAATAATGCTCACGATCCGGGTGGATCGGCGAAGGTTGCCAGTTTGATGCCATAAGGCCGCCCTGAGCATACGTCCGCCATCCAGCGGAAACCCGGGAACCATGTTGAAGAGCACCAGCAGCACATTGACGTAGCCGATGTACCAAAGGACACCGTGCAGGCCATCACGAATGACTCCCTCCAGAAGGAAAGCAAGTCCCAGGAACAAAAATCCAAGCAGCAGGCTGCACAATGGCCCGGCCCCGGCAATGACAAATTCGTCACTTGCCTTTTCGGGCTCTTTCTTCATTCTGGCCAGCCCGCCAAAGATAAAAAGGATGATCTCGGAGATTTCAACATCCCTCCTTCGCGCGGTCATGGCATGGGCAAATTCATGCAGCAATATGGATATGAAAAAAAGCAGTGCAGCCAGGACACTGAGCGCCCATGCTTCCGCTGCGCCCATTTCCCCGTAATTCTGGGGGAAAAAGTACCGTGCCAGCATGAATACGACCAGGGCGAACATGATGAACCAGCTGTAATCGAGTCCGATCCTGATGTTCTGAAAGCTGCCAAGTGTCAATCCCTGTCTCTGCATCGCTCATGCCTCCATAAGTGGTTTCAAGAAATGGTGACGTTTGACGGTCAAACAGCTGAAAAAAACCGAATACACCAAGCGTAATGACTGTCACGTTTCATATTACATAAGTAGCCGACTTTTATCCAGCAAGAATGGTCCTGTCGGTCTCCACGTCTCCATTGGTTGAAACCTATATTTCTTGTACCTTTTGTCACATTTTGCATGTTTACCAGAATTAACTGTTTGCGGCCTCCGGGGATTCCAATGTTCAGTAGGGCAACAACCCTGTTTTTTTGTCACATCTTCATCCTGGCACTCATGGCCGGCACGCCCTTGCGTGCCCAGATGATTGCCACGCCCGACCAGATTGCCCTTGGGGGTGGCGTTGCATACAGCACGGGGCTGTCCGCCCATTTCAACAATCCCGCCAATTTGATGATAAGGAAAGATCATCGACGCCATGAGGTTACTGTGGGTTTGGGAGGGGTATATCGCAGTACGGGTATCTCTGTCCGCAACACCCTGAACCTGCCGGATGAAGTGCTTCCCTATTTCGTCCCCGAAGAGCCTGGCTCATCCACCCTGGTGACAGATGCGGAACTGGAACGTTATTTTTATGGATCGGACCGGTTCCACCAGACTCACTCATACGATATGATCCCGGTTGGATTCACCTGGTCCGGGGAGAATCGTGCCTACTCGATCGCATTGCGCTCCAGGGGCATATCTTCTTTTGAAATGAACAAGAACTGGTTCGAGAGCGCTAGCGGAAGCAGCGGGTCGCAAGCCGGTTTTGTGCGTTTTCTCAACGAAAGCTACCAGGTTCATCATGAGGTCTCTTTTGCGATGGCAAGGGAGGTAACCATGATCAACCAGTGGCAGGCCGGACTCAATACCCTGTACGTTGGTCTTGCGCCAAAGCTGCTTATCGGCGGCATGTATTCCCGGGCCAGATATCGCTCAGAATATCAGGCTGTTGAGGAGGGATGGCAAAATTCCGGGTTCATGGAAGTGCAGATGGCGGGTGACATGACACGGTATCTGGACGATCTGCTGGCATCCGGAAATGCAGCCATGGCTTTCAGGGACCGGGTCTCCCCTTCATCCAACCTGAACGTTAGTGGTCTTGGTCTCGGACTGGATGCGGGACTCACTTACATCATCCCGCTGGGAGATGATATATCCCTGTCCCCGCACAGCGAGGAACCGCTGCGGAAATCGCTCAGGTTCAGTGTTGCAATCATCGATCTGGGTGCCATACGATACTCAGGCAATCCCGGCGAATGGGCCAGCAGGACGGTGATGCGGACGTATCCGGATATTCAGGGCAATCAGGTGCGGTTCGACGGGAAACCTGGTGAGTTTCTCCGGTATATCCATGACGATAGTGTGGAAGAGGTGGTCATCGACAACCTGAACCGAATTGATGACTCGGCATTTTCTGTTCAGTTGCCTACTGAGGTGCATGTTGGCACAGCCCTTCAGTACCGTTGGTTCGCGTCTGTAGTTGACCTGAACTACCGGTTCAATTCATCCGATTTTCGCACGGATGGATGGCATGTTTCTGCGGGTGCGGAGGTTAGGCCCTTTCATTTTCTGCCGTTAATGGGCAGTTTTCAGTTGAATCCGGGTGGTGACACTGCGGTGGGTGCTGGTGCCGGTCTGGATCTGGGATATCTTCGTGCATCTGGTGCCATCCGGTTGTTCCGTACACAGGAGGAACAGGCTCGGTGGAATGTAAACAGTATTTCAGCCCTTTCGCTTCAGATCCGTTTTTAACCGAACGGCAAATATCCTGCCTCTATGGCAGGGTTTTGATTGAAATGACATCCTCAAGTCGGTGTAGCTGCAGAACTGCTGTCAATATGACCTTTTTCCTGTCTATATGTACTTATCATGATAAGTGGCCTGTTTCTTGTACTCTTTATTTGCAGGTCAACATGGATCGGGATAACATATTTCGAATTAATTCATTAGACCTGGCTACAAATGCATGCAGCATCAGAATGTTGTACCCGAAAAAATCGTTAGTGTAATCTCTGTTGGCATCTCAGTGTACAGTGGAATAATTTACACGAGACGATTGCCGGTTTTAATTCTAATACACAGAGCATAACATACATGCCAATTTTTAGTAATTTGAAAACATTCAAGAAGAAACTGTCCGAAGACGAGTTCGACGATTTTGAGCAGGCCATCCCCCTTTTGTCAGAAGAAGAAGAGCGGCGGATGACAGAATCAGACATCCCCGACCAGCTTCCGATACTTCCTTTGAAAAACACGGTGCTTTACCCGGGCGTGGTCATTCCCATCACCGTTGGCCGCGATCGCTCCCTCGAGCTGGTAAAAAAAGCATACGAAACAGACAAGATCATCGGCATCGTCACCCAGAAAAAGCAGGAGCAGGAAGATCCCTCACCCGACGATCTGTATCATGTGGGAACCGTAGCCCAGATACTGAAGCTCATCAAGATGCCCGATGGCAGCAAAAGCATTGTCATCCAGGGAAAGAGTGTCTTTGAAATCGACGAGTTTACGCAGCACGATCCCTATTATATAGCTAAGATACGGCCGTTCATCTACAACCAGGACGTATCCGGTGTCGAGCTGGACGCGGCTTTGCGGTCGATCAAGGAAACGGCCATACAGATAGTAAACCTGTCCCCGAACATNCCTTCGGAAGCGGGCATTGCCATCAACAACATCAACAGCCCAACTTTCCTGCTGAATTTTATCAGCTCGAACCTGAACATTAGTCTGGACGAAAAACAGACCCTGCTGGAAATCAAAACCTTCTCCGAAAAGATGGAGAAGGTGATGAATTACCTCAAAAAGGAGATGCAGGTCCTGAACCTCAGCGAAGAGATCCGTTCGAAGGTTAAAACCGACATCGACAAGCAACAGAAAGACTTCTATCTTCGCCAGCAGCTCAAAGCCATTCAGGATGAGCTGGGCGAGGACAGTGAGCTGGAGGACGTGAACAAGCTTCGTGCCAAAGCAAAAGAGAAATCCTTTCCCGATCACGTTCAAAAGGTTCTGGACAAAGAACTTGACCGACTTGAACGGACGCCGGCCAATGCACCCAACCACGGCGTTATCTACAACTATGTGGAATGGCTGGTCGAACTTCCCTGGAGCCACTTCTCCAAAGACAAACTGGACCTGAAACGTGCCAGAAAAATCCTGGATGAAGATCACTACGGGCTTGAGAAAGTCAAGAAAAGAATCGTTGAGTACCTTTCGGTCCTGAAGCTGAAAAAGGACATGAAGGCCCCCATCCTGTGCTTTTACGGTCCACCTGGCGTAGGTAAAACCTCTCTTGGCCGATCCATTGCCCGTGCCATGGACCGTGAGTTCCAGCGCTTCAGTGTGGGCGGACTGCAGGATGAAGCCGAAATACGGGGACATCGCCGAACCTATATCGGCGCCCTTCCCGGTCGCATCATCCAGAGCATAAAAAAAGCCGGTACAAGCAACCCGCTCATGATGCTTGACGAAATAGACAAGGTCGGGATGAATTTCCGGGGCGATCCCACATCGGCACTGCTGGAAGTCCTGGATCCCGAGCAGAACCATACTTTTTACGACAATTATCTGGAAGTGGAATACGACCTTTCCAAGGTTCTGTTCATAGCAACTGCCAACAACACCGACACCATACCTCCACCCCTGCGTGACCGGATGGAGATGATCTACCTGAGCGGATACACACTTGAGGAAAAGCTTCAGATCGCCAAGAAATATCTGGTCCCAAAACAAATACTTGAGAACGGTCTCGACAAATCCCGGTTCCGCATATCCGATAAAGCCATTGAGAAAGTAATTGACGGATATACCCGGGAATCGGGTGTGCGAAACCTGGAGCGCGAAATCGGCTCCCTGGCCCGGGCTATTGCCAGCAGGGTGGCTGACGATAAGATCACCAAGGCATCCATTGGTGTCGGTGACATCGAGAAATATCTTGGGAAGAAAAAGTTTTTCTCGGATGTGGCCGAACGAACCACGGTCCCCGGGGTGTCAACCGGACTTGCATGGACCCCGTATGGCGGTGATATCCTCTTCATTGAGGCAAGTGTCTCCAGGGGCTCGGGCAAACTGAACATCACCGGACAACTGGGCGATGTCATGAAGGAGTCGGCCATGCTGGCACTCAGCTATCTGAAATCACGATCCGACGAACTCTCCATAAAAGATTCCGCATTTACAGAGTGGGACCTGCACATCCATGTCCCCGCCGGTTCCGTTCCAAAAGATGGCCCATCTGCCGGTCTCTCGCTGCTGGCTGCAATATCATCCATCTTTACGCAGAGAAAAGTAAAAAGCACCGTTGCCATGACCGGGGAAATAACCCTCAGGGGTTCGGTGCTGCCCGTTGGCGGTATCAAGGAAAAAACCCTCGCTGCAAAACGCGCAGGGATAAAAACCGTGGTCCTGCCAGCCAGAAATGAAAAGGATGTCGAAGAGATAGAAAAGGATGTCCTCAAGGGTATCGAGTTCCAGTATCTCGACCGTATGGAACCATTGCTCGATCTGGTCCTTGAAAAAGACCCGGTGGCCGATCCGCAGAAAAAATATGCCAGCCGGAAGGATTCCGGTTCCAAACATAAAAAGATCCCGGACAGATCACCAGAAGAGGTGTCGGCCAACTGACGAACGAGTCCCGCAGGATCTGACCCTTCCCCATCCCACTCCGGCAATGTACTCCGGGAATTATGACCCATACAGATATCTAAAAAACGTTGCATGAAGGGACTGATCACAAAAGCAACCGGGAGCTGGTATCAGGTATTACTGGACAACGATGAGAACATGTCCTGCAGACTGCCTGGCAAGTTCCGCCTGGATGAGGATGACCTTGTCAATCCCGTTGCCGTTGGAG
>SL_3KL_010_SEDDRAFT_10006497_pt1 | contig 10461 bp, 9 predicted proteins | sample SodLakKL_010_SED_2_FD_10381 | JGI IMG/M metagenome (IMG submission 10381)
ACGCTGTATTCTTCGAAATCGCGCAAGCCTTGATCTTGAACTTTTTACAAAGCCGTCAGATCGCGACTTTTTACGAGTGCATCAATTTTGCAGGTTCCGGAAAGAGGTCTTTTAAAAAAATATACTTTTACCCGAGTCGATTTTTTTGCCGTCACAAAATGGTATGTATCTTTGTAAAATCCATTGCTGCCCGCGAGGGCTTTGCGCAATTTTCTGGCGGATTTTTGATCGGGCAATTTTTTCATGTCCAGGCCGACCAGGGCTTTCCGGGAAGAGCCGACGATTTTGATGAAATCGTCGTTGCATGAAACGATAGTCCCGTTTTCGGGGAATGAGGTCGAATTGGATTGCATGCGGGGGTGTTTTTCTTTTCATCTGTCATGACGAACTGCAGGGATGTATAGGCCAGCAAATCCACGGGAAAAATGGCCGTGGCCGGGATAACCCCCACAGGGGAGAGGGCTCAACCCGTAAAGCGAAGCAAGACAGCGACGAGCAGAAAACCCGCTAAAAACAAAAAAAAGAATTGCGCCGTTCGCGTAAGGGTGAGCATGACGTTGCTGCCAAAATCCGCCATCCAGGAATCGCTCCTGGTCCATGGGCGAGGGTCTTTTTTCCCTGAAGCCGGGTCCGGGGTGGGAAAATTTTCAAAATAATGCTCCCAGCGATCTTTTGCCGATCCCGGCAGCGCATCGATCGCATGTATCGCCACTGCCAGCTTTACCGTCAGGTAGGCCTCCTCCATCGCCCCTTTCAGTTTTCCGGATTTGCCGATGATGGAAAACCAGTAAAGCACCCGGCCGAGTCGGGGATCGGTGTTTTCTGCATGGGCGGCTGCCAGGTAATTTCGGATGCATTCACGCGTGCAATAGACCGGATTTGTCAGAAGCGCCTTTTGCCCGGCACGCTTCAATTCGGTATTCACTATTTCTTTGTGAAAGGTCGCATTGTGGGCAATAATCGGCAAGTCGCCAATAAACGCTCTAAAATCCCCGCCGATCGTGGAGAAGGGTGGTTCCTTTCGAACATCCCGGTCTGAGATGCCGCCGGCGGATTCCGTTTTTTTGGGAATAGGCCGTTCCGGGTTGACCCGTGCCTGAAAATACCGGATCTCCAGTTCTTCGTTGTATTCCAGTTGCGTGAAGTCCACCTTCATAGCGGCCACTTCAATCACCCGATCCGCGCGGGGGTCGTTTCCGGTCGTTCTGGTAACGATGACCACTGCATCGGTCAGCCCGGTAAAACATTTTTTGTCTTTTGTATCAGTCATTGTCATGCACGCGTAAAAAGTTGCGATTATACCACTTTGTAAAAAAGTTCAAGATCAAGGCTTGCGTAGTTCCGCCGAGCGAAACAGCTTCTCAGCTTTTTAAAACGAAAAAAACGGATTTTGATTACTGATTATAACAGGTTTTTCCAGTGTGGACCTGAATCCCTCTTCGCCTGGATGGGTGTTCGACCCGCCGCAAAACCTCGTTGTGCTGCCCTACGTATCTTTCCATCTGTTTCCTTCGCTTTGTACAGAGCAATGTCGGCACGCTTGATAATATCATCAATGGAATCATTATGGTCCTTAAAAATACTCACCCCGATGCTTAAAGTTATACGTATGGTCACTGCTGTCGGCATGTGCGATCTTTTGGCCAAGCCTATGCCCGAGCCGGTAGCATCCTCGGTGAAAGAAGCATACCATGACAGCTGCAAAAACAAATCTATTTGACGACCTGTATCATCCCCGCCTGAGACTGCATAACCTTCAGGATAATATGAGGGGCCTTTTTCTGCCGTTTAGCGATTTTTCCGAAAACGGCTGCTAATGCGCTTCACTTTACCGGAATGCCGTGATGTCCGTTCCGGAGGCAACGATATGGGATATCCGGGCACTTCGGTTCGGCACAGGGTTCAGCGTGATCTGCCAAATTCGAGTTCCTCCAGGGCCCTCAAAGACCTCCTCAAAAGTAACCGGCGCGGCCTCCCGCACGCACTGGCTGCATAATGCGATAAACCTTTCGCCTTTTTCCCTGCCCAAAAGCTCTACGGGCGTTTTGTGCTGGAACGAATTTGCACTGATCCCGGTTGCACTCTGGTGCGCGCGGTTATTCCGGAGCAGCCTGAACGATTCCGTGCTGATGACTTCCACCAGGAAGGTAGGGGCTGCGGAGCCCTGGAACAGCGTTTCATATTCGTCAATCTGCTGGTTGAGGGCGTTTTGAACCAGTTTGCGCTCCGTGATGTCCATTACAAAGCCGGTCGCCCGCAGGGGTCTGCCGCTTTGGCTCCGAACGATGCCTGCTGACTCGCGCACCCAGCGCATTTTTCCGTCCGGCCGTATAATTCGGTGGTCATATTCAATCAAATCGTTGCCGGGCTTTTCTCCGGCTAGGCGGTTCATGCGAAGAACATAGTCCTGATCCTCGGGGTGAACCAGCCTTATGAACTCGCCGAAGCGTCCCTGGAAGAGATTTTCGTCCACACCGAAAATCGCAGCGCACTCCCTGGACCAGTAGAGCCTGCGATCCGGTATGTTGTATTCCCACACCCCGGTCCGGGTAAACGCCTGGGCCTGGGATGCCTTTCGCTGGTACTCTTCGAGAGTCTCCTGGAGACGGTGGCGCTTCGTGATGTCGTTGGCCACGCAGACCACATATTCCACATCCCCGCTTTCACCGAAGACGGGGGTCTTGGTTATTGACAACAGACATTTTCCGCCTTCGGCGTTGGTGATCCATTCCTCGGTGTGAATCCGTTGCTTTTCCGAAAAGACTCTTCGACTTCCGGCGATGCAGGCTTCCGCCTCCTCCTTTGTAGCCATTATGTCCCGCATGGAGCGCCGTTCCATATCCTTTCCGGCGATTCCAAAAAAATCAGCGCGCGCCTGGTTGACGAGTCCGGGGGTTTCTTCGTCGAGCAAATACCATACGAGCGCGTCGATGTTATTAAGCAAAATGTCGCGCTCCCGCACCATCCGCTTCAGTTTGAATTCCGCCTCCTTGCGTTCGGTGATGTCGGTCAGAACACCTTGTATCCCCGCACTCCGTCCGTTTTCAATGATTGGCCGGGCGTGGGTCCGGACCCAAACGGTCGTATTGTCTTTATTGACAAATCGGTACTCCGATGGCCCGGTGTCACCGTGTAGCACTTTTTTGAACTGATCGAGCCGCCCGGTCAGGTCATCTGGATAGACAAAGTCCGTAAACGGCCGGCCGAGAACCTCTTCGGGCGTGTATCCGGCCAGGTGCGCGAGGTTGGGAGAGATATGGGTAATTACGCCCCGTTCATCGAGTCGGTAGATGATTTCGTTAAGGTTTTCGAATAGGATCGGCTGGCTGCCGTACGTGCCGGATCGTTGATCTTCGGACATATACACCTCCGTGCGTTTCCCGTGAAGGATCGGAAAACCCGCGCTGAAAATTTTTTAGGGTGAATATAAACAATCGTAAAGGAGCTGTACGGATCTTTCAATGAAAAAACGACAGAAAAACAATCCTTAACCACCGCCGGGCCAGGATGTGCACGTTTTTGGACGCTTTGTAAAAAAGTATACATGTTAGGCGGGGCACCGGGTTCATACTGCTTCAGGCTCCTGCCGGAACGGCCGGTCGTCACTAGTTGCCGAGGGCGGCCGCATCGGGTTTTGCTCGAAATGATTGGAAAAAAAGTCAAACCTTTGTTCTTCGTATGGGAGCGGCTGCCCGAGAACCTATCGATTGCAGTCGGAAGAATTTTTTTTCAGGTGCTCGTTCCGGTCCTGTTTTTGCTTGATGATTTACGGATGCTTGAAAAAGGCGAAACGGTTTCCGGCCTGCGCGGAAAAGCGCCAAAGACGGTTCCGGTTCCAACTTCGGTTTCCGGGAAAACCGCTTTTGTTGGTCCATTGCAAACGACCGGGGGGTGATATTGGGAGAAAAGCACGGCATAGCATGAATCAACAGGGCCAGAAGAAAAAGTACGAAATCTGAGGCAAAACATAAACAGGAGGTTGCAACAATGAGGAAAGGTCGGAGGTTGTTCTTATGGATATCGTTTGTGCTGTTTTTTTTGTTTTTACTGGCAGGATGCAACACCGACAGCTCCTCGGGCAGCGATGGCGGGGATGAAAGGCAATCTGTGGAAGAATCCGCCGGTGAAAATCCGCAGGGCGACGATACAGGTTCGGAGGGTTCATCCGGTCAAACGTCCGGGAATGAAGAAGCTGCAGGCGGAGCGTCTGAAAACGGTACGTCCACGGAAGAGGATGGCTATTCGGAAGAGGAATCTACGGATCGTTCCTCGTCCGATGCTGGGTCAGATGATGAATCAACGGATGAGGCTTCGGTGGAAAAAGGCGCCCTTACCCTTTATCTTGCCGATGCAACGACTAACTACCTGGCGGTTTATGTCACCATCGCGGAAGTGCAGGTTCATCGAGCCGGCGGCGGAGAGGAAGACGGCGGCTGGATAACCGTGTGTGAGCCCGAGCAAACCTATAATCTTCTGGAGCTGGTAAATGGTGTCATGGCGGAGCTGGGGACAAAAAAGCTCGAGACGGGGCATTACACGATGCTACGCATGATTCTGGGTGACAACCCGGATAACGAGCTAAACCTGCATAATTACGGTCATTGTTGTCCGAATTATATTCTTACCGAATCCGGGGAAGAAATTCCGCTTTTTGTTCCCAGCGGCTACCAGACCGGCATCAAGCTGGTTTCGGGTTTTGATATTATCAAGGAAGCGAGTACGGAGTTGGTGCTGGACTTCGATGCCGCCCGCAGCGTTGTGAAAGCGGGCAGAAGCGGAAGGTACCTGCTGAAACCCACCATAAAAGTCGTTGATGCCATCAGCCGGGCCAATGTCAGCGGAACGGTAATTGATGAGGACCTCGTTCCCGTTAGCGGTGCGAATGTCAGCGCCCAAATCTATCATGAGGGCTCCGTGTATCCAGAGCCGGCGATAGAGGTGTTTACCTCCACGCCAACGACAGAGGACGGCCAATATACGCTCTACGTTCCTGCGGGAGACTATCTCATTGTCGCCTACAAAGCCCCTCCGGAAGGAAATCTTGAAGGAGAAGGCTATGAACCGCTGGCATACGGACCCGGGTGCCAAAGGCTCGAAGCCGAGTATGATTGGGATCACACTGAAGATTTTACACTCGAAAAGAACCAGACGGGACTGTTGATTGCTGAAATCAAAGCCCCGCATAATTCGGAAAAGCAGTCGGTTGAGATCAATGCCTGGAAAAGTGTCGACTGCAACGGAGAGAGCGTATTTGCTGCGCTCCTTCCCCACTTGAACAAAGACCTCGACAGCTCGTCATTTGAAACGGTTTTGCCGGAGGGAAGCTACACCATTGTTGCAAATGTAGGCGAAACAGTAGTACGGAAAAATAATGTGTTGATCGAACCGGGAGATAAAGTTGAATTGACGTTTGACTTTAACGGGGATACGAGCAATGGGGATGCAGGGGGAGAAAACGTTGATGTTCCGTCAGAAGAAAACGATGGGGATACCAATGCTAACAATGACGGAGACGAAAAAGGGGAAAACGGCCAGTAAGCGTCAGAGCTCCGGCCCTGCGTTTCTGTAGCAACGAAATCTTCGAAGGCGAGTCCGTAAACGTGTCGGGCGGAATTCACCTTTTCCGCCCGACACGTTACGGTTTTCCGGTCGGCAGGATCGGATCATGACAAACAACCCGATTCTCGGGGGGATCTTCACCATGAGATACCGGGAAGAACAACACGGCTTATAGAGAATTTTCAGGTTTCCCAGGTGATACAGGCCTTGGCCCGCGTGAAGAAGGTTGCGGCCCTTGCCAATCAGGTGTTTTCTGCGCTATCTACAAAGGAAAATACATGGGGTTTCATTCCGGTGGCGCATCGATTTGAATAAGCAAGTTGTTGTCGGAAGGATCGAGGTCGTTCCATAGACTCGCCAAGATCAGGCCGATTTCCGAGATGACCGGGTCCTTGTCGTTTGCAAGACGGATCACCCGAAGCAAGGTAGAGAACGAAGGAGATTCATCGCCAGCGAAGTGTGCCATAACGGCTTCCGTCATCAGGGGGGCATAGACTTTGGCCCGGGCGGGCTCCATGCCGTATAGCGCTTCCAGTTCAAGCATGGCCCGTCGGAACACGATGTGCTCGGTAAATTTCCGGGCATAGTATCCAAAACAGCAAAAACCGTCCGGGTAGGTTCCGTACGGCAATTCATCGACAAATCGACTTTCGATGGCCATTTCCATCCATTTTGCGCCCTGCGGCCCCATCTCAAGATCAACTATCCGGAACGGAACGGGATACGTGAGCAGGGATCCAGTCTGGATTTCCACCATGTATGCACCGTCATCCCAGTCACGGCGGGTTACGTTCTGGGTGTGGTAGTGGCCGGTAAACATCATGTTCATCCCAGCGACGGCCAGTTCATGGCCCACTGCGTCCCAGTCTTGCACGATAAAATCCGGCATGAAATCCCCTTGCCCCAAAAAATGCTCCACTATGCCATGATGCATCATGGCTATGACAAGCTTGTCGTTTTCCCGTGCAGCCCGCATGTTTTCCAGGAGCCATCCCATGGTTTCCGGGGCGATGCGTCCCCCAACAATGGACGAGTTCACGTTTTCCCGGTAACGGTTGCTGTCAATGCCAAAAAGCCACAGCCCCGGGACCGGCTCTGCGATATAGCTAAGCGAGTCAGGATCCCGCTTTATCGCACGGCCATATCCAAAATCCCGGTAGATCTCCGCGAATTGTTCTGCGTCAGGGCTGTACATCCCCACCGGGCCCTGGGAAGTGTAAGCGAAGGCATTCGGGTTGGATATATCGTGGTTGCCGGGGACCACCCAGACGTCAACACCGGCATCCACAAGCGCATACAGGTGTTCGGTCAGCTTCTGATGGCTCGATTCGTCTCCATCCGCTGTAAGGTCACCGGGAATCAAAAGAAATTCGGGTTTCGGTTCTGTATCGAGAATCTGCCGGATTGTTTCCTGCAAAATGGCTTCGCCCCCGGCGATCATTTTGATTTCTTCGTTTACCCAGGCATCGAACGCTTCGCCTTCAGTGCCCAGATCAGTGTCGTAGAAATGGGGATCGGCAACAACGGCGAAGCGAACGCTTTTTCCTTCCGGGAACGAAGAGGAACCGCCTCCCGATAGGTCGCACCCACTCAGCAAAAAGGCAGCCACCAGAAAAAAAAGAAGGCCCCGTTGTGCTCTTAGCGGCGAGGGGGGATCCTGGCGCGTAAAAACCATAATGAGTTATCCGATGTGAAAACGCCCCCGGAAAAATCCGACGGCGTTATAATCAACTGTTTTAGCAGGATTCAAGCCTGGTCGCTAAAAAACCAGATCCAGAACGGGAAGGGCCATGCCGGAACAGTCCAGGTCCTGGTTGTTCCGCACCCCGTTTTTCTCGATCTGCATGAAACCGGATTGCGCTCCCGCGGAGATTTCCAGCACATCGCCGCCCGCACCTTCCAATGCGAGTTTGCCGCCTATGATATCTCCCCATTCGTTCATAACCAGATCCTGGCTGGTGTAGATTGCCACGTATTCCTTGCCGGTACTGTAGCGGCCAGAATTGACACCCATGATTTCATTGCCCTCGGATATCCAGGATTCCGCCCTCAAGTCTTTCAATGTATGTGAAATCCCACTGGAGGGCATATCAATACTGGCCTGCTTGACCGTGAGGCGGTCCGGATTAGCCTGCGTGGGCATATCTGGTTCCCATAACCCTGGAACACCGTAGCTGATATTGGCATCGAGGGAAAGGGAGATGGTCTCATCCGACATCTGGATCGATATTTTCCCGTCGGTTTTGGCTTTTGCCCCGTGGATGGTGGGCCCAAAATCACCAGGGGTGCCCTCTTCGGTCGTTATGAATTTGCCGTTGATAATAACGGCTTCGGATACACCCGTGGAATCGTCATAAAAACAGAAGCTATTAAAAATAAACGAACTGGTGGTGTTGCCGGACTTGTGAACGCTTTCAATTTTCATCTCTCCACCGCAGTCCCCTTCGATCACGCCCGGAAAAGCCGGCAGTTGACTGATACTTGCCAGGGCAACGTTTTTCTTAATGGCTGATTTCATTCTCACGACCGGTGCCGAAGTCATTGAACCCGATACGTCCACCACCCGGCAACCCGGTACGCTCTTTTCAATTAACGACATGGTTTCCGAAATGGTCTGCTCGCTCAACTCCATCTTTTTTTCGCTACTACCGCCACTGCTGCTGCTGCTGTTGCAGGCCGCAACAGCAAAAATAAACACAACCGCAAAAAGCACCATATACCCCATTAAAACAAAAGATCGGGGTCTTTTCATTCCACACCTCCCAAATAAACAAGTTTTTGGATTATAGGAGACCATTGTCGGAAGAAGTCCCGGCGCGGGCCACCCTTTTCTTGAGCAACGGGTTTCTACTGCAAGGGCTTTTTATAGCAAAAACAAAAAAATCCGCACCCGGACAGATAAGCGGCTCGGATCGTTTTTACGAGTACTTGTTGTGCTTAGTTACAAACTAATATTTTGTCAACCGCTAATTGGTAGGTATTTCTCAAGAAAGTCAACAACCCTCTAAAAGGGCTGGCTTGACAGGGGTCCTGAAAGGGTCAAATTCTATATTTATATGATATTTTGCGTTGATCCATGCGGCTATCGAACGGTGGGGGTGCGAATTCTGAGCCCCTGAGAACCATAATATCCAGGGTGCAGATTTAAGGTTGCCCAGGAATACTGATATCGCTGGCAACCGTACGTAATATTGTTGTTTTTCTTTTTTTTGAGTCTTTATTGATCAAGCGGTTTTGGAATTTAGTGCACGTCGAGTTGTCCTGTTCCGCAATCAGCGTTTTTTTGAATCCGCACTGGGTTTCTATTTTCACATGGAACTTTTGTCTGGCATAGACCGCATCCTTTCTTGGCCGGACCTTCGAAACCGTAGTTCTCCTTGATGTATCCGAGTAAGATTTCTCCCCGCGTGTGGGTCTTGCATTTTTCCTTGTCATGGCCTTTTTCGGAAATGGCCCCCGCCGGGCATCGTCCGATGCATTTGCCGCAACTCCCCTTGGCGAAAAAGAGGCAATAGGCGTTATGGTTTTTATATGGCCGAGGACTTGGCGGGATTCGGTACCGGGCCACCACAGAGCCGGTGCGCATGGCTTTGCCCCTTTCCGTGATCAGACCGTTGCAGAGGCCGAAGGTGCCCAAACCGGCGGCGTAGGCGGCGTGGCGCTCAGACCATTTTGAAGCGTATCCATACTGGGGCGAGATCTCTCTGGACCAGAGCGGCGAAAGTATCGGGGCCACCGCCTGAATTCCTTTTCCCTCGAGCCTGCGAATCAAATATAACCTTATATTTTCATTGATTTTTTCTCCGAAAACCCTTGCACGAACCCAGCGCTCGGCCGGAAATCGATTCTGTTTGCGGTTGTCGGCACAGGTTCGGGAAGTCTGAGGCAAAATCCAGCTGATCACGGTCAATTCTCCGGCCTCTATGCGACTCTCCGGAAAAGTGATCCGAAAAATTTCAAGCGGAGTCCAGTGGAAGGGCCCCACATGCGTCTTGTAGTCCTCAAAAAGCGCATCATCGCCTCCAGCAAATCCCACAAGCGGATTCTCGAAGGCTTTTTCCCCGGTTTGGTTCTCTAAATTGTTTTCCGGGTTGTTTGCGATAAAATCTTCGATCAATGACGTGATCCAGGCGGATTGTGACAAGTCGGCCATTTCTGGTATACCTCCACGGCATTTTCCATGCCGTTGTCTTCTGTTATGAATACTGAAAAGCTTGATTGTAATGTTTTCGTCACGCCCGCTAAAGCGAGAATCGCGATATTCTGGAAAATTGGGCCCGCAAAAAGACGACTTATCAAATATTTAAGTATTTTATACTATGATTATAGGGCTTGCGTGTCAAACTTTTTCGCGTACGCGGGTTAGCGAGAAAAGGGGGTGTTCATGAAAGGTTTATTGAATATGAGAGCGGAGGATTGAGTGGTTATATCCATGGCGTGTAAGGGGCGTGTTGGTGACGCTTGAATTTATTAATGGGTCTGTCTGGATTTTGAGATGCAAGATGCAAATGCCGTGCTGTCTGCTATGCAGTACGATTTAAGGACGCAGCATACGCTTCGGGGTTTATAATTATCGGTATCCGGTGATGGATCTCCTGCAGTGGCCCGATGGCTTGCCGGGTTGATGATGGTGGTTAACAGAATTGAAGCCTGAAGTCTCTCTTACCATTTTTTGATATACCTTTGACGGCTTCGTAAAAGTCCAATATCTTCATTACGCGCGATTTCTCAGAGTTTCACGTACGCCAGGTACTCTGCATTCTTCGAAATCGCGCAAGTCTTGAGCTTGAACTTTTTACAAAGCCGTCAGATCGCGACTTTTTACGAGTGTATCACCTTTTGGTATCACAATAAAAAATGAAATGGTAATTACTTAATTTTGAGTTAATGGTGGAGGCGGCG
>SL_3KL_010_SEDDRAFT_10006498_pt1 | contig 10459 bp, 11 predicted proteins | sample SodLakKL_010_SED_2_FD_10381 | JGI IMG/M metagenome (IMG submission 10381)
CTTCACGTGAGAGACGAATGAGCTGATCATCTGAGGAACCTGAGATGGTCTTTGCGATGAGATCAAATATGCTTGAACGGGAGTCTTTCTGATGGGCATGAAGATCAGAGGGGGCGATATGATCCTTGCCGATTGATATTCCAAAGAGCATATTCAGGGCTGAACGGATATCACCGTGAGCATCTTCGGCAATCATCCGAATCGCTTCCTCATCACACAGTAATCCTTCTGACGCGCAGATCCCCCTGAGATAAGGGGCGAGTGACCGGGCAGTCACCGCCCGAAACTGCACCTTTTCACAGAGTTTTCGCACTTCGGGTGAAACGCCATAGGCATCATTTGCGATAAGAATGATCGGCTGCTTCGAATGCCGGATGATGTCAGCTATCGCCTTTGCACCTCCGCGATCGGCATTCCCTTCAAGATTATCTGCTTCGTCAAGGAGAATCAGCCTTCGTTTGGCACCAGAGAGGCTGGCAGTTACACTTGAGCTCCCTGCTATCCTCTCAATTGAACCTTTTGTCCGCTGATCGCTAGCGTTCAGTTCAATAATCTCCCATTCGAGATCCCGGGCAAGAGCGTATGCGGTCGAGGTCTTCCCTATACCAGGTTTGCCATAGAGGAGAACAGGTTTCGTATCAGATGTCCAGCCCTTTGCCCATTCGAGGAGTTGATGAACTGCAGACGTGTTGCCGACAATATCTGCAAGCCGTTTTGGCCGGTACTTCTCTGCCCAGTCCATGGTCATGATCTATAGAGGGGCTGATAAAAAATAGCTTGTGAGATCACCACAATGATAGAACAAATACATTATCTCAGATGAGGCAGAAACCATAGTCACTAATCATATATTGGTGTTTATTGTGGCGAAGAACTGCTCCACTCAATCAGTAGCAACAGCGGTAAGGGAATACGAAGGCGTGACACGAAAACATGCTATCGGTGAGATTATTCGCTCTTTACGACTCGATAGACCCGATGTCGTTGCATCGTTTGGGGAGGATGCAGCTGTCATCCGCCAGGGAGAGAATGCCCTCCTTCTCGCAGCAGACGGGATATGGAATAAATTAATGGAGGCTGATCCTTATTGGGCGGGATTCTGCGCTGTACTTGTTAATATCCATGATATAGCCGCAATGGGGGGTGAGCCCCTGGCAATGGTCGATATCCTCTCCTTCACCGATGATCAGCTGATGGTTGAGGTTACACGCGGTATGGCCGATGCAGCCACACGATTCAATGTTCCAATCGTTGGAGGTCATCTGCATCCAAATACACCGTATAATGTCATCGATATCGCAATCCTTGGAACCGCCCGCTTAGATGAGATCATCTACAGTGACAGGGCGCGGGTCGGTGATGCCATCATCGCGGCGATCGACGTAAAAGGCCGCGTTCACCCATCATGTTCTATGAACTGGGACTCGGTAACAATGAAAGATGGTGAGAGCCTCAGATCACAAATTCATGTGATGAAGGGTCTTGGGGAGGATAATCTCGTCACCGCCGGCAAGGACATCTCAAATCCCGGTGTAATCGGAACACTCGGAATGCTCCTTGAGATGAGCAAAAAGGGCGCTCTGGTTGATCTCCATGCAATACCTATGCCGGACCTGGATGAGCACGGCATCACCTTCGAACACTGGGTCAGGATGTATCCTGGAATGGGATTTATTCTCACTGCTGATCAAAAGCATGTTGATGAAATTTGCAGAAGGTTCCGGGTTGCCGGAATGGCTTCGCAGGTTATCGGAACGGTAACGGATGGAAGGGAGCTGACCCTGACATATCAGGGAGAGGAGACGAGCGTCTTTGACTTCTCTGTTGATGGGATCATCGGCATCTTCGATGGATGTAATCAGAAATGATACAGATCGGTATCGGACTGGCCGAACCCAACGATAAGCTGATACACGCCGTCGAGGGTGCAGTGGCAGAGGGTATCAATGTCATCATTTTTGCACCCCAATCCATGCCACAGGTTCCAGGCATCACATACCGACTCTCAGGCAATCCTGAGAGCGACCTGATCGACGCTTTGATGCAGGGTCAGATAGATGGTGCAGTCCGGGGAACACTGCCAGCAAATACCACTCTTAGATACCTCAGGAATGCTACCGGAGTCGATAATCTCGAGCGAATCGCTCTTCTAGAGACGGAAGATGGCAGAAAGTTTCTTTTTGCACCTGTCGGGATCGATGAGGGATCTACCATCAAATCCAGGATCAACCTTATTCAAAGCGCAGAGAGACTGGCTGATCAGATAGGGATAAGCAAAAGAGTCGCGATACTCTCTGGCGGGAGGCTTGGAGATCTTGGCCGTAATCCCGATGTCGACCAAAGCCTTGCTGAGGCAGAACTCATTGCACGACTGACAGGAGGAGACCATTGCGAAATACTGATCGAAGATGCGGTCGGACAATACGGTATCATCATTGCACCGGATGGGATATCCGGAAATCTGATCTTTCGTACCCTCGTCCTCCTCGGATCGGGCACCGGACATGGCGCACCTGTCGTAAATATCGATGTTCCATTCGTGGATACTTCGCGCGCAACAGAGAGTTTTGGAAATGCAATCAGGCTTGTTAAAAACCTCATCGTAAGAAAATAACTATTATTTATACCTATTTTCGCATATAGGGCTTTTTTCAAGGTCTTTCATCTTTTTTTATCCATTACCGGGAATAACCTTACAATGCAGAGGAACGGGGGAATGGAAGTTAAAAAATCGCTAAATTTCCGAAAGCTATAAATATTTAACAATATACTCTTTCAATGGTGGAAATTACATGGCAGACCTACCAATCGCAGCTGTAGTAAGGATTGCAAAGAAGAATGGTGCAGAACGCGTCGGAAGCGATGCAGCTGATGCACTTGTCGGAAAGGCTGAGGCCTATATTGCTGAACTGACGAAGAAGGCAAACCAGTATGCCCTTCACGCAGGAAGAAAGACAATCAAAGAGGAAGATATCGAACTCGCAGCAAAGAGCGAGGCCTAAATCTCACCTCTTTTTTAAAAAAAGTTAAAAAGTTCCTTTTGTACTCGGGATCTCTGTATCATCACCGCTCTTTTCAAGTGCCCGTTTGAGGGTAATCCCGAATGCCTTAAAGATTGATTCACAGATATGGTGATCTGATCGTCCGATAAAGGAGATGTGTGCTGTGATCCCTGCATGGTGGACAAGTGACGAGAAGAAGTGCTCAAAGAGATCATTTGAGATTCCACCCGTCTCGTTTCCGCTAAATTGGCCTTCGAATACGAGATAACCCCTTCCGCCACAGTCAAGAAGGACGGTTGCACGGGCTTCATCCATCGGTATGGCTGCATCAGCAAACCGACCAATCCCCCTCCCATCCCCTATCGCCTCCCGTATTGCCATACCCAGGACGATCCCGATATCCTCTACCGTATGATGGGGATCGATATGGAGATCCCCTTCAGCTGCAACTGTGAGCCCAAAGCGGCCATGCCGGCCGAACGATTCAAGCATGTGATCGAGGAACGGAAGTCCGGTTCCTATTGAGAGCGGACCACCATCAGGATCAAAACTGACAGAGATGCGGGTCTCTTTTGTGCTTCGACTGACATCTGCTCTTCTCATTCTATCTCCTCCAGAATGTCAGGAAGTAAGATCATACCGTTATATAATGCTGATCCGAGAACAGCACCTGCTGCACGAAGTTCCTTGAGGGTTTGGAGATCAGCCAGTGTTGAGACGCCCCCAGAGACCACCACAGGGATCTTCACCGAACCGATCACCCTCTCTATCGGCTCTGATTCAATCCCGCTACAAAGCCCCTCTACATCGACGTTGGTGAAGAGGAGGGATCCTGCACCCGCCTCCTCAAAGCGTGCCGCCCAGACAGAGACATCGCCTGCGGTCTTCTCCCAGCCATGAATTGCAATCTCGCCTCCGCGAGCATCGACTCCGGCCATAATCCGATCGGATCCAAACTCCTCTGAAAGCCTCCTGATGATACCGGGATCTTCAGTTGCCGCAGTGCCGATGATAACCCGATCGACGCCAAGGCTGAGCCATCCGGCAGCATCAGATTCGGATCTGATCCCCCCGCCCAACTGAATAAATACATCTGTTGAGCTGACAAGGTCATAAATCACATCAATATTGGCATGGGCACGTCCGAATGCTCCATCAAGATTAACGATATGGAGAGCTGTTGCTCCCTGATCAATCCATCTGATCGCCGATGCAAGCGGGCTACCGTACGCCTTCTCGGTCTCCCGCTTTCCACCTACAAGCTGGACGCACCGCCCCTCCAGAATATCGACCGCTGGAAATATTTTCATAGGCATCATGGAATCATACGCTGGACATCCATGACGAGGATATCCTTTGCACCTGCGCGCTTAACGAGATTGATCAACTGATAAATTCGCTCTTCTGCAACTACTGCATGAACGGCGACCAGATTTTCATCTGAAGCCACCTCCATCACAGTTGGGCCGGAGAGGCCAGGGAGGATCGATCGGATCTCATCGAGATGATCGCGCTGAATATTCATCATCAGGTAACACTGGCCCTTCGCTGATATCACACTCTCAAGAGCGAGGGATATCTCATCGATCTTCTCCTTATGATTGATAAGGGAGCTCCTGTTTGCAATAAGCCAGGTTGAACTATGGAAGACATCCTGAAGGATTCTCAGGTGATTTGTCTTCAGAGTCGTCCCGGAACTCGTCAGATCGACGATGGCATCAGCGACTCCCAGATGTGGGGCTGCCTCACATGCCCCGGACACAGAAACGATGCTGACATCAACCCCATGATCGCTGAAGAAAGAGCGTGTTATGCCAGGAAACTCAGTGGCGATTTTGCGTCCCTTGAGATCCTGCAATGTCACATACTCTGACTCTTCAGGAACGGCGATGACAAGCCGTGCTGTACCCATCCTGAGATCCAGAAGTTCGACGACATCTGAGCCCCGCTCTGCAACCATATCCCGCCCGGTGATCCCGATATCGGCAACACCTTGTGCAACATATTCAGGGATGTCTATGGGTCTGACATAAAGGATCTCGATATGCGGGTCCACGGTCTTTGCGATCAGCTGACGCTCACCGCCGCCGTTGATATGAAGGCCACTTTTTTCGATAATTTCGGCGATTGGAACTGCAATTCTCCCTTTATTCGGGATTGCAAGCCTTATTAGATCAGAAGGTCTTGAGTTCACCTTTGATTACCCTCTCGGTGATACTGGAGATATTCGAAAGTCTGTCATTGACGATCTCCTCAACATCCAGGGAGATTGCTTTGAAATCTACACCATCCCTGGGAATAATCTGTACACTTGCGATAAGCGGATGATCGATCGGATGGCCGATCCGGGAGAGGAGCCGGACATACATCTCGGTGATCCCATCTACCTTCATGCAGGCTTCCTGTGCGATCTCAGTAGAGAGGAGGTTATAGATCTTTCCAATATGGTTAATCGGGTTCTTCCCGCTTGCAGCCTCCATACTCATCGGCCGGTTCGGTGTGATGAGCCCGTTGATCCGGTTGCCACGGCCAACAGAGCCGTCATCCCCCATCTCTGCGGAGGTTCCGTTCACGGTCAGGAAGATACTATTATTGGATATGTCATCGGCTGTGTTCACCGCGACCTCAACCTTCCGGCTGGTATACTTCCGGGCAACCGACTGGAGTTCCTCCTGCATGATAGCAGTCATGTTGACATAGTCATCGATTGATGAGCAGTACCGGTCAACCATCGCAGAGGCGATGGTGAAGGTCATCTGGTCGCCATTCCGTAGCCCCATGATCTTTAAGTCATAGCCGATCATCGGGTGTTTGGGACGAAGAGTATCTGCGATCTCTCGATCCATCGCAAGAATGATCTGCTCTACTTCGGAGAAGGGAGCATGTCCTACACCAAACGAGGTGTCATTGGCACGTGGAACGGAATTTTGACCGCAGGCTTTAAAGACATCGCAGAGATCAGTTGAACCGTCACCCATTCTGCAGTCTACAATGATATCACGCTCCATATTCAGGGTTGGAAGTGTCTCTGCGAGGTATTTTCGTGCCGCCTCAACCGAGACTGCATCGGTTGGGATGACGTGGCCTTCGAAGTGCTTTGTCGCCCTGCCTGTCAGGAGGAGATAGATCGGACGGACGATCGTTCCACCGCCAAACGATGGTATTGAAGCACCCGCAACAACTTCACCCTGGTCGGTATTGTGGTGGAGTACTGCATCGCATTGTGTTTCATACTCACAGCAGAGCGCACGGCTGACCGCCTCAGCAACGCCATCAGCTATACTGTCAGGGTGACCGATGCATTTCCGCTCAACAAGCTCAATCTGCTGCTCTTCAATAGGTGTCTGGTTAAGTGATACGACGTTGATGTTTCGTTTCATAAAAAGCCTCTGTCAAGATACATTCGGTACATAAAAAAATGACCGGATTTGATATAACACTGTTCATCTTTTTAGTTCGACCTCGGATCGGAGCGTCAGTCTGCAGACCCCGTCACGGAAGACCCGGACAAGACCACCGCTCTCAGACACCGTGATTCCAACGCAAGAAACATCCCGGGTAATGGCAGCTGTCGCCATATGGCGGCCACCAAGGCCGGATGGAAGGATCACACCCCGTGCATCAGCATCGAGATACCGGCCTGCGGCGACGATGTACCCCTCCTTAGTGATAATGAAGACACCATCGAGCTGAGCAAACTCTTTGACACTCTCCCAGTTCTCACGGTTCCGGATATCACAGACAGAGAGGGGATGGCCTGCATATGGATTCAATATCGCCTGATGCGACCGGGAAAGGAGGGATGACCCTTCACCAATGATAAAGGCGGTTCCGATATTCCTCCCTTCCCTCCCTTCATGAGCAATCTCAAGGGCAAGAGAGAGTGCTGAATGAAGTATCTCAGGTGCAACGATATCACGGTAGCTGGCGAGATCGAGGTAATCCCTACCTTCACCGACATCATAAACGAGAATGGCAAAGGGAAATACTCCAATTATTTTTCCTGACGAGACCTCGGTTCTGAGATGGTACTGGACAACGGCATCAAGGACATGCTGCTCACAGTAGAGAAGGAGTTCCTGCATGTTCCGTTTTATCATCAGATCCGGCTGATACTCCTTTACCCATACAATGGGTACATCAGCCTCGATCGGTGCAGGGTCAAGAAAAGAGAGGATGGCGATTGCATCCACTGATTCTGCCAGCTCAACCGCCGCTGCCATCAGTACATCATCTTTTCGGGTACTCATAAAAGATCAGAGATACATCCTGGAAGTTCTGACGGGCGATGGGCGACGGTGATTCCCATCGCCTCCAGCCGCCTGATCTTCGACGCAGCATCCCCTTCACCACCCTCAATGATTGCACCAGCATGGCCCATCCGCTTCTCCTTCGGAGCGGATAAGCCTGCAATGTATGCAACAAGAGGAAGACCAAGGGAGAGGGCGGCTTCAGCACCCTCTATCTCTAGTGCGCCACCTACTTCACCGATAAGAATGGCGGCCTTTGTCTCCGGATCAGCACTGAAGCGTTCAATACAATCGACGAAGGTCTCCCCGATGACAGGGTCACCACCGATACCCACGACAGTGCTCTGGCCGATTCCGGCACGGGATAGCTCATCGACAACCTCATAGGTGAGGGTGCCACTTCGTGATATCACTCCGACAGGACCTCGTTTGAAGAGGGGGGCTGGCATGATTCCAAGTTTGCACTCCCCAGGAGAGAGGAGACCCGGGCAGTTTGGACCAATTACTGCTGAACCACAGGAACGTGCATACGCAACTGCACGCATGACATCATGGACAGGAATGTGTTCGGTGATTGCAACAATCGTCCCGATGCCTGCGTCTGCAGCCTCCATGATCGAGTCTGCCGCCGCCCCTGCCGGAACGAAGATGACTGAGGCTGTCGTGTCATGGTGGGCAACCGCTTCACGGACCGTGTCATAGACCGGGAGACCGTGTACTTCACGGCCGCCTTTGCCCGGAGTCACCCCTGCGACGACACCTTCACCACCGACCTCCCGGGCGTACCGGTTCATCAGATCGATATGGAATGCACCCTGATTCCCGGTTGCACCCTGGACAAGGACTCTGGTCTTCTTGTCACCATAGATCATTCTGACACCTCCGAGACCGCAGCACGTACCGCCTCTTCCATCGTATCCAGCATCATGTATCCGGCCCCTTCAAGGAGCGCACGCCCTTCCGTCTCATTCGTGCCGGCAAGCCTGACGATTACCTTCTGGGAGACACCAGCGGCAATTATACCGCGGGCAACCTCGTCACACCGGGTGATCCCACCAAGGAGATTGACAACGATGACCCTGACTGACGGAACAGATGCTACAAGCTGTACTGCCTGCATCACCCGCTCAGATCCGGCACCACCGCCCACATCGAGGAAATTGGCAGCAGATCCCTGGTGATGGGCAATCAGGTCAAGTGTTGACATCGTCAGACCTGCGCCATTGCCGATCACACCGATCGTTCCATCGAGTTCAACATATGAGAAACCATACTGCTCAGCCCTGGCCTCGCGCTCAGTCAGATCACGGTTTTGCGTTATCCCCTGACGTATCAGTGCGTTATCATCAATGATCAGTTTGGCATCAGCCGCTAAGACACCCGCCGGGGTGATGACGAGGGGGTTAATCTCAGCAAGAAGAGCGTCTTTCTCACGAAACGCTCGATACAAGGAAGATATAACAGACGCAATCTCCTTCTCACACCCTTTCGTCAGGTACCGCAGGATGAATCCGGGAACCTCAGAGAAGAGGGGTGAGACATGGGCTGTCCGTACGGCATCAGGTTGTTCACCGGCGGTTGCCTCAATCTCGACCCCCCCTGCTTCTGCAAAGAGTATGACCGGAGATCGCCGGCTCCGATCGATGGTGATCGAAACAAAGTACTCTTTCTCGATTGAGAGTCGCTCTTCGACGAGCACCTCCCGGACCGGGAGTCCTTTGATCACCTTACTAAACAGATCTGTCGCAACAGATTCTGCATCATCTGTTGTTGCCATCAGGATTCCCCCAGCTTTCCCCCGGCCCCCAACATCAACCTGCGCCTTTAATGCAACCGATCCGCCAACAGAGCGGCAGGCCTCTGCTGCCTCTTCCGGTGATCGAATCAGGATACTTGCAGGTATTGCAATACCATATCGTGAAAAAACCTCTTTCGCCTCATATTCAAGCAGTTTCATGATTTGACCCCATCTGAAACGATCTCAATACCGAGTCGAAGTGCCTTCATATTGAGATCTTCCGTTCCCTTTGGAACACTGTCAAGCACCGCCTTCTGCATCGCCTCCTCTGAGACAATTCCGGTTGCAGCGACGAGTGCCCCAAGCATAATGATATTTGCAAATATTGGCTTTCCAAGGACTTTTTTTGCCTCTATAGTTGCAGGGATTTCGATACACCGACATTCAGGCCTGGATTGAACAAGTCCCGAATCTATGAGCATCACCGCTTCAGGGGATGCATCAACACCAAATTTCAGAAACCCTGCTTCCGACATGATGACATAGATCGTCGGTTCAAGGACCTTCGGATACTGAATCGGTTCGTCACTGATGATCACCGTGCTCGACGATGCACCACCACGGGCCTCAGGGCCATAACTCTGTGACTGTACAGCATGCTTTCCATCATACATCGTCGCTGCACGGCCAACGATAACGGCAGAGAGGATGATCCCCTGTCCCCCGAAGCCTGTAAACATCACTTCATGTCTCATCGTCTCACTCCAAGAGCCGGGAGGTTCCGATCCGTCAGTGATCCCACAACAAAGCTCCCTTCAGGGATCGGTCTTCTTTCAGCGATGAGGCGATCATACTTCTCTTTTAAGAGTGCGTGATCCCGCATCTTTGATATCATCGACTCGACATCACGAAGCTTGTTCCTCCTGCCATAATTGGTAGGACACTGGACCATCACCTCGATGAAGGAGAATCCGGGTTTTTGAAGACCATGGGTGATGGCGCGTGTCAGTTCCCGGACATGATATGAGGTCCAGCGGGAGACGAAGTTAGCTCCTGCTGCTGTGGCGAGTTCGCAGAGATCAAAGGGGGTTTCATCCATCCCGTACGGTGTCGTGGTTGAGAGCGCACCCGTTGGTGTGCAGGGGCTCCCCTGCCCACCGGTCATCCCATAAATCTGATTGTTCATGCAGATGACGGTGAGATCAATATTCCTCCGGCAGGAATGAATGAAATGGTTGCCACCGATTGCTGAGAGATCACCATCGCCTGTGAAGACGACGACGTTGAGATCCGGGTTTGCCATCTTCACACCTGTCGCAAACGGAAGTGCCCGGCCATGTGTGGTATGGAGGGAATCTGTCACGATATAGCCCGGTGCCCTGGAAGAGCAGCCGATTCCTGAGACAAAGACCGTATCATCGATCTTCCAGTCGAGCGAGTCGACAGCCTCAAGGGTGCAGTTGATGATC
>SL_3KL_010_SEDDRAFT_10006499_pt1 | contig 10457 bp, 6 predicted proteins | sample SodLakKL_010_SED_2_FD_10381 | JGI IMG/M metagenome (IMG submission 10381)
TGATTCATTCGCCGTCCAATGGCTGTTTTGTTGGTCGCAATGGGTTTGCTTTTTCCATAACCTCTGTAGGATAGTCTGGCGGGATCTACACCTCTGGCAATTAGAAATTGAGTCACCGATCTGGCGCGCTCCCTGGACAGTTTTTTGCAGTATTCTTCTGAGGGCAGGTCATTGGTGTGGCCTCCGATTTCCACAGTAAATTCCGGATTGTCAATAAGAAAATAGGCAATGAGATCCAAATTTTCGTGGGATTCCGGTTTGATATTAAAGGTATCTGCGTCGAAGTATAGCCTGTTGATTCGGATCAGCTGTCCTTCCTGCAGTTTGCTTCGGTGAATACCTCCCAGAGACCGCACGGGAGGCCCTGTTCTTTCGGGTGGAGGATTTACCTTTGCTTCTTTCTTGTTAGCAGAAGGATTTTCATTTACGGGTTCTGGTTCGGGTTCATTGGTCCGAATAGGGTTCGTGGATGCGAGACGCTGGACTTCAGTGGCTATCTCCTCCTCATCTACTTTTTCTGCCAGTATTTCTTCCATTTGGTGGTACTCAGTCTCATTGCAGGGTATGCGTGAAATGTGAGACGCATTGTCCAGGAGGAGATTCCCATTGTAAGGAAATAAAACAGGTGTTTCGTAAAACGCTTCCAACATGATGTATTTAAAATCCTGATTGGGTTTAAATTGAAATTGATACTTTTTCCAATCGTTATTGTCCACCGGTTTGGATTCTGCCAGGAGCTGAACGCGGTCACACACGGAGTTCCCTCCCCATACTCTCAATACAGTTGGAGTGGTATAGTTGGTCAGTTCCTGTGTCATATGACTCAGCGATACATACGATCTTGACCGCGCCAACCAAATACTGAACTCGTAGCAATGTCCTTCTTTCATAACCCCTCTAACGCGTTGGGCAACCCTTTCCCAGGTGTCATTATCTCTTACGACCATTCCCATATAGGTTTTGCCATCTTGAGGATCCATGGTTACTCTCCAACCATGGCTGGGTGGATCGATGGGATGAACATCGGGTGGGGTTTCGCCTCTGAACCCGCAATCCATCCATCCAACCGGAGGAACCGACTGTTTTGGTTCGTCTTCAAATGAAGGATTGGTGAGTTTTACGGTATCCAGTTCAAACTGTGCATTGGCCATTTGCCCGTAGCCGACTACAAAAAGAGCCAGACAGATAAGCTTAACTAATAAGAGCCATGATTTATTCATGCTTAAAAAACTTTATTCGAACGCGCAACTTCTGTTGCTGATTTAATGAAAAAATTGCCCTGTTCCTTTCGTTTCTGATCACAATCCTTGACTTTTTTCTTTCAATTTCACCCGGATCATTCGCGGAGGCTTCTAAAAAACAGCTACCTGCGTTATTGTCAGCCTGTTGAAGCGCCTCCATAATTCGACACTTGTTCAATTTTCTGTCCATGAGGCCAAATCTTCCCTCCCATCTCTGTTTCTATTGGCCTCAGGGCTTTTACGGGATAACCATCATGAATAATCCTGGTTAAAACTTCAGGAATGATAACGCAGTAGATAGAAAATTCTTATTTACTGACTGTGTGTATTTAGCCTCGAGCGAACACTCCTACGCCTATTTAAAGGCATTAAACCCGGTTACATCATTTCCCGTTATCAATAAATGAATGTCGTGAGTTCCTTCGTATGTCAGTACGGTCTCCAGGTTCATCATATGTCTCATTATGGGGTATTCATTGGTAATACCCATCCCTCCGTGAATTTGTCTCGATTCCCTAGCCACATCCAGTGCCATGGCTACATTGTTTCTCTTGGCCATGGAAATTTGTGCCGGACTGACCTTTCCCTGATTGGCGAGCGTACCCAATCTCCAGTTCAGTAGTTGAGCTTTAGTAATCTCAGTAATCATTTCAGCCAGTTTTTTCTGCGTAAGTTGAAATTGGCCAATGGGCTTATCAAACTGTACTCTTTCTTTAGAATACCGGAGCGCACTGTCGTAACAATCCAAAGCCGCTCCTACTGCTCCCCATGCGATTCCGTAACGGGCTTTTGACAAACAGGACAAGGGCCCCTTAAGACCTCTCACTTCAAACAGTTGTTCTTTTGGAACCCTCACATCCTCAAAAACCAACTCACCGGTTACAGATGCTCGCAACGACCACTTCCCCTTAATTTCCGGTGCACTGACACCGGGGAGGTCCATATCTAAGATCAGGCCTCTGATTTTTCCCGTTTCGTCTTTGGCCCAAACAATGGCCAGGTCAGCTACCGGGCTGTTGGTAATCCACATTTTGGATCCGTTGAGTATCACTTCATTGCCATCTTCTTTAATGGTGGTAATCATCCCCCCCGGGTTGGAACCAAAATCGGGTTCCGTCAATCCAAAACAACCAATGAGTTCGCCGGAAGCCAACTTTGGCAGGTATTTTTTCCGGTGTTCTTCGGTTCCGAATTTGAATATGGGATACATAACAAGCGACCCCTGAACAGAAGCCATGGAGCGAATTCCGCTGTCTCCTCTCTCCAATTCCTGCATAATGATTCCATAGGCGATTTCATCCATCCCTCCACAACCGTATTTTTCGGGTAAGCTGGGACCAAAAGCGCCTATTTCTGCGAGGCCTTTGAAGAGATGGGTGGGACATTCGGCTTTTTCAGCGTACTCTTCAATGATCGGGCTCACTTCTTGCTTCACCCAAGCCTGAACTGCTTCTCTGGCCAATAAGTGATTTTCATCCAACAGTTCATCCATTTGAAAGTAATCGTGATGTTGGTATCTGTCTGTTTTATTCGAACTCATATTAAATCTTTTGTGCAAAATTAATCAATTCGGAGCATATGGGCGAGAAATTCAATGGTTTTGAGGTGGTGGTTAAACGACTTTATCAAATGAATAGTTCTTTTTTTTGTGAATAATTGTCGCCTTCATACCCCCTGGAATTGAGCGGTGTGAAGTTGCCCGGGAATGTTGAATTCGTCGGTATTTTTCGTCCAGTGGTTTTAAATTTTCTAAAATGGAAATTTATGCGGATATTTGGCCGGACAATTGAGCAATGACTATGGGAATGATTGCACTGGAAGGTATTCATTTTTTTGCCCCTCACGGCTATTACGAGGAGGAACAACTCGTCGGGAATCAATTTGAGGTGGATGTCTATGTAGATTTAGAATTTAAACTTCAATCAATGGAGGACGCATTGGAAAACACCGTCAACTACGAATCTCTTTTTAACGTTTGTCGCGAAGTATTCAGTGGCGCGCCCCGAAAACTGATTGAAAGCCTGGCCATGGATATATGTAAGTTCATTAAAAACCGGCATCCGGAGGTAAAAAGTGTCAAAGTAAGGGTTGCAAAAATGAACCCTCCACTGGAGGCAAGAACCGATCGATCTTTTGTTGAATACGAACTCTCATAGTCCTACTGGATTTATAAATTCCCAAAAACTCAAAAAATGAACCTCAGCACTCCGGACTTGATCATTGTCTTTGGGTTTTTTCTGGTGACCATTCTCATAGGGGTTGCAAGTGCCAAGAGAGCCGGAAAAGGTTTTAAAGAGTATTTTTTATCCGGGAGAAAAATGCCCTGGTGGTTACTCGGAATATCCATGGTCGCGACCACTTTTTCTGCCGATACCCCCAATCTCGTATCCGAAATTGTAAGGAAAGACGGAATTGCCGGAAACTGGGTATGGTGGGCTTTTTTGGTGACGGGCATGCTCACCGTATTTATTTATGCTAAGTTGTGGAGAAGATCCGGAATTTCTACCGACCTGGAGTTTTACGAGATCAGGTACGGTGGTAGGGGAGCGGCATTTTTGAGGGGATTCAGGGCGATCTATCTGGGGCTGATTTTTAACATTATCATTTTGGCTTCGGTTCTGCTGGCCGGAATAAAAATAAGTTCTACCATGCTTGGAATGAGTGCCGAGAAAACGGTTCTTATCATTTCGGTAATCACCCTTTTTTACACGGTCCTCGGAGGGCTGAGATCGGTGATTCTAACCGATCTTTTTCAATTTATAATTGCCATGGTGGGATCGATTTGGGCAGCTGTTTATATTGTAAACATGCCTGAAGTGGGTGGTCTCAATGAAATTTTATCCCGGCCTGAACTGCAGGATAGTTTGCGCTTCGTTCCGGAATTGTCCAACCGGGAGGCATGGATGGCTTTGTTGGTCATTCCCCTTGCTGTACAGTGGTGGGCGGTTTGGTATCCCGGTGCAGAGCCCGGGGGAGGCGGTTATATTGTCCAGCGAATGTTGTCGGCCAAAAATGAATCCCACGCCGTTGGGGCATCGCTCCTTTTTAACATAGCTCATTACGGTTTGAGGCCATGGCCATGGATTTTGATTGCACTGGCTTCGCTGGTTGTATTTCCGGAACTTGACGATCTGCAGCGGGCTTTTCCCCATATTGATGAATCGGTGATTGCCGATGACCTGAGCTATTCAGCCATGCTGACTTATCTGCCCTCCGGCCTACTGGGACTCGTATTGGCATCATTGATTGCAGCGGTTATGTCCACCTTATCCACTCATTTGAACTGGGGTGCCAGTTATGCCGTCAACGACTTTTATCACCGTTTTATCCGGCCGGAAGCTTCCGAGAAGGAATTGGTTTCTGCGGGCAGAATATTTACAGTTTTTATCCTCGTGGTAGCCGCCTTTTTGGCCTTGAGATTGGACAGCGCTCTGGAGGTGTTTAATATAATATTGCTTATTGGAGCGGGAACGGGCTTGCTGTTTATTCTCCGATGGTTTTGGTGGCGCATCAATGCGATGAGTGAGATTGCGGCAATGTTGATTTCTTTTGTCGTTGCGATCCTATTGACCCTGGTGCTGCCCGATCACTACGAGTTCTGGGATAATATGCCCGACTACTACAGATTGTTGATTGGGGTGTTGGTTACTACGGCAGCTTGGGTGACGGTTACCTTTTTGACCCCCGCTGAATCAGATGAAACACTGATGGGTTTTATTAAAAAAGTAAGACCACATCTCTTTGGATTTAAAACTGTTATAAAGAGAAATAAAGTCCAACCGGAGGACATAAAAACTTCGAATTTCAGCAAGGAGCTCAGTGCTATGTTTGCCGGCATCTTTATGGTTTACGCCGCATTGTTTGGCACGGGTTTTTGGATTTACGGAATGTGGTTGGAGGGCAGTATTGCCACGGTGGTGTTTTTACTGGGAATCTATATTTTATTTAAAATCCGGGCCTCTGTGTTTTAAAAATTGATTACCTTAGGCTGAGAAGTAATAAAATTTATGGTAAAAAACTGGAAAAAAGTAAAATTCAGAACCGTTGAACAGGCTAGCCTGAAAGGACGTGAGTGGTTGACCAACGAAAAAATTGTGGTTGATTCTGTGATGAATCCCGAAGTGACAAAGTCCATCCCGCACTTAGACAGTCTGCCGGGGGAGAACCCCTATTTGAGGGGGCCCTATGCTACCATGTATACCGGCAGGCCATGGACGATCAGGCAGTATGCAGGTTTTTCGACAGCCGAAGAGAGCAATAAATTTTACAAGAAAAATCTCGCCGCAGGTCAGAAGGGCTTATCGGTTGCTTTTGACTTGCCCACTCACAGAGGGTATGACTCCGACCACCCGAGGGTGAGTGGTGATGTGGGCATGGCGGGGGTTGCCATTGATACCATAGAAGACATGAAGCAGTTGTTCGACGGTATACCGCTGGACAAAATTTCGGTATCCATGACCATGAATGGAGCGGTTATACCCATAATGGCCTTTTTCATAGCCAATGCTTTGGAACAGGGAGTGCAACCTCGTGAATTGAGCGGAACCATTCAAAACGATATTCTCAAGGAGTTCATGGTGAGGAATACCTATATATACCCGCCCAAACCCAGCATGAGAATAGTGTCCGATATTTTTGCCTACACGGCCAAAAATATGCCGCGGTTTAACTCCATAAGTGTCAGTGGTTACCACATGCACGAGGCCGGTGCACCGGCGGATATCGAACTTGCTTATACACTGGCAGATGGCATAGAGTACGTCAAAACAGGAATTGAAGCAGGGTTGAAAGTCGATGATTTTGCGCCCAGGATTTCCTTTTTTTGGGGTGTGGGTATGAATTTTTTTATGGAAGTAGCCAAGTTGAGGGCAGGAAGGCGATTGTGGGCAGAAAAAATGGCACAGTTTAAGCCCGACAATCCAAAGTCTTCCATGTTGCGAACCCATTGTCAGACCTCCGGCTGGAGTTTGACAGCTCAGGATCCTTTTAACAATATATCCAGAACGACCATTGAAGCACTGGCAGCTGTTTTTGGAGGGACTCAGTCACTGCATACCAATTCTTTTGATGAAGCCATTGCGTTGCCCACCGAATTCAGTGCCGGAATAGCGAGGGAAACTCAGTTATTTATCCAGAAAAAGACGGACATTACCCGCGCGATTGACCCCTTTGGGGGTAGTTATTACGTGGAGTACCTGACGGATCAGCTCGTTAAAAAAGCAAAGGAACATATTGCTGAGGTAGAACAGGCCGGAGGGATGACCAAGGCCATTGAGAAGGGACTCCCCAAGAGAAGAATAGAAGAAGCAGCCGCCAGAAGACAGGCAAAAATTGACCGAGGTGAGGAAAAAATCATTGGAGTAAATATTTTTTCAGGACATACAAATGAGACTTTTGACGTACTGGAAGTCGATAATTCCAAAGTGAGAAAATCTCAGATTGAACAGCTAAAAGCGGTAAAAAAGTCGCGGGATGAGAAAAGAGTTCAGCAATTGCTCGAGCGTTTGACAAAGGCAGCTTCGGGAAATGAAAATCTGTTGGAAATTGCTGTGGAAGCCGCATTGGCGAGGGCAACACTCGGGGAAATATCTATGGCTATGGAAAAGGAGTACTCCAGATATGTACCCCAAAGTTCATCGATTACAGGAGTTTATTTAAATGAGATGAAAGGCAATAAAAATTTCTTAAGAGTGCGCGAATTGTCCGCACGATTTCTCGAACTGGAGGGCAGGCGCCCCCGAATTATGGTAGCGAAGCTGGGTCAGGACGGTCACGATCGCGGATCCAAGGTAATTGCAACGAGTTTTGCAGACCTCGGATTTGACGTGGATGTAGGGCCCTTGTTTCAAACTCCTGAAGAGGCGGCCATGCAGGCGGCAGAAAACGATGTGCACATTCTCGGGATATCGTCTCTTGCAGCGGGACATAAAACCCTGGTGCCGCAAACGATAGCTGAGCTGCAGAAGATCGGGAGGGGAGATATTCTGGTGATCGTCGGTGGGGTTATACCGGAAAGGGATTACGATTTTCTCAGAGAGGCGGGCGTGGCCGGAATTTTTGGACCGGGCACCGTAATCGCAGAGGCCGCAGCAGAAATTCTGAACCGACTCCTGGCAGAGTCCTCCAACCATTAAAAACCCGGGAAAGCCCCGCTCTTCAGTCAACTACCATAAACTCTGAGGCGATATAATCGGCCAGGAGTTTACCTTTTTTGGTGAGTTGAAAATGCTTCCTTTTGTTCTGTTTTAGCAAACCCGATTTTTCCAGGCGATTGCGGGTTTCGTCAAAGGAAATTTTTGCCTCCGGTAGAATGGAAAGGGCCTTCTCACGGTCTACTCCCTCAATGAGTCGAAGGGCTGTCATGAGGTATTCGTTGTAGTGATTTTCCGGACTCAATCCCTCCATTTCCAAAGGGAGCTCACCGGCGAACAGCTTTTTTTCATAGATGGCGTTGTTGGCGATGTTCCAATATCGGTTTTGACCGTCGAAAGAATGAGCCGATGGCCCGAGGCCGAGGTACGGAATACCCTTCCAGTAGGAACTGTTGTGAACCGCTCGTTGGCCGGGAAGAGCAAAATTTGAAATTTCGTAGTGTTCGTAATTTTTCTCAGTTGCCCAGTCCATCAGAAATTCAAATTGCCGAACCACTTCGTCTTCCCGGGGAGCCATTTCCGTTTTTTTGCGTATGCGGTGTGCCAAAATGGTTTTGGGTTCTACCGTAAGAGCGTAGGCAGAAAAATGTGGGACTCCATAGCTGCTGAAGTTTTCGAGATCTATTGAAAATTCATCCAGTGAGCGCATGGGAATACCGTAAATCAGGTCGGCCGTCAGTTGATTAAAACCGGCAGCCAAGGCCCACTCAATGGCGAGGTGTGCTTGTTTGGCAGAGTGCGATCGGTTCATCCACTTGAGCACTTTGTCGTTGAATGACTGTACGCCTATACTCAATCGGTTTATTCCGACCTCTGCAAGTGTCCCGATATAGTCCTTATTGAGATCGTCGGGATTGGCTTCGAGGGTGACCTCGGACAATCCACTTAGATCATAGTGCTCAGCGAGCTTAGAAAATACGAGTTGTAGTTCACGGGCACTCAAAACCGATGGCGTGCCCCCTCCCAAATAAATGGAGTTGATTTTTACATCGGACAAAAAAGAATCCCGGACTTCAATTTCCTTCAACAAGGCTTTAAGATACCCTTCTTTTCTATCCAAATTGGTTGAAAAGTGAAAGTTGCAATACGTGCATGCTTTCCTGCAAAAGGGTACATGAATATAAATCCCTGCCATACTGCAAAGGTATGGAAAAAGAAATTGCAATAATCAGTCCGGTGTAAATCCCGGGGAAAGTACAAGCAAGGATTTATCGGGCTATGCTCAGCCTTTGATACATCCAGCCATTGGCGCCCTTTATAGCAATGAGATACCAACCTTGACTCAGATCTGATACATTGAGTTCAAAGGTATCGCTTCCGGGATAAACAGAACGGATGAGTTGACCGTTGGACCGGATCAGGTTCAATTTTTCAATTTTTTCCGCATGCGTTATCACCACTCTGTCTGATGCGGGGTTGGGATACATTTGCACCTGAAAGTCCTCTATGTCTTTAATACTTGAGATCATGTCAAATACGGCGAACAGTGTAAGATTGTTTCCGGACATGGTAAATTCATAAACCGGATCTTCACTGAGTACTGTTTCCTGGTCGTCCTCCCAGGATACAAATTCGTAATTGTCCGGGTCATCCACTATGGCTTCAACGGTTACCGCAGCGCCTTCATCGTAGTACCCCTCACCCAAAGCAGTTCCCAGGCCATCTTCTACAACGATGATCTGTAAAAAGAAATCGCCTCTGGCCGTATCTGCACCCCAGCTGAGATAGGGAAATCCATCATTGACGGAGTAGTCGTAATCAAAGGACCATATTTCGGTAAAATCCCAGTCTTCGTAAATCTCAGAAGAATAGGGATACGTCATGTCCTCTTCACTAGATAGTATGCCGTTTTCATCTCCGTTACCCGGTGTGGTGACCGCTCCGGGAATGTAATAGGAGCGCAGAGCTTCGGATTCATCCAATTCGGAAAAAATACCATTCAAAATTTGATCCTCCATAAGATCTACCGCTGCGTAGGAGTTGGTCACAATTGAATTTTGACCAAGTCCGGCAATGCCACCCGCCATGCCTTCGGGACTGATCATACTTCCTCTGACATAGGTATTGTGAACCTCTGACCTATTTAGCTGTCCTGCAAGGCCGCCTATAAAATCCATACCCTCGATAGTTCCGTTGAAATAGGATAATTCAACGATTGTGCTGTCCAATTCTCCTGCAATACCACCCACTGAGAAATCTCCAATAACGCTTCCCGTACTCGATATTCGACTCAGTTGTACAATGTGGGCTTTTCCAAAAATACCACCTACATTAAATTCTCCGCTCACTGAATCACTGAAGTGAAGGTCGGTCAACTCGATCATCCCTTCTGTACTTTCGAAGTAGCCAAAATAACCACCGACATAATCTGTACCGCTGATGTTGCCCGTGGAGTGCATATTGTTGTAAACGCCGATGTGGATGTGTTCACCCATAATGCCTCCTACCCTAGTTTCTCCGGAAATATTTCCGGTATTCAATACATTTGAAATAAAGGTAGTATCAAATAAACCACCGGCCATTCTGATGCTTCCGACAATGCCACCCACTTCAGAAATGCCGGAAACAGCGCTGTTGTTAATGACATTGGTGATGTTTAGATCAATTTCTAACCTTCCGACAATACCACCTACCTCGATATCACCCATAACTGAACCGTTGTTAATGGCGTGACTCAATTCATTGGTGGAAAACCCGGAGGACATACCGAGTATTCCTCCGACAGCTTCTACTCCCTCAACAGTACCATTGAATTCAACACTGTCTATGGAACTATCTCTGATATCACCGACAATACCACCCACTTTAAAACCGGATTTTACCGTTGCATCTGAGGAGGCATTTACTAAACTTGATCCGGAGACCAGCCTACCCGCAACCCCTCCTGTATTTTCATTTCCCAAAATTATTCCGCTTGAAGTTACATTATAGATATCTACCTGGAATGCTGCCAAACCAATAATACCTCCCAAAATGGTAGCGACCCCTTCTTCTCCAACTTCTCCATCAAAAGAAGAGTTGGTAATGGAACTGTTTCCAGCCACTCCAACCAGCCCTCCTCCAC
>SL_3KL_010_SEDDRAFT_10006500_pt1 | contig 10456 bp, 12 predicted proteins | sample SodLakKL_010_SED_2_FD_10381 | JGI IMG/M metagenome (IMG submission 10381)
CCACGTCTTTTCCGTAAATTCGGTGAGTGTGACAGTTGGGTTTGACAATGTGTATTTCGCCTGATACGTCCCCGGATAAACTATATTGAGTGTCAGCGGATCCGTCGTCACTCCATCCAAATACACGACATCGTCTTTGTAGACAGTCCACCCTGTATTTGTCGAAGGAGGACATGTTCCGGCATGGACGATATCAGCCGTGTATGTGATATCAATTGGAACAACACCGGATGTAATGTCAACACCAACGCTATTGATAACCGGGTTGATATAATTACCAAGACCTGTTACGTTGGAGATGAGAACCGGCATCGACGTCCCCGCCTCCCAAGGCTCATACGCCCATGCAAAGGATGTCGCGGAATAGTGAAAGGATACTCTATGATTACCTGTTATTGCCGAGGTATCGATTGTTTTAGTCCCAGATGTGGTTGTAGAAGCAACCTCCCATAGGATGTCGTTATCTAAGCGGAAGCGAAGTATTACGGCTCCCCATCCCCAAGTAATATCATAATCGAATGATATTTCATCGACGCATGTGAGATCCACATCCCATATATGTACACCAACTGTATCAGTATAATTCGTTGCATTTCCAGCGCGTGCAGAACCTGAAAACTCGATTGTATTTGCAACGGGATTTACCGTTACTTCGATATTCCCGACCTTATGATACTCCTCCCACGAGTATGGATTAATCATCTCAACTGGATCGGTCATTCCTCAACCAGTTCCTCCTCATCTGTATCGAGCCCCTTGAACACTATCTTCACTTCAAACGAATCTCCGTGTCCTGCTACAAGAGACCATTCCAAACTATCCATGATGACCGATTGTGTCATAGAACCGAACTTGAGAGTCGGTTTCATCGAATCAGTCTTTGCAATCTCACGGAGTTTCATCACGACAGATTCAGCAGTGACTTCTCCAACCGGGATGATCTTCGATACGATAGTAAACATCTCTGTAAAGATGAGGAGGTCTTCTCCGAACCCACCACCTCCAACACCCGAGTCGTTTGGTAACGGGATGAAAATCGGGTTCTTCCGTATCGAGGATGTGATCTTCGTATCAAAGTTTGTCAGCACTATAGTCCCATGCAATACCGTCACAATCTCAAGTTTGAACGACATTATACCCCCATATCTCCCGCGACCTGTCCAGACCTGAATACCTTCACAATGCCCTCTTCGATAAGGTCTGGGAGCTCACTTATCAGCCGGTCATAATCTGAAGAATCTCCACTGATATTGATTATCACATCACCCATAACAACCTCAGGAGCCCCTCTGGATGTCCCTGAGGGGATATATGAACTCATGAGGTCATCCATCGGTTGGTAGAGCCTGCCCGGATAGGTGATAGATGCTCGACGCTCCTCGTCTGTGTATGAGGGAAAGAGCCCGCCAAGAGGCATATGTTCATCCCGATAGGATCTTACCCGTTCAGCCTCCCCTCTGAAGTAGTCTGAGAAGCCTCTCAAGCTCATATCAGCAGGTTGTGTAGCCGGTCTCCTATCGAGCCCCATGATACCTGCAAATCTCTCTCCGAGATACGGTACAAGCCTCACAAGCTCTCTTATCTCTTCAACAATTCCGTCTACGATACTCCGTCCCCACTCAATACCGATGTTGTAGAAATCCTTTGCAGTATCGCGCAACCACCGGAGGACGTTCATAATCATTTCCGGTATTTCAGGTAGGAATTCTATGAACCCTGCTACCATATCAAGAGTCCACGCGAGACCAATATAATAGAACTCAACTGCATATGAGAACAGGAGAGCTATGATATCAATCATCCCTCTGATGATTCCAACATCTCTGACGTGGTTAAATACCTCTCCGACCATGCGAGGTATGTCGAGTAAAAATCTCATTATGGCGTAATTGACTTTATGGATCGCATCAACAACACCCAGTTTCCATAATACAAATCCAGCGGCGAGCCCCGCCAGTGCAACAAGACCTACTTTACCTAATGCGACAAGTGCTCCCTTTGCCGTGATAACAGGGACAGATAACCCGGTCAGTTTTGTGGCAAGCTTCCCAAGACCGAGCGAACCTATCTTTCTTTTGAGAGCACCAAGTGTTATCCCGAGTCCTTCCATAACACCCTTAATTCCGAGGGTAGACCACGCGACGACACCGAGTGTTGTGATGAATCCCCAAAACGCAGGGATGGCAATGGCTATGAGTCCAAGGAGTGAACCGAGACCGAAGTCCCCCCATATCCTGAACTTCTTATTCAGGTTATCAAGAGCCTTCCCAATCCATATCAGACCACGAAGTATCCAGACGAAGAGTGGGATGAGTGGGATGAGAATCACGTTAAGGATATACCCGAGCCCGGTTCCAAGCATACTCATGATTGCTCCGAGAACGGGAGAAACACCAGACACAACCCGGAGGAAGTTCAGCGTAACAAGTATGAGTGACTGGAACCACCGGTATTGCCGGGCAAGCTGTGTCATGATATGCACCCGCTGTTTATCCTGCGTCATCGATTTCCTTGTCAGACCAATCTGGTTCTTGACAACATTCATGGTGGATTTGGTATCTCTCAGCTCCTCAAGCTTATGTCTGTGCAAGTCACGGGTGACTTCAATCTGTTTGTTGATAAGTGCTATCTGTTCAGCCCTGCGCCTCTGCTCTGCCTGATCCAGTTCCTCTTCAACTCCAGAGAGCTGAGACCTCTCATGGGCGAGTGCCCGAATGTGTTTTTCAATCTGTATGATCTCTTTTACGAGTGCTTCGGCTTCGTTCTTCGATACATCGAGAGCTTTTACGAGAACTTCCCCATATTCCTGTGCGTTCTCCTGAAGAGTATCCCACCGCTCGTTGATGAAATCAATCTGTTCTCCAATGTCAAGGAGAATCCCACGTGACTTGGGGATGCCGATCTCCATGTTGGATTCTGCTGTTGGAGCACCCTCACGCGAACCGCCTTTCTGTCCGATAAGTGTGAGATAGTCCCGGTAGGAGACCGTTGCACCCTTCCCGGCAACCTCATACCTTTCCTCGATTTTTTGTGAGTTGTATCTCTGACAAATTCGCTCTTATCGAGGTGTCCGAACTGAGAGATAAGATTCTGGACGTGTCGCGAGGCATGTGTCGATTGTTTCCCTATCCTCTGAATGGCTCTCGCAACAGCCTCTACGTCTTTGAGACCCAAGACCTTCAGGTCTACCTGCACCTTCTCTTCAAGCGTCATGTTCTACCTCTCTTGGGTCTTCCCGTTCTTCCAGTCGAACTCCTCTGAGCGTTCATCGCCGCGATGACGAATATAGATTCCGGTAACTCCGGATCTACATCACCCGGTCTTACCCTTAGTGTTTTTGACAGCTCGAGGAGGGATTGCCCTCGCTTCGTCTTTGCGAAAGGCGGCGACCTCATCGAGAGCCGCCCTGATCTCCCGGAGCATAACCGACACAACATGGTCAAGATCACCGATCTCTTCCCCGATTGCAAGCCACGTCCCGGCGTCATTGAAAGGCTCATCCAGACAGAGCGATGCGATTGTCAGAGCCGTGAGTTTATCTATCTGGAAAAGATCCTCATCGGTCATCGTCTCTTCTGTGAGATTCTGTGCATAATCCCGAGTGTATGTCATCAGGACTTTCGTATCGCGACCAATCGTTGCCCGAATCCTGATATCCACCTCTCCTATCTTAACTGTGGTTGAGGCGGCTTCTTTGGAGCGGATGAGATCCATCACCCGCTCGTCACGCCGCACCTTCTCAGTCTCTACACTATCCAGTCGTTCAAGTGCCTTCGCTACATCAAGTGTCATATTGGATCAAAATCCCAAGTAAGTGTGTTTGGTGCAACTTCGTCAATCTCGATATCGTCACCGTAGCCGGTAAGCTCCAGCGTGATGTATTCGTTCTCAGTCGCATTGAAGGGGAGGCTCTCCCAGTAGACGTTTTTCACCAGCAGTCGGACAGCATTTCCTCCGACCTCTCCAGCGGTTGCGTCATCAGATACAAACTCTCCCCTGATATTCATTAGTGCTACACGCGTCGTATCGATGATGGTAACATCATCCAGTGCCCCCTTCTCATCGTCAGGGTCAAGTGTCAGAGCATATGCGGCTGATACACCTGCACCGAATTCAGGGTCAAAGGCGGCTGAGGATATTGAAACCTCTACCTTCGCCGTGTGTTTGGAAACACCCTGCCTCCCGATGTGCTTAAACCCATAGAGCTCGACATGCTCAAAGGTAACGTTGATCTCACAACCCTTGGCAATACCGACAACATACTCTGCCGGGTCTCCTTCTGGATCTTCGATGATGGTTATCTCTGCGGCATTTGCAAAGAACTTCCATTGAGTTTGCGTCATCTTAGATCACCTACGTCGGAGGAGCTATCGTAATCTGACTTCCATACCCGCTAAGTTCAGGGACGATGTATTCATTCTCCGTTGCAACGAATGGTAAGTTCTCCCAATACACCCCGGAGACTGTGAGGAGAACCTGCGTCGCCCCGTCATCAGCCGTAAATAAACCGGTGACATTCATCAGTGCAACCTTATTCGTATCGGTGATACTCGTAGACTTGGTTGAGCCGCCTTCTAAGACATATCCGTATGCCTTTGCAATACCTGCATCGAGCCCCGGATCAAACATCGCGGATGATACCGTGACCTCAACCCGTGCGGTATGTTTACTCACACCCTGTCTGAGAATCGAACCGAGTCCATACAGTTCGACGTGCTCGAATGTCACATTGACCTCACAGCCTTTTGCGACACCCAACGTCTGTCCCGCGACTGTTATCGTAGCCGCATTAGCAAAGAATTTCGCTTGTGCCATCTCATACTCCCATTGTCTTTACATCCAGAGTGATGCTGAACGAGTAGATAAGTGTATCAGACATCGTATAGTATCCAAACTGGATTCTCGCATGTCCCCGGATATTGAGACTGCGGATCTTCTGCCCCATCCCTTTTACAAGACGGAGGCACTCATAGCCATACTTGCGGAGCGTCCGGTAATGTGTCGTGTCCCTAAACGTATAATATCCGATGATAACGATCTGGAACGAGTGTTCTGTGTCAGCAGATGTAAGGTGAAAATCTACAGAATCCCCGGATTCTCCAACAGGAACGATGAAGATAGCCGGGAGCTCGATGTCCTGTGGAGGCTCTATCCGCTCCGTGACGAGAACAGGGTGTCCGAGTAGTGCCTTGTTTGACGAAATCCTGTGTAGAATTTCATCAACAGCATCGTCAATCTTATCGTAGACCATCACTCCCTCCCTTCTTCAACCTCTTCAGAAATGACTTTCTAATCGATGTCCGAATTATGTTGTAGAATATCCTCCGGGCATTAACTTTCTGTGGATGAGAGTATGGTATACCGCGTGACCGTGCACGAAGAATCCTCTCTCCGCTCCCNGCGTGCCATGCAAGGGCTCTCGCCATCGGGTTGAATCCTTCACCCTCTCCAGANACCATCTCNGGTTCACCATGATACGCACCCGGCTTGATTGGCTGACCACTTCTCGGAGAACTCCCATAAAGGAACGATTTCATCTCTGCACCGATCATAATCGGCATGGTGAATTCGATATCCTTCCGTTTACGGATATAACCGGGAACAAGAATACGGGGTTGGGTGTTGCGAACCACAAGGTAATTCGCAGTTCTCCCCTCCGTAATAATAGGGTCGACCTCCCAGAAGAGCCGGGCATGTGGAAGTGCGCCAAGACGAGTATCTCCCGGCGGTCTCATCCTCTCATCGCCAAACTTGTGAAGCCGTCTCTGCAAGTCCTCGGCAATATCAAGGAGAAGCCGCTGGTAGAATCGATACCGGTATTGCTCGTCCTGACCTTTAATCCGTTCAAGGATGAGACTCCCCGCTACCGTTGATGGTTTCGATCTGATTCATCATGCGTAACATAAATTGGATCCATCACTCATACGCCCAAGGGTTGCGGGTTGGTCTCCGATATCTGTTCAGGATGAGTTTTACTTCTTCCGTGAGGAAATACGCCTCGTTCTGTATAGTAAACATCTGAGCGTAGTCTCTCGTTGCAAAGGCACGGATGGTAGTAGCTTCCTGAACCTTCTTCTTGTAGAGGAGGAGGTTGATCGCCACTCTTGTTGCGGCAAGTCGGATGGCATCGAGCTCCTGACTACCTTCAGGATATCCTGCGGTATAGGTTACGCGGAGCATGTTGTGTCCACGAAGTGGAAGGTCTCGGATGAAGTAGAGATATTTGTAGTCGAAATTGGAAACCACGATGTATGAGCCCGGAGTGTCATCCGAGCGCTCGGAGAGCTCAACCCATTCCGGCACACTTGTCATACCATTGATGTCAATCTCAACCTTTGTAACTTCATGAACCGGATGCTCTTTCAGAAGATACTGGCGATCCTCATCACGTGGTGTGAGGTGAACAGAATGGAGTTCATCATCGGTGTGACCTTTTCCATACTTCAGTTCAACCACTTCGTGGAGTTCAAATGTAGTGACATTACAATATCTGTTGATGAAGGCATCTACTGATGGAAGAATTGCGTCCTCAAGGAACTCTCTCCATTCATCATCGCCCATCTTATATCCATCAGCCATGAAGTTCACTCCTTCAAAGCCAGAGTAGGTGTAGATATCCCCAACAGATGCGTATGTCATACTATGCCGTCCGCGTATACTCTATGCTTACGATTGCCTTCCCACCGGGAGTTGTCTTCGCNGTAGTGAGATAATAGTGCTCATCAGCAAGAACAACGTTGTTCGTAGAGGGGGTCACNGTCTTCTTCGTGCCTATGGCATCTTCAGCGGCGAATGTAATCACACCACCGGTTGAAGCACCGGTCTCATTCCCACAAGTAATCGTTGCACTATCGGTTGCGGCAATTGCTTTGGTGGCAATCGCACGAATCTTGTTGATAGTGACTTTATAGGGGAAGTAGAGTTCGATCTTTAAGACCTCGTCTTCCTCAAACGATACCGGAATGTCACGAACCTCTTTCAGGAGGACGGCACTTGTCAGTGCGACAGTTCCCGTAGCATCAGGGAATGTGATTGTCCGAGCCTCAGTCAGAGCCGCGGATGTCAGCGTGAGCAGAGCGTCCTCTTCATCTGCATTTGCAGTCAGAAGAATCCTGTTCTCTTCGGCTGTGCCAACGGTCACGCCATCCTTGCCAGAAAGCATCTTTTCCGTTCCGAGATTCTCATCCCACGTTACTGCTTCCTCTGAGAGAATGAGTTCCGCAGGTGGTGTGAGTGTAACCTCTCCTTTGAACTCAACGTCTTTAAGAAAATCGAGAGGTATCGTGCACTCGGTCTTCTCATTAGTGTCGTCGGTTCTAAAGATGTGATAGTATTTCATATCACATCACCTCTGGATACGGTCAGACTCTACGTTCTTGAACAGGAAGGCGTTATACTCCTGTGTAATCTCCTTGTAGGTAATCATCCTCCAACCGGTTGAAGACTCTCCAAGCTTCAGGACATTCATGACATTCAGAACGTTGGTATTGGCTACACCAGTCGCACTCGCAGTCGTCCCGAGACATCCACGAATGACATGCAGAGTCCCTGCGGAATAATTCTCCGGGGTGGTCAGAACATCTTTGATGACATACATGATCTCGCCGCTTGAGGTTGAGACATAGAAGTTACCGGNAGATCGGGACTGGTTTGTCCCTCCGGTATCATATACAATAGCTGTCGTCGCCGCTGTATATGCAGTTCCGGAATTATCTACTGCAACGGTTCCATAAGTAACCGTCCCCTCCTGTGCGTTATCAGCCTTCCTGACCTGAAGGTCAACGATTGCCGCCTCTGGGAAGACAAGCCAGTCATGCTGTTCCGTCTTATTCACATATGCGATACGGGTGACTTCCCCAACGTTGGGGAAGTATTTCGGGGTTCTTTTACCTGCCGTCATTTACATCACCTCAATCAATGCCGAAAACACCACCAAGCAGTGACGACGTTCCATCAACATCCGTCTTGTCAATGAGAGTTTCAGCGGCACTCACAACAAACTTGTGTGAGAGGTTGATCTTGGCAAGGTCATCATACATATCAGCCCACAGCGTTCTCCGCTCGAGAGCACCGGTCTGAAGCAGGAAGATGTTTCCATTACCAGCGTTCATGGGGAGGAACGGATGAGCGACGAGTGGAAGTCCACCTTCTCCGGGGAATACGAGCGAAATCTTACTGATACCAGCAACGAATGTCTGCATCGGTTCAGTCCTCGTATACTCGAAGAGACCACGCCGGATGATACTGAATGTCCGAAGATCACACAGTGCAAGATTCGGCGTGATGTTGAAGCGGGTCATCTTGTTGTATGACTCATCGAGCTTCTTGCTGATCTTATCCCAGTTGTCACATCCACTTCCAGATGTATACATCGAGTTATCAGTGTTCGCTTTGACAAGCTGGTTGATACCCTTATACTCAAGCGTTCCGGCATCTTGGAAGTGGAAGCTTGTAGACATGATATTCCTGTCAACACCAAGCAGACTTCTCTCACGGAGAGCCCGAAGAGCATCCTGAGCCGCATCAACACGAACCATCATCAGGTCACGTGCAGGGATAGCGGTAAGTCCTGCATACTGAGCGGCACGAGTGACACGCCCGACTGAATACATGTATTTGACGGTGTCATACCGCTGGTGCGAAACAATGTCAGATTCGGTCAGAGTGGCATCTTCAGTTCCGAAGTAAGCACTACCCATCGACCCATACGGGGACATGGCATCCCACGCGGCAACCTTTCCCTTGTTTGAAACAACGGGGAGGAGTGCCTGAAACGGATATGGTCGCTTATAGAGATATGCGACCTTCTCGTCGTAGATGGTATGGATCATACCTTCTGCGGTTGTAGTCGCCTTCTTGATGTCGTCTACCGCCTTTGCGTTCTTGTCAAGGAAATCGTGGCGAAGCTTCTCCGTCTCCTCTGCATACAGCTTACCATCCGAGATACCAGAGTGTGTCCCATACTCGAAGATGGCTTTGTAGATAAAGTCCTCATCGATAGTCGGGAGGAGCGGGGCACTCATAACGTTTGCGTCAGCAAACCTCTTCTGAGCGTTCATTACAGCCTTTGAGAGACTGACCTCCGACTGGCTTGGGACATTGCCCCAATATGCCTCCCCGATGATGTCCGCATCATACTCAAGCTCTGAGAGCCCGAGTGGTTTTGAATGGCGGTTAAATCCCGCTATCTGTGCAATCTGTGTTGCCATAATCTAAGCTCCATTGATAACGCGGTTGATCGCATCGACATTCGACGTTGCAGTCATATCAGTTCCATCGCCACCGATAATGACTGCCGCCTTCTGGATGGGATTCTCCTCAACGCGGTCAAGGCGTTCCTCGATTTCACCGAATTTCTTCTCGATGGTCTCAAGGGACTTCGTGATTGTTGAAAGAGCGTCCTCAAATGCCGCCTTCTCAATATAGTCTCCTGTCTGTTCCTCAACTACCGGATCTTTCACCGGAGTTTCTTCTCTCGCCTTGGTAAGCTCGTCAAATTTCTCTGAAAGCTTTCCAATGGCTTCAAGCAGAGGAGCGGTGTCAAAGCCCTTCTCGATGACGGGCGATCCAATCTGTTCCTTCTGCTCTTCGGGTGTAGTATGTTCTGTCATACGGTCTTCCTCTAATTCCTCACCAAAGGGATTTACACCCTCTGAAATTGCCTTTGCAATGTTCACATATGCCGCCGGATTAATATTAACCCGTGCGTCACCACAAAGCGTAATCGCATACATATATGCCTTCGTCGTCTGACAAGGCTCTGTTCGCGAATGTGATTTTAGACGACACGACGGGCTCCCTTCGAGCCGCCTACCTGTAATAGAGAGAGAGTTTATCATACCCTTCTCTATTAACTCCCAAATGTCATCGGCATCTGGAGAACTCTTCACTTTACCTTTGACGTAGAGTCCTCCGTCATCACCAATGTGTGCCTCGTGCCACAAACCAACCGGACGCTCCGAATGATTATAGGTCATAACCGGAAGCTCCATGAAATAGGGGAGGGCATGTTCAATTGCAGACTTCAGGATGATCTCCTTTTCATGATCTACAACCGGCATGGTTGCTCTTCCTTCAATCATCCTCGTTGAAGAATCGATCTTAGTAATGTCAAAATGAAATACACCTGTGTCCATCAGACATCCTCCGTAAACTTCATAATTTCAACCACGTATTCTCACCTCGACAACTCCCGCAACACGACTCGACGATATCATTATCCAGAAATAGATTCTCAATAACGTATTCGGATCAAAGTCAAAAGCAATCGTCTTGCTAACACGATATCCGGTTGCAGGAGGTGTTGAGTATCCCTCCCACCCGTCGACGGTGGTTTCTGCTACAAGAACATTATCTTGATAATCGCGGATCTCATATGTTGCACTATCGATCTCAAACTCTGCACCATCACTCCTCCGAACAATGACTCCGATTGACCGGATCTCCCCCCGTTTTA
>SL_3KL_010_SEDDRAFT_10006501_pt1 | contig 10455 bp, 6 predicted proteins | sample SodLakKL_010_SED_2_FD_10381 | JGI IMG/M metagenome (IMG submission 10381)
GAGTAATTCAGACCTCCAAGGTTTACCCTTCCTGCGCTCAAGCATTTGAGGACTGGGAAAACCTTGGAGGTCTTAGTTACAGAGCACGGAATACATAGAGGATAAAGTTTGAACAGTATACTCATTGGTAATTAAAATCTTTGTATTGTCGCATAAGAATAAGTGGTGATGATATAGAAAAAGAAGTTGAGAGAGTTGTTTAATTGTCACTATCAACACCTGACAGGTTTCTAGGTTCTTAAAAGTTGTCACTATCAACACCTAACAGGTTTCGAAAACCTGTCAGGTGTTAGTTACCAAAATAAACGAAGAGCAAAGTCAATCTTTTATTCCGTGCTCTCCATGGCTAAAAATGTAGTCTGAAAAATACAATATTCTAACTTAAGTGTAGTTTCATAACTACAAATTAAATATATTATGTCGATTCAAGACTACAGTTATGAATTCATTAATAGCATTCCACAACAATATCACACAACAGGTAAGCACAGGATTTTACCGGTATCTTTATAAAAAGATAAGCTGGGATCAGCGGATGCTGGCTATAAAAGGCCCGAGAGGGAGTGGAAAAACCACGTTGATGCTTCAGCAAATCAGATACGGTTTAAATCTGCCCGCTTCAAAAGCACTCTACATTACCGCCGATCATCACTGGTTTTACAGTAACACATTGTATGAAACTGCAGAACAATTTTACCTGAATGGTGGCCGGTATTTGTTTATTGATGAAGTACATAAGTATTCCCGCTGGTCGCGCGAACTGAAAAATGTTTACGATGGATTTCCAGAGCTTCGAATTATTTTTTCCGCTTCCTCTGCGCTGGAAATATTTAAGGGTGAAGCCGATTTGAGCAGAAGAGTCATTCCCTACGAGTTGCCGGGGATGTCGTTCAGAGAGTATTTAAAACTGACAGGTGAGGGGGATTTTAGCGAGGTTTCTCTTCGGGGAATAGTGACAGATCATGAGAATATTGCACGGAGCGTCACTGAAAAACTCCATCCATTGCCGTTATTCCGTGAATATCTGCAAAACGGATATCTGCCGATTATAAAAGAAATCAAGAAGGACGAGTTACCTATATTGATGAATCAGATTATTAACGCTGTTGTAGAGTCAGATTTGTCGGCAATCGAGGGTTTTGACAGCGGAACAACCAGGAAAATAAAAAAACTGTTGGGTGTAATCGCTGAGTCAGCTCCTTTCAAACCAAATATTTCATCACTTGCCCGAAAACTCGATTCCAGCCGCGATTCAGTTTATGCCTGGCTTCAGTTTCTGGAGCGTGCCCGGCTTTTGAACTCCATCAGAAAAGAGAGCAAAGGTGTATCAGCCCTGCAAAAGCCTGACAAAATCTATCTTGAAAACACCAATCTCGCCTACACCCTGAAGCCCGATCCGGACAGGGGCTCGCTGAGGGAATCCTTTATAATGAATCAGCTTGTAAATGCCGGGCATGAAGTTAGTATGCCGGCAAAAGGTGACTTTATTGTTGATGGGTATACGATTGAGGTGGGTGGGAAAAATAAATCATCAGAACAAATAAAAAACTCCAAAAACCCGATTGTTGCCGCTGACGATATAGAAATTGGGTTTGGAAATAAAATTCCGCTCTGGCTTTTCGGGTTTCTTTATTAAAAATCTGAATTGTGGTAAAGTTTGCCACTATCAACACCTGATAGGTTTCGAAAACCTGTCAGGTGTTAGCTACCAAAATAAACAAAGGGCTCAGCAAATCCGTGTTCTCCGTGTCCTCCCTGTCCCTATGGGGCGTGGCTAACCCTCAAAAAGATCCGAACTCAAATAACGATCTCCCCGGTCACAGGTAATGCAGACGATCAATCCTTCGTCTAGTTCGTTTGCCAATTTTAATGCAGCCGCAAGTGCCCCGCCGCTGCTCATCCCTCCAGAAATCCCCTCTTCTTTCGACAACCTCCGTGTCATCTCCGTAGCCTCTTCCTGGCTCACATCAATGGTCCGGTCCACACGGTCCGCTTCAAAAATAGTGGGTAAAAATTCAGGCGACCACCTCCGTATCCCCGGGATGGATGACCCCTCGGTAGGCTGTGTACCCACAATCTGAATATCCGGATTCTTGCTTTTTAAATAACGGGATACACCCATGATGGTGCCCGTAGTTCCCATTGAGGATACAAAATGGGTGATTTTCCCGCCGGTATCGCGCCAGATCTCCGGTCCGGTAGTGCGTTCGTGCATTTTGTAGTTGTCGGGGTTGCCGAACTGGTTCAGCATCAGGTAGCCATCTTCTTTCGCCATTTTTTCAGCAACCGTTCGTGAATATTCAATCGTTTTATCGCCCGGGGTAAGGATCAGCTTCGCGCCAAAAGCTCTCATCGACTTCTTTCGTTCTTCTGTAGCACTTTCAGGCATAATAAGTGTTATATCGATCCCCTTCACACTTGCGATCATCGCAAGTGCAATTCCGGTATTTCCGCTTGTGGCTTCCACAAGTTTATCGCCCGGTTTAATTTCACCTCGTTCCAGCGCACCGTTAATCATTCCAAGCGCAGCCCTGTCTTTCACACTGCCACCGGGATTTTGCCCCTCCAGTTTACAATAAATTTTGACATTTTTATTCTGTGGAATCGATTGCAGTTCAATTAACGGTGTATTACCGACCAGTTCTTCTAATTTCATTGTGGAAAGATTTTTTACTTATTCAGTATGTGTTTGATATTAAGGTTTATAATACGAAGTTTCCCAGTGGATGCTTTGCGGGACGATATAAAATCAATGAAATAAAAATGACATTGTCCAAAAGGGCGTCATCCCGGACGCAGCGTTAGCGATGATCCGGGATGCCACGCCAGGGCGTTACTGGGGATAGACCCTAGGTAACAACGCTGACAGATCCAGTCGGTGCTGTCAGGTTGTTTGATTTCACGCTAAAAACTTACAGGGCGTGGCATGACGAAATTGTATAAGGCTTTGCATTTTATGTCGCCCGAATTAATACGTGTTGTACCACCTGGGGATGCTCACGTCATTTAAAAATAATCGTATCCGTTTCTCCATCTCCTTCGGCATTGATCATTTTAGCCTGGTAATAAATTTTTGAGCCGGGTGGCACACTTTTCGTTAGCCACACATTTCCGCCTACAATGCTGTTATCACCAATTTTTGTATCTCCGCCCAGTATGGTCGCACCGGCATAGATCACCACATTATTACCAATTGTGGGATGTCGCTTTTTCCGGGCATCTTCTTTTTTAACGCTTAAACCGCCCAGTGTTACACCCTGATATACTTTCACTTTGTCACCGATTATTGTGGTCTCACCAATCACAACTCCGGTGCCGTGATCAATACAAAAATATTTACCGATCTGAGCCCCCGGGTGGATATCGATACCGGTTTGCCGGTGGGCATGTTCGGAGATGATCCGTGGGATCAAAATCACACCAAGATTAAGCAGTGCGTGTGCAATCCGGTGGGCTGATATGGCATAAAATCCCGGATAGGTTCGAATAACTTCTGCAGTGCTTTTAGCGGCCGGATCACCCCGATAGATTGCTTCAATATCAAGCAGAAGCATTGAATGAATTTCGGGCAGTTCATCGAAAAACTGATCCTCAATTCCTTTGATACCACTTTTAATGCACTGTTTATTCTGATCCAGAATTTTTCTGAACTTATGCTTCAGTTCATTCATTCTATCGGATATCTCAGATTCATTTGAATATCGCACTGAAGAAAATTCAGGAAACAGCACACCTAGCATTGTGTCAAAAAACTCAATCACTTCCTGTGGCGGCGGACACTTCATCGCATCCTTATGAGCTTCCAGAAGTGTTTCGTAAAAGGTATTCTCTTTACTCAAAACTGTATAATTTATCTGAAAATTTAGTCACTGATTATCTAAACACAGGGGGAGATGATTCCGTTTTTAAATTTCAGATATCATCTGAAGTAGATCATCTGTCTGCCCCGGTTAAATTCACCGGCTTTAATCTCATAGAAATAAACACCGCTTGCGAGATCACGCTCCATCTCCAAAGTAATATCGTGTTCACCTTCGGATAAAGTGCCGGAGAACAATTTTTGAACTCTTTTGCCAGTCATGGAATATAAATAAATCTCAACTTCCAGCTCCTCTTCCAGGGTGAAAGGAATGGTTGTGAATTTTCTGAAGGGATTCGGGAAATTTTGTCCCAGCACAAAAGGCGGCATTTCCGGTTCAAACACAGACTCTCCGGTATCCACACTGTTTCTTATATCGGGCAATAAGGTGTACAGGTTCTCGCCGGGACAGGCGGTGTTCGATACATCCCGATGGCCGAAGATAGTGGGCAGAACTTCTGATCCGCCCGGATTTACTGGTATGCTCGCTGATCCCAGCGGATCGATGCCGCGCTGATTAAACCGCCACGAAATTAATTGAATTAATGCATCCAGTGCAGCAGTTTCAGGATCTCCGACCTGCGGATTTGCTCCAGGCTCAAACTGGCCAAGAAGGGCGATGCCGGTGCTTTGGCTGTTGGAGTTTCCGGCATGTGCTCCGCGCACATCGGTGGTTTCGAGCCAGGGATTATATCTGCCCTGGTAAATATTTCCGTTGTGATCGATCACGAAATTATAACCGATATCCAGCCAGCCGTTGTCGTTTACGTGCCAGTCCCAGATCTGACGAACTACCTGTGCCGGATTTGATGGCGAATTGGCAGTTACCGTGTGGTGAACTGCTGCATGTGTGATGCTGATTTGCTGCGGCGAATAATCCGGTTCAAGCTCACCCGGCGGCAGATCGCCCCACCAGCCTGAGCGGCTGATGATTGCAGGCATTTCCGGATCTACCAATTTTATGCGGTTTTCTTCATTTGAATCGGATTCAGTCTCTGCCCGGGCATCTGCGGCTGTTACAGTCAGGTAGGAGATTGTGGTTTGTTCCGGCGCGGTGATTTCAATTTCAAACCGCTCGTGTGCGCTGCCATCTGGCGTTACATATAACATGGCCCAATAGAGGCCGGAGGGAGAGTCGGCAGGTTCAATATATCCTGTGGTGTAAGTCCATTCAGGGCGAGGCTGATCATCTGTCCATGACCGGACTTTAATGATAAACTCAGCGGCAACGGCTTCACTTCCATCCGTATCCCAGCCGATGGCTAATCCGGTAAACGGCTTCGGTGATTCGGTTTTGAAACTGTACGTGATCTGTTCACCTGTACGCAGGGCATCACTGACGGTTAGAAGATCTTCGTGCCATTCAAAAGAGGTGCCCGGTAATCGATTGTCAGAATCAAGCAGTGCTGTTTGCGTCTGGCCAGAAACCTGTACGAAAGTCTGTGCAAAAAGATCAGAAAATGAACCCGGCAGCAAAAACAGAATCAATAAGGAAATGGCCGGAATCGGGAGTTTCATTTCAAATCGGATGGTTGTTGAAGATCTTTTATCAGGTGTAGGAACGCCTGGGCTGCTCAATATAAATGCCGTTACAGGCTACTAATACTCACAGGGTTTTTGTTGGTTTCAATGTAACAAACATTTCGGATTGTTATCTTTGATGAAATCCTGACAACCGTCTTCAGCAGTATTATTGATCAGCTTTCTTTTTACAAAAGGTAAGATCCTTTATTAAAACCCAATCGTCACCCCGCCCACCGGAAGGGTATTGAATTGCAGCACCCTGTCGATAGTGCCATCATCGTTATACTGAAAACTCCAAATGTTGTCGCGGTTATAAAGGTTTACCACATCATAAAAGATGGTGAAATTCCAGTTCCGGTAGGAATACTGTTTATCAATCCGAAGATCCAGGCGATGATAGGATGGATAGCGCTCCGTATTCAGCAATTGATCTTCTTCCACTACCCACTCCCGCAGCTCGGGCCTGTATACAGGTTCTGTATAGGGACGCCCGCCCAGATATCTGAACCTCAGGCTGATTTCAAACTGATCGGAAGGCATAAAAGGCAGCCATGAAATGGTGTGGAACCACCAGTTCGATTTCATCCTCCGGTACCAATCACGGTCAGAAAATGTCATTCTGTATCCCGCAATCATTGTAAGCATGTTCCGGTGGTCGTAATCCCAGTTATAAGTTCTGTTGTTTCTGGGATCCACTGCTTTCGATTCATAGTATGTATAGCTCAGGATTCCTGAAAAATTGTTCACCAGCTTTTTTTGAAGCAGTAACTCAATTCCAACTGACTCTGCACTGCCCGCATTCACAAAGGTTCCGTCATCAAACATAAGCGGATCCTGTGCTGTAAAAGTGAGAGGTACAGGCACGTCGAAATACTCTTTGAAATACCCTTCCACCACCAGTTTAAGGTCGTCTCTGAACAGGTGTTCAATTCCGGCCACATATTGTTCGGTGTACTTATTCTTCAGGTTACGGTTGGCTTGGTTGGCAACCAGTTCATTATATGCGGGCGATTGAAAGTGCCTGCCATACGCTAAATTGAATGAAGTACCCGAACTCAGAAAGTAGGAAAGACCAAACCGCGGACTAAGTGAAGAAAAATTGTTATAGTCGAAATAATCGTACCTCAGGCCGGTGGTGAGCCTGAACGATCGCAGCAGATCGAGGGTCAGCTGGGAGTAGGCTGAGGTTTTAAAAGAGTTCACATTTTCGTTCACCCTGTACTCGGGGTAGATATCAAATATTCCGATAATTTGATCTTCCTGACCCTGGTCGTAGATAAAAAGCGTATCAGGGTCATTAACAAGATCAAATTCAAAATTCACATCCTTGTATGATCCGCCGAAACTCAGTTCCACATTACGGCTTGCAAGATAGGTAACATCTGTCCTGATCGTATTTTCCCTTTCCACAGAATTGTTTGTGAAAAAGACATCCCTTCCGGGCATATCGTACACCTCAACATAATAATCGTTCTGAACGGATGAGAGCGTGGTAAACGAGAAGAGATTATCGGTCCAGAGTGAACGAAGGGTTACGCCGGCGATATACTGAGAGTTTTCTGTGTCGAGATTTTCAGCACCCCGGCCATATCCGGCCTGATCTCCTCCCTCGATATTGATCCGGTCGCTGCCATACACTCCGTTGAAGTAGAGCGTATGATCTCTGTTCAGGTTCCATGTGAGCTTGCCCTGTGTGTTGAAATAGTTGGGAATTGCAGTAAGTCCGGTTGCGGACACAATCCAGTCGAGATAGCTGCGTCGGGCCGAGAAAATGAAACTGGCGTTTTCAGCTACCGGGCCTTCAAAAAGTGCCCCGGCTCCTGCCATACCAAGAGAAGCCTCTCCGCGCAGCCGGTCGGTTGCACCGTTTCTGAGGGAGATATTCATTACGGATGAGGCTTTATCTCCGTATCTGGCAGAAAACGCACCTGCATAAAAATCAATATCCCGCACCATGTAGCTGTTCAACAGATTGATCGGTCCGCCACCCGCGCCCTGTACAGCAAAATGATTCGGATTCGGAATCTCGATATTATCCATAATGAACAGATTTTCTCCGGGATTACCGCCTCTTACAATAATTTCGTTCATCTGATCGCTGCCTGATGTAACCGATGGCAATGCCTGAACCGCACGCTGAACATCCACTAAATCCCCCGGACTGCGGCGGATTTCCTCAAAATTCATGGAATGGCTGCTTACAATAGCATCTCTGGGTCGCTCAAAAAAATCTCCCTGCACTTCGATTCCCTCTCCTTCAATAAGATCTTCTTCGAGCCTCACTTCTATCGTGGTGGTTCGGTTCGAGGTAACGATGATGTTACTTCTTCGCACAGTCGTATAGCCGATATACCGAATGGTGATGTTATAGCTGCCGGCCGGTAATCGCTCGATCAGAAATCTTCCGTCGGTATCGGTAGCCACTCCGCGATCGGTCCCATCAATCTGAACTGTGGCACCCGGCAGTGGACGCAAATTCCGTGCGTCAATCACCTCACCCGCAATCGCCCCAACTCCGTCACCCACGGTGTACAACTTCTCCGTGTCAGCGGGAGGATCAAACAAAAATAAAAACATTGCCAGATAAATCAGGTGCATCAGAGCGTTATTGCGGGTTTAGTTGTTTCGCAGATCTTTTTTAGTTCTACCGGAAACTTTGCAGTTAAATAGATTAATCAGGAAAAACTCCCCTCTTGAGAGGGGAATGTGAAGATGAAAGTCTGTCGGCTGACGGACGGTTCATCGAACGAGGCTTGCCTGCCGAAGTCTCGGCGCAGGCAGGGGGTGTGTCCCTGAATTAGGCTTCATGGCCTAAATAACACACCCCTTGCCAGTCAAAAAACCACGACAAGTCGTGTTTTTGACTAACTTTTCCCCTCTCAAGAGGGGAGGCTCATTATTTCAAATTCTTAGTTCGAGCTGCAAATGTCTCCGTGGCAATACCACACACTCTACATAAGCTTGAATTAACCATATCAAATCGTTTTATAAAAATTTCCATGGTACCCGAACAGTACCGGCTGCGGGATGGTTGCACGGGCTATTTCGCTGAAATCAGACGAATCCAGCACCAGCAGAAACGAGCTTCCGTTTGCCTCGTCCAGAACGATCGACAGGTTAACGCCATCATCTTCCCTTTTCGCATCAGGATTTGGAAGAAACACAGGTTCGCCCGGAAAGCAGTTTTCTTCCTTCCAAATTTTGGCCTTGCCCGTCTTCAGATCTGATTTTACAATCTGATCATAAAAACTGTTCTTTTTCTCCCGGTTCACCCCAATGGAATAAACATACCGATAGCTGCCGTCCATATTCAGTGAATCATAATCAAATCGCGGCAGCTCAACACCTTCATCACAAAGTATTTCGGAGGTAACACCGCCTTTACCGTTTGGGTTGAGCCGGAAACGGCGAATTTCTCCTCCGGGTAATTTTTTGTCATCTGCCTTAATTCTGTCAAGATAAAAAGCATCAATAATTTCGGGGTCCGGATAGGTTACCAAATCAAAAATCAGTTCCCCGTTTTGTTCAAATGCATTTAGATGATGAAAGGCAAAGAACGGATCAGTCACCGTTTGTTTAACCAGCTTTCCGTTATGGCGGTTGAATATAAAAATCCGTGTTCCGCGCTCCGGTTTCCACTTGTAATTTTCAATAAACGGCTTAGCATGAAACAGAATGCTAAGCGGGTTTACCACAAAAGGATATTCAGTGAGAATCAGGTAGTTCGGGCTCATCCCAAAACTGTGGATATAAGCCGGCTCTTTAACGCGCTGCTTTGATACAAGCTGAGGCGGCTGTTCCCTTTCAAGTTTCATAAACCTGTAGTTACTCACTCTGCCAAAACGTGTGGTCAGGTTAAAAATGGTATCATCTTCCAGATGAGGATGAACGGTGGTAACATGCCGCTTCACTTTTGTGTCGTACGCAAAAACTCCCACCGACTCCAGCGTTTCGGGGTCGAACTCTACCTGCAGCGAAGGTTCACCGAGTGCCACAAACTGCCCGTGCAGTTTAGCGATGTTCACTTTTGCGCTGTCGGTAAATCCCGGATTGAACACTTCCTTAACCCTGTCGAATAATGTATAGCAGGGATCAGTGGCGAACTCTGAGTAGGCAATTTTTCCCTCTTCTTTTGCTTCCTCATATGCATTGCACTCCAGAAATTTATTCGCATAAGAAACCTTACCGCCTCTGAATGTGAATTTATGAAGCATGGCAAGTCCGTCAAACCAGTGCCTCAGGTTCTGCTCACCGGTGTTAAACATACCCGGTCCGTTGCGCAGCAGCGTACCCTGAACCCACTCAGGCAAAGTGCCGCTGAGAGGAAGCTGATCAATTACCAGTTCCTGCTCACTGTTTCCGAATCCGATTTCGTAGGCTTTTCGCATTATATTTTATTTGGCTGGGTTGATGAATCAATCAGTTCGGCAGCTATTTTGCCCGAAGAAAGCACGGCAGGAACTCCCGCTCCCGGATGCGTGCCCGCGCCCACAAAATAGAGATTTTTAAACTGTTCGGAACGGTTATGCGGCCTGAAATATGCCGATTGCAGCAGGCTTGGCGTAAACGAAAAAGCTGCACCGTAATGGCTGTTTAGTGTATTTTGAAAGTGAGGCGGATCAATGTAGTGCTCCGCAATAATATTCTCCCGCAAATCGGGCAGGTAGTTTTGCTCAAGAAACGCGAGGATTTTATCCTTATACGCCTCCGAAGTCTGCTCCCAGTTAATGTCCGCCTTCATATTCGGTACCAGTGCCAGCACATAAAAAAGTTCACATTCTTCAGGCGCAATCGATTCATCCGAACGTGTGGGCATGTGCAGATAAAGGGAGAGATCTTCGGGCAGTTTTGAGCCTTTAAAGATCTGCCTCATCAGCTTTCTGTACTTTTTACTCACAATGATGTTGTGATGAGAAAGCTTTGAATCCAGGTATCTTTTTTTGGTGCCGAAATACACCACAAACAACGAAGAACTGTAGCTCTTTCTGTCGATCTGCCTGTTTGAATATTTTTTGCGGGCCTCCCCGGGAAGTAAATTGCGGTAAGTAAATGCGGTGTCAGCATTCGAAATC
>SL_3KL_010_SEDDRAFT_10006503_pt1 | contig 10452 bp, 9 predicted proteins | sample SodLakKL_010_SED_2_FD_10381 | JGI IMG/M metagenome (IMG submission 10381)
CAATGGCGGCGGAGCAGCTGCCGCGGCTGGACCGGGTGCGCGCCCGGCTGCAGGAGGCCGGGGCGCTGGGCACCGAACGCTCGCTTCTGTACGCCTTCGGCCTTCAGCTCAACATCGAGATCCACCGGGCCGACAGCGAGTGGCTGCTGGCCATCCTGCGCGCCTTCCTGCTGATGTACGAGGCCCTGAGCGCGGCCGGGGCGATCGATCTGGCGCGCCGTCTTTCGCCGTACATCCGCCCGTTCCCCGGCGGCTTCGTGCGCCGCGTGCTGGACCCCGGCTTCCGCCCCGACCGCGCCGGGCTGATCGCCACCTATCTCGAATACAACCCGACCCGCAACCGGCCGCTGGACCTGCTGCCGCTGTTCGCCGAGCTGGACCCGGATCAGGTGGATGCCTCGCCGGTGGAGCACGCGCTGATCAAGCCGCGCCCGGCCTTCCACTACCGCCTGCCCAACTGCGAGATCGACGACCCGGACTGGAGTCTGGCGGCTCCGTTCAACGGCTGGGTGGAGGTGGAGCGCCTGGCCGCAGACCCCGCGCGGCTGGAACACCTGGCCCGCGAATACCTCGAACGCCCCGGCCAGGCCCTTGGCCGCTGGGCCGACGACTGGGGAGCCCGCCTGGGTGAGTGGTTCTGACGCGACCGAGCCGAGCGGAGACGCCCCGGACGCGGCCCGCAGCCGGCGTCCGGTGATCGCGATCACCGGCCCCGACCGCGGCGGCGCCCCGGCCTGGCTGTTCACCGCGCTGGCGGTATGGCGCGCCGGGGGGCGGCCGCTGCGGGTGCGCCCCGGCCGGGCGCGGACCTGCCACGCCTTCGACGGCCTGATCATCGGCGGTGGCGCCGATGTCGACCCCGAACTGTACGGCGAGGCCCCGCCCGAGGGCCCGCACGCCGCCGACATCCGGCGCGCCGAACGGCGCCTGTCGCAGCGCCTGATCGGCTACCTGTTCTACCCCGCGCTGTGGCTGCTGCGGCGGCTGTTCCAGTCGCATGGCGGCGTGCTGGACGCCGATCGCGACCGGCTGGAGAAGGCCCTGATTCACCGCGCGCTGGACGACCACCTGCCGCTGCTCGGGATCTGCCGCGGCATGCAACTGGTCAACGTGGTGCGCGGCGGCACCCTGCAGCGCGACCTCGGCGGCTTTTACGTGGAGACACCGCAGGCCCGCAGCCTGCTCCCGGTGAAACCGGTGGCGCTGGACCCGCGCAGCCGCCTCGCGCGCATCCTCGGTGATGACACCCTGCACGTGAATGCCCTGCACGACCAGGCGGTCGATCGCCTCGGCCGCGGGATGCGCGCGGCCGGGTGGGAGGACACCGGCGTGCTCCAGGCCATCGAGGCGGAACGCGGCTGGTGCATCGGCGTACAGTGGCACCCCGAGTACCTGCCGCAGAAGGCGCGGCATCAGCGCCTGTTCCACGCCCTGGTCCGCGCCGCCGGCCGCCGCGCCCGCCGGGACGCGGACTGAACACGGCCGGCCCGGCCGCTCAGGTCTCCAGGGCCGCCGCCGGGCCGAAGAACTCGTAGTGACACTGCGCATCCGGCACGCCGAGATCGCGCAGGTGCCGCCGCACCAGCTGCATGAACGGCTTCGGCCCGAGGAAATAGACCTCGCTGTCGGACAGCGACGGCAGCCAGGCCTCCAGGTGTTCGCGCCGCAGGAGACCGCTGGCATCGGCCTCATCCCCCGTGGCCGGTTCGCTGTAGCAGTAGTAGCGCTGCAGCTGCGGATCGTTGGCCGCCAGCGCGTCGACATGCTCGCGGAAGGCGTGCACCCCGGCGTGGCGGGCACAGTGGATGAAACTCACCTCGCGCCGCGCCGCCAGCGCCGCATCCAGCATCGGCAGGGTGGGCGTGATCCCGACCCCGGCCGAGACCAGCGCCACCGGGCGCTCGCTGTCCTGCAGCACGAAATCGCCGGCCGGCGGCATCAGTTCCAGTTCGGCGCCCTCGGTGACATGGTCGTGCAGGTGGTTGGACACCAGCCCGCCGGGTTCGCGCTTCACGCTGATGCGCAGGGAACGCCCCGACGACGGCGCCGACAGCGAGTAGTTGCGCCGCACCTCCTCCCCGTCGATCTCCAGACGCAGGCCGATGTACTGTCCCGGCCGGTGGGGCGGCACCGCGCCGCCGTCGGCCGGGACCAGATGGAAGGAGGTGATCTCCGCGCTCTCCGGCACCCGGCGCTCCACCACGAAACGGCGCATGCCGCGCCAGCCACCCGGCTGCGCCGCGGTCGCCGCGTAGGCCTCCTCCTCGGCACCGATCAGCAGGTCCGCAAGCTGCTGGTAGGCGGCGCCCCAGGCATCCAGCACCGCATCGGTGGCGACCTCCTCGCCCAGCACCTCGCGGATCGCCCGCAGCAGGCACTGGCCGACGACCGGGTAGTGCTCCGGCAGCACCTGCAGCGACACATGCTTGTTGACGATCTGCCCCACCAGCGGGCCCAGCGCCTCCAGTTCGTCGATGTGCCGCGCATAGTTGAGCACCGCGTTCGCCAGTGCGCGCGGCTGGTCGCCGCTGGCCTGGTGGGCCTGATTGAACAGCGGGCGCACCTCCGGATACTCGCCGAGCATGATCCCGTAGAAGTGGCGCGTCAGCGCCTCCCCTCCGGACTCCAGCAGCGGGACGGTCTGGCGGACGATGGACTTCTGTTCGGTGGTCAGCATGGGGGGCGCTCCCGATAGATGCATTCGGAGGGCACCTTAAGCCACACCCGCAACCCCGGAGTCAAACGCTGCATAACGAATACATCTTTGTGGGTGGCGCCCGCGCTTGGGCGAAGGCGGTGGTAAACTGCGCCCGTTCTCACCGTCACCATCGGAACGCCATGGATACCCGGAAGGCCCACTCCGTCGCCCATGTCCTGATCGAGGCGCTGCCCTACATCCAGCGCTTCGCGGGCAAGACCATCGTCATCAAGTATGGCGGCAACGCCATGACCGAGGACCACCTGAAGGCCGGCTTCGCGCGCGACATCGTGCTGCTCAAGCATGTCGGGGTGAACCCGGTGGTGGTGCACGGCGGCGGGCCGCAGATCGGCCAGCTGCTGAAGCGCCTGGGCAAGGAGACGGAGTTCGTCCACGGCCTGCGGGTGACCGATCGCGAGACGATGGACGTGGTGCAGATGGTGCTGGGCGGGATCGTCAACCAGGAGATCGTCTCGCTGATCAACCGCTTTGGCGGGCGCGCGGTCGGCCTGACCGGCAAGGACGGCCAGATGATCCGCGCCGTCCCGTTGCGCGACTACGGCGCGCACGAGGGCGAGCCCGCGGTCGATCTCGGCCATGTCGGCCAGGTCGAGGGCGTGGACCCGACCATCGTCCACACCCTCGACCACAGCGACTTCATCCCGGTGATCGCCCCGATCGGTTTCGACCGCGAGGGCAAGGCCTACAACATCAATGCCGACACCGCGGCCGAGAAACTCGCGGTGGTGCTGGATGCCGAGAAGCTGTTCCTGCTGACCAACACCCCCGGGGTCCTGGACGGCCAGGGCGAGCTGCTGCCGAAGCTGTCCGCGCCGCAGGTCGACGAGATGATCCGCGACGGCACCATCCACGGCGGCATGATCCCGAAGATCCGCTGCGCCCTGGATGCCGTGCGCAGCGGCGTGAACGCCACCCATATCGTGGACGGCCGCGTGGAGCACGCGGTGCTGCTGGAGCTGCTGACCGACGAGGGCGTGGGCACCCTGATCAGCCGCTGACCCGCCGCGTGGCGACCCCGGGGCGGGCCATGACCCTCAGCCCTCTCCGTTCATCACCAGCTCGCGGAAATCGCGGCGGTCCAGCTCCAGACGCTCCTCGATCGCCTGCAGCTGCTGCTCCTGTCCGCGGCGGTAGGAGCGCTGGCGCTCCAGGCGCTCGTCGAGCTCCTCGATCTCCCCGGCGTAGCGTGCCTGCAGCTGCTCATTGTTCGGCCGCGATTCCTTCTGCCGCTGGATACGCTCGCGCTCGCGCAGAAGGATGGTCTCCTGGCCCTCGGAGCGCTGGATGTTGCCGCGGATGGTGGTCACGCGCCGCTCGCGCAGCAGGTCGATATCCTCCAGGCTCTCGTAGGCCCGGCGCAGTTGCTGCACCCGCAGCGCCTGATCCTCGCGCGCCTGCTGTGCCGCCGCCAGCTCGCGCTCGGCCTCCTCGCGCTCGGCGGCTACCTGCGCCCGCTCCTCCCGGGTGGGCGGTGGCGGCAGGGTCTCGCGCTGCATGCCGCTGCGGTCGTAGACCTGGCGCTCGCGCTGGCTGGCCTCGGGCTGCGGCGTGCTGGAGAAATGCACGTTGCCCTGGTCATCCACCCAGCGGTAGATCTCGGCCGACGCCGGCGCCGCCAGCGCCAGCAGCAGGACACCACACAGCGCGGCGCCGACCAGACGGGTTCCCTTTGTTGTTCCTGATTCCAGCATGACGATCCTCGAACACCTCGGACTGGTCCTGGTCGCAATCGTGGCCAACGGCTTCTCCGCCCTGGCCGGCGGTGGCGCCGGGCTGCTCCAGCTGCCGGCGCTGATCTTTCTCGGGCTGCCGTTCCCGGTGGCGCTGGCGACCCACAAGATCGCGACCGTCGCCCTCGGGGCCGGGGCCAGCCTCCGTAATGTGAAGCTCATCACACTGCAGCCGGGGCGCCTAGCCGTCATCCTGCTGGCCGGTCTTCCCGGCGTGCTGACCGGTGCCTGGCTGGCGCTGGAGATCCCGCCGCGTGCCGGCGAGGTGGCACTGGGCATCCTGACGATCGCGCTGGGGTGGTACTCGTGGCGGCGCCCGCAACTGGGGCAGGCCGTTCGCGAGAGCGGGACCTCGCTCGCCCACGCCGCCACCGGGGCCGCCGGGCTGTTCGTGATCGGGGTGCTGAACGGCTCGCTCGCCTCGGGCACCGGTCTGATGGTGACCCTGTGGCTGGTGCGCTGGTACGGGATGAGCTACACCCAGGCGGTGGCCACCACCATGGTGCTGGTGGGGCTGGCCTGGAACGGCGCCGGCGCCCTGATGCTGGGCACGCTGGGTACGGTGCAGTGGTCATGGCTGCCGGCGTTGCTGATCGGCAGCTTCATCGGCGGCTATCTCGGGGCCAGCCTCGCCCAGCGCTACGGCAACCGCCTGGTCAAGCGCGCCTTCGAGGTGGTCACCGTGCTCACCGGCATCGCCCTGCTCGCCCCGGCACCCTGAGCCACGCCCCGGCCGGGTGCGCCGGCGGAGGGGATCAGCAGCCGCCGTCGCCGCCGGGGCTGTCGCAGCGATGCAGCAGGTCGAAGTACTCGACGCCCTCGAGGATGCCGCGGGCGTGGGTGGCGTCGGCAAAGTAGATGCGCTGGTAGCCGCGCAGGCTCTCGAGCTCCGGCTGGTGGTTGCCGACGATCACGCCGAGCAGGCGCCCGCGCAGCATGTCCTCGTCGTTGCCGGAATCGCCGGCCACCAGTACCTGCTCCAGCGGGATGCCCCACTTGTCGGCGACGTAGCGCACCGCCAGGCCCTTGGAGGCGCGCACCGGCAGCAGGTCGAGGTAGCGTTCGTGGGAGTAGATCACCCGCGCGTGCAGGTCCTCGCGGTACAGGCGGGTCTCGATGTCCGCGGCGTCGATGCTGCCGGGCGGATCGACGAAATAGCTGAGCTTGAATTCGCGCTGATCCGCGTCCGGCTGCAGCACCAGGTTCTTCTCCCCGGCCAGGCACTGGCGCAGGCGCTCCGGGTCCCAGCGGTGGCTGATGTGGCGGCCCCAGCCGCGATCCGGGTTGCGCTCGGCGCCGTAGTGGATCTCGCTGCCCACCGAGGTGATCCACACGTCCGGCGCCGGCACGCCATGTTCCTCGAGGATCGCGGCGGCGGAGTCGATGCGGCGACCGGTGGCGATGCCGAACGCGATCCGCTTGCGGTTGCGCCGGAGCCAGTTGACGAAGGTGCGCGTGGCGCGGTCATCGCCGAGCAGGGTGTTGTCGATGTCGGTGATCACCGCGCGGTCGGCCGCGGCCAGATGCCCGGAGACCGAGCGCTGGTCGCGTTTCTCCTGGCGCACCTCGCGCGAGAGGGTCTTGACCAGCTTGACGTATTTCCCGGCATGACCGTCCCAGGAGTAGTGCCTGCGCACCCCGCGCAGGCCGGCGCGCGAATAGCGCTGCCACAGCGAGCGGTCGGAGAGGATGCTGCGGATGGCCTCGGCGATGCCTTCCGGGTCCAGCGGGTCGATCAGCAGGCCGTTCTCGCAGCGCGAGATGATCTCCTCCGGGCCGCCGTCGTTGGTTGCGACGATCGGCGCGCCGCTGGCCGCTGCCTCGATCAGGGTCAGGCCGAAGGGCTCGGTCAGCGCCGGGTTCACGAACACGCCGCGGGTGGAGGCCACCAGGCGGTAGAGATCCGGCACGTCGTCGCCGTCGTGATGCTTGGGGTAGGCGACGCTGCCGTAGAGGTCGTGACGGTCGATCCGCAGCAGCAGGTCGGTCAGCACCTCGCGCGCGCCCTTTTCGAGGTCGCGGATGTCCTCGCGATTGCCGGCGACCACCAGCAGGTTGGCATGCGCCTGGAGCCAGTCGCTGGCGGCATAGGCCTCGACCAGGGCACGGATGTTCTTGCGCTCGTCGGCGCGCGACAGGGCCATGATCAGCGGCCGGTCGGGGTGGCGCAGGAAGCGGCGGATATTGTCCCAGGCCGGGGGCTTCGGCTCTCCGCGCCGGGGCGGGTGGAAGCGCTCGAGGTCGGTTCCCGGCGGGATCACCTCCATGCGTTCCGGCTGGTAGTTGTCGTAGGTGGCGTACTGCTCGCCGATCTCCTGGCGGGTGCTGGCGATCACGCGCTGGGCATGCGCCAGCGCCTCCTCCTCGGCATGGATGCGGGTGGAGATGTTGTAGCGCGCCTCGATGTCGGCCTCCGACATGCCGCTCTCGCGCAGGCGTTCGCGCTTGACCCGGCCCAGCGAGTGGCCGGTCTGCAGCATCGGCACCCCGAGCAGGTTGGACAGGCGCACGGCCACATGGCCGGCATCGGCGTAGTGGCCATGCACCACGTCCGGGCGCAGGCCGACCTGGCGGATGTGCCCCAGCGCATTGTCGGCGAAGCAGTCGAGATGGGGCCAGAGCTTTTCCTTGCGCAGGTAGCGCCGCGGGCCGCAGTCGATGCGCACGATGCGGGCGCCGTCTCCCAGGTCCTCCTCGCGCTCGGCGTAGATGTCGTCCACCCGGCTGTCGACCACGCGGCGGGTGAGCAGGTCGACCCGCCCGACCTCGGGGTGGCGGGCCAGGGCCCGCGCGAGTTCCACCACATACAGCGTCTGACCGCCGGTATCGGCGTCGCGCCCCAGTTCGAGATGCTCGCCGCGGATCAGGCCGTGAACGCTGATCAGGACGAGATAGAGACCCTCGCCGTCCCGGGCCTTGCTCTGGGTCTTTTTCATGCCGCCGCTCACCTCATGGCAGTGGGGGTTCCGGACTGTCGAACAGATTCAGGGTGTCGGGGTTGTCGATCATGGCCTGCGACAGCAGTACCGCGGTGCCCGACCAGGTCTGGCGATAGTTGGCACGGCGCCCGATCAGGCGCCCGTGGCGGCCGTCGTAGTACTCCGGCCAGTCGTCGCGGTGCAGGCGTTCGGCCGCCACCGCGTGCACGCTGCGCGCCAGATCGGGCCGCCCGACGCGCAGCGCGGCGCCGGTAAAGGCCCACAGCAGGGCCGGCCAGTTGCCGCCATTGTGATAGGACCACGGGGTGTTTTTCGGGTCCGAACCGGTGAGCAGGTGCCATTCCTCGCCGGCCATCGCCGGGTAGCAGATCTTGACCGGCATGGTCCCGATCAGGTCCTCGAAGCGCTGCTCGAAGGTCTGCATGATGGAGCGCGACTCGCGCTCGTCGGCCAGCCCGAACAGCACCGCCAGCAGGTTGCCGAAGCTGAAAAAGCGGAAGTCCATCCGCCCCGGCCCGAGGTTGCCGACCAGGTAGCCGCTCTCCGACGGGATCCAGTCGACCAGCCAGTCGGGGATGCTCTCGGGATAGATGTTCAGCGCGTTCTCCGACTCGTGGCCGAAGTCCTCGGTGCGGTAGCGGTGGATCGCGTTCAGGCGCTCGAGATCCAGCCAGTAGTACTGGCGGATGTACTCGGACAGCTGGTGGGTACGGATCGCGGACTGCTCGCACAGCTGCTCGGAATCGGCATCGCAGGGCTCGAGCATCGCCAGCGCCGCCTTCAGCATCCCGTAGAACAGCGCCTGGATCTCCAGCGGGTGGCCGAACACTCCCATGCGGCGGTCGATCATGAAGCTGCCGTCCGGCACCAGCAGGGTGGGAAACACCTCGAAGCGGTCCTGCAGGCAGATGCTGAGGATCAGGCGGATGCCGCGCTGCACATCCGGACTCTTGATGAAGTCACGGTCGCCCGTGCGGTTCTCGTAGGCGCGCGCGAGCAGCACCCACCACATCATCGAGTCCACCGGCGCCACCCGCCCGATCGCGCGGTCGCCGAAATCGGCGGCCAGCGCCTCGCGGCCGTTCTCGTCGGTATACACGCGGAAGCTGGCCGGCATTACCTTCGGCAGGCGGCGGTGGCCCTCGATCTCCTCCTGGGTATCGCGGATGCGCAGGATCAGCGACAGGAACTCGCGCACCACCTCCGGCTCGTCATGCAGCAGGTACACGAGCCCCGAGGGCACGAAGTCGCGGATGAAGCAGTCGGCATAGTTCTCGGCCGGGGCACGCGGATCGAGGCTCGCGACGGTGCCGACCGTGCGGCCCTGGTAGCGGACCTCGGCATCGCGCAGCAGCTGGAAGGCCGATTCCAGCGTCGGGTTGCGGGCATCGGGAGGAAGCTGGCTCATGCAAAAGAGTGTATGGAACCGGCGCGCGATCTGCACGCCTGCCGCGCCGGCGGCGCGGGCATCCGCGCGATGGACCATGGATTGTGGCGGGTCCGTGCGCGGGGGGCGATAATCACCGGGGCACCCCGACAACCACCTGTGGTGGAGGCGGCATGAGCGACCGCGACCGACCCGACGACGCCGAGCTGCGCCGGCGCCTGAGCGCGCAGCAGTACCACATTGCCCGCGAGGGCGGCACCGAGCCGCCGTTCACCGGGCGCTGGCATGCACACAAGGCGGCGGGGCGCTATCACTGCGTGGTCTGCGGCGCCGAGCTCTTCCGTTCCGCCGACAAGTTCGACTCCGGCAGTGGCTGGCCGAGCTATACCGCTCCGGCCGCGCCGGACGCGGTGACCGAACACCGCGACCGCTCGCTGGGCATGGTGCGCACCGAGGTGCGCTGCGGGCGCTGCGACTCCCACCTCGGCCATGTATTTCCCGACGGCCCGCCCCCGACCGGCCTGCGCTACTGCATCAACTCGGCCGTCCTCGACTTCCACCCGGGCAACGAGGCACCGCGCCCTTGACAAGCGGCTGCTCCTGTGACTGGAAAACCGCTTTAGATTTATTCTAATATAGCCAAATCCGATATTCCCGACCCATGCCCTCAGGAGTCCCCTTCATGCTGCGTCACCGTTCCCCCCTGACCGCCGCCCTGGCCGCGGCTGGTCTTCTCCTTGCCGCCGGCGCGCTGCACGCCGCGGAGATCCCCGCACTGGAACTGGCGGAAAAGGAGGCCCAGGCCGCCGCCGAACATGCCGACGCCAAGTTCCCCGGACGCGAGATCTATTTCTACGTGGACACGCTGGAACTCGACGAACTGGCGGAGATGCACGCCGCCGACGAGGTGCATATCGTCGATGTGCGCACCCGCTTCGAATTCGACACCCTGCGCATCGACGGCGCCCACCACGTGAGCATCGACGACCCGGACTTCGTCGAGAAGGTGGCGGCAATCCAGGAACAGGATCCGGAACTGCCGGTGGCCTTCTACTGCCGCGGCCATACCTGCTTCATGGGCTACCAGGCAGTGGAACGCATGATGGCCGCGGGGCACGACAACGCCTACAACATGGATGCGGGCATCTTCGACTGGGCGGAAAACCACCCGCAGGTGACCGCGATGTTCGGCGAGGCCCCGATCCGGACCGCCGAGCTGATCGACTTCAACCAGTTCCGCGACCACCTGCTGCCGCCGGCGGAGTTTGCCGAGCGCGCCCACAGTGGCGAGTTCCACGTGCTGGACATCCGGCGGCCGTTCGAGCGTGACCAGATCGGCCTGTTCATGCAGCACGAGACCAACATCACCGCCTCGGATGCGGAACAACTGGAGCCGTTCCTCGAGGAAGTGCGCGCCTCCGGCAAGCCGCTGCTGGTGTATGACATCACCGGCCACGAGATCAAGGTGTTCCAGTACACCCTGGAGCAGCACGGCATCGAGGACTACTACTTCATGGAAGGCGGCTTCAAGGGCTTCCAGGACACCGTCCTGCGCTAGGGAAACGCTGACTTACAAGCGTTTCCCAGCGGCACAGGGATGTGCCGCCGGAATCGGCCACCGCAGGTGGTTGATTCCGAAGCAAGCTGCAAACCCCTTTGCCAGTGCAAAGGCATACA
>SL_3KL_010_SEDDRAFT_10006504_pt1 | contig 10451 bp, 10 predicted proteins | sample SodLakKL_010_SED_2_FD_10381 | JGI IMG/M metagenome (IMG submission 10381)
CACTGAAGTTTTCCAAACTGCAATTTAACAGTCTTTAACGAAAATGTTTTGAATCTATAGCATTGGAACACAACATTTTCCAATGAAATTCGTATATTAGGCATATACGAATTTTGGTAACCGAAAGGTACCAAATGCCCTAAAGAACAGCCTCAGACTTTGAACGGTCTGAGGTTTTTTTTTGTCGCCTTTCCCTTACTTCGAATCACTTTAATTAATAGTAATCTATCTTTTTAAAAGGTAGGATTAAACCGGATCCAAAAGGCCGGCTGCCGGTCAAATTCTTTAAGTGGCCAGGCTAATTCAACCCTGAAAGCACCGGTTCCGATCCCGGCTCCCGCATCGTGCTGAAGACCGGCAAATGAGAACTCACTCAAACCGCTAAAAGGATTTGACCCATTCACCATATCGGGGATCTGTCGTGTCCAGCCGGAATCCAGAAAGAGAAGAATATGGAGATTATAATCTCTGATCCATTCGCCGGCACGGGAAGAGGGCCGCCCAAATTGAACCTCAAGATTACTGCTTACCATTTGGTTACCCTGGAAATATTTATGGGGGGAACCGCGCAGAGTTCCTATCCCACCCAGATAAAAGTCTTTAAAATCGGGGGCGTTTCCTGTAATTCCGCCTGCATTTAATCTCCATCGAAGTACAGAACCGGGCTCAAAGTTGTAATAGAGTTTGAGCGTAGTCCAATACTTATTATATCGGTAATCTTCATCACTGCCACGATTGTCTGCTAACTCTGCACCTATTGTAGTTGAAACCGTAAACCGATCGTTAAGCAGTACATTTCGGGGATTGAAAGATAATGATATTCCGTATCTGTCCAGATCAATCTCATCAGAAAACTGATCGATTGGAGGATTTGGCCGGTAAACACTTCCGCGTCCAAATAGAGAGTAACTGGTATTTTGGCTCACAGAACTAAATGTATCCCTGTTGAATGAAAACGCAGCCTCAATCCATCGTTGTGTTCTGTATACTGCATAGAGGCCGTACCCTTCCATATGGTGATAGTCAAGGAAATCGTAGGAGGCTAAAAATGATGTAATCGACGTTTCCGTCAGACCAACCCTGTAGTGATCTTCAGTAGATGTTGCCCGGTGAAATTCGCCGCCAATCATCAATCGTTTGCGCTCTCCAATCAACTTCTCCAGGCCAACTGCATATTCCCACTCTTTTGAAGCCGTACCGTAACCGATAAAGCCGTGAGGCTGAATTTGCGGAATGTTGAACAGATTACCGTATCTATGCCACTGCATACGCTCTTTTTTCACTCCAAGAAACAGGCCATTTACGCGATTGAAATGGATCATGGGCAGGTTTGGATACTGGCTGTAGAGAGCATTGCTATAGTAAGGACCCGCTTCAAGATTACCTCCCAGGTCTATCCCTGTAACGCTCAATCTTTTTAATGCTTTTTCGGCGTTCTCAACTTCTGTCTCACCCTCATCTCCATCCTCACTTCCAACACCAAAAAAATCGTCCAAAGGCCTGGTAAATATCGGATCGCGTTTAAAAGGGTCGTCATCCGTTTGCTGTCCATATAGAGCCACCGGTAGAAGAAAAATAAATAATAGGGGGAATATCTTTAGTGCCATAGAGCTCAATACGATAATATATTAGAGTAGTTTCAATTTTCCGGAACTTTTAAAACCATTAGTGTAATATCGTCCTGCGGACTGCTGCCGGCCGCCCAGGATTCTGATAATTGCTTAAGGTGATTAATAATGTCGTTGGACGAATATCCTGCTGAATCAAGAAGTATATTTTTAATTTTTTCATAGCCAAGCATTTCACGCTTCTCATTAAAAAGCTCAGTGAGCCCGTCGCTCATTAAGAGTACGACATCACCACTTTTTAGTTTCAAGTTGGAAGACTTGTATGGATAATTCGTTTTACTTCCCAGGGGCAGGCCTTTAAGAATTATCTGATTTACACAATTCTCCTCATTTGAGTAGTGAAGAGCCGGGGGCATGCCTGCAATTGAGATTTTAAGATCGCCTTTTCTATAATGTGCAAGAATAAAGCCCATGTACATCATCCGCATATTCATATTCCTGAGACCTGATGATATTTTCCTTAGGATGGCCAGACTCTCCTCTTCATGAACTAGCGTATGGAAGTAGCTTTTAGCGGCGGCTACCATAATGCCTGCTTTCATACCATGCCCGGTAACATCTCCCAGCGCCAACACAATTGAATTGTCAGGGCCAATACTGTAATCGTAATAGTCTCCCCCCACTTCAGTTGCCGTTTGCATGTACACAGCGATATCCAGGTTTGATAGTACCGGCATTTTCCTGGGCAGCATAGACAGCTGCAGAGCCCTGGCCTCTTCAAGTTCAGAGGTTTTTCGTTTATTCTCTGCTTCAAGTAAACGTGTCTCAATCTCTCGCTCCTTATTAATTTTCTCTTGCTCCAGTGCCATTTTTGAAAGCTCGCTTATCTCATGAATTTTAAGCTCTAAATTCTTTTGAGTTGAGGCAAAGTCTCTGGACAAAAATATCGACATCGAGAGTATCAGTGCGCCCGATCCAAGCATATTTATAGATTGTGCACTTCCATTTAAAAACCCAAAGTTGATCATAATGCTTATTACCAATCCCAAAACGAACACGAAAACACCAAAGCCAATAATCCCCACACCACTTCGTCTGTGATGGAACATCAGGTATAACGACCTCAAAATTTCTACCACAAAAACTAAAACAGCCAGCTCTCTCAGCCACATAAGCTCATACGGGTAGAGCCAGATCAAAAGAGCTACCATGAAGCCTGCAATTAAAAGTGCATTTGCAAAAAATGGTGTAAGCTCTTTATCAATACTATGGGTAAACCGGGTGGCAAAAGCCAATACCAAAACTTCTGAAACCAACATGAAACGCATAAAGTAGATGGTTTCGAAGGTATAGTTTGCAAGTTCAATTCTGTAGAAAAGGTATGCGATAAGCACCAGTCCGCCGGCGAAAAGTGAGAAGTATAAGTTTCGTATCTCTTTTGGATAAAACAGAAAAAGGAGCAGGTGAATGAGAGAGAACGTAAGCAACACACCGATGTAGAACATATTTGTACCGGTCCAGGCAGCAATAAACGAGAATCTCTCATTTTGATGAGTATCCCAGTCGCCCAACAGAAACCGGAACCCATTATTGCCAAGCAGCCTGCCGCTTTCAGAGTAGTTCGGGTTTATAAAGCGAACTGCCAGGGTGTGAACCTCACGGTTTGGAAAAACAATAACAATCGGTTGATTTCTGCTGTAGGTTTCCACCCGTTCGGGTTGAGTAGAAAATTCTCCGAGTTCGTGAATCTTTTCACCATTCAGGTAGATCTCTGAGGCGCCCAGGTGCCTGTCAACCAACAGTGCTATCGGTTTGCCAATTAACCGGGGATCTACCTGAAGCTGTTTCCGAAACCAGCCTAAGCCCGACCAATCAACAAATGCAAGGTCAGCTTGCGTTAGGTTTGTACTTACAAACTCCCAGTCAGAGTCATCCAGGCCCGGGTCTGCCCATTCCGGATCATCACCCGACCGAAACCGCCATTGGTCGCGTATATAAAATATTTTTTCTTCATCTGTTAAACTTTCAGGCGTGATAACTTCGATATCCGTCTCTGCGAATTGAAAAAAAGATGGGGATTCAATGGATTGAATCGGCTCCGAAAAGCCTGGAATGGTATCCTGTTGAAATGATTCACCACCCAACCAGGCCAGTGCCAATAAAAAGGTATATAAAATCACGTTTTCAATTCCTTTCTTTTACCCTGATTCGTCCTGAAACTGTTGAGAGGTTTATCGGTACACCTCCTTCCCTCACGTTCACTTTGGCACCACGACTGGTAATTCGCTCGGTAGTATGTTGCCGGTTAAGGCTCTCAAAATCATATCGAAGTGCGTTGGCATCGATGGTGAACCCCCCTGCAGATGGCAGTTCCAGATCGATATTACCGCTAACCGATTCAATGTAAACGCCTTTTGACACATCTTGCAAAGTAGAAACAACATCACCGCTTGTTGTGGCAACAATCAACGTTCCTTTTATTTTATCGGCAAGAACATGACCCGATACGGTTCTAAATCGAATTTCACCCGTACTGTTTGATGATCGAATATCACCATTTACCGTTTTGGCATAAACATTCCCCTTTATGTTGTTCAGTTCAACATCACCTGAAGTACTGGCAATACGTATTTCACCTTCTGAATTTCTGACCCTCAATAAACCGCTATGGTTTTGAATAAAGTGCTGCCCCTCTACACCATCAAGCGAAATATCTCCTTTCATGGTCCTCAGATTCATAGACCCTTTATCCGGTACCTGAATCACAAATGAGAATTGTATGTCATCACCGGCCCTGGAGCGCGAACTCGCTCTTCTGTCCTCAACAGAGGCCACTATGCTATTGCCACGCTGTTGCAAGATAATCCGATAGTTGTCAAGACTCCTGGTGCCCGACCAGAGTGAAAACTCCCTTTTTACATATAAATCGACCTGAACACCGCTGATTGACGGATTGTAAATGACTTCAATATTTCCGTTTGCAGTAAATACTGAAAGGCTTGGCGCGCTATCAACCCGGAAGAACCTGGACTCTAAGGGTTCACTTTGAAATTCAGCCCAGTGTTGATTTGCAGCAGACGCACTTTTTGGTTGGGCTAACAGAGTAGAGCCTGTCACTGATATTAGCAGTGCACAGAAAATGAATCTGTAATTTAAACTGAATAGAAAATCAGATAATGGGTTATTTTTCATTTAGATCGCATAAATGATTAATTGGGGGATAAGGCCCTCGAGCATAATCAGTCTACGCTAAATAATAAAAGAGGTTGCATTTACTTCAGATTTTTGAAAACGCCGATCAGAAATTCAATATGGTCAGAGAGATCTTTCCCGATCAATTCTGCACCTTTCATGATATCCTCCCGGGGCACATTTTCAGCAAATCGCTTATCCTTGAGCTTCTTTCGGACAGATTTCACTTTCATGTCCTTAAACCCATTAGGACGCATCAGGGCAACGGCGTTCATGAACCCGGCTATTTCATCACAGGCAAACAGGTATCGTTCAATCTCTGTTTCGGGCTCTTTTCCGGTCCGTTCCGGTGCATGTGATTTGACGGCATCAAGGATCTCCTGGCTATAACCCAGCGGTGGCAAGATCTCTTCTACTGCTTTTCGGGGGTGTTCGTCAGGAAAGCTTTCCCAATCGAGATCGTGCAGTAGCCCTGCAGTCCACCAGCTATCAATGGTTTCGCCAGATTTATTCAGATCCACCGCACTGGCCTCCATCGCCATGGCAACCATCTCACAGTGTTGACGAAGGCTTTCTGATTGAATCCATTTATGGAGCAGATCTCGGGAATTTTCTCGGTCAGGGTTCATAAATTCAGGTCGTTTATGATTTCTTTTGCCACTTTTCTATTGTACTCAAACGCAAAGTTTCTGTAATTAATCATATCAACAATTGTACCGATAAAGCAGAGGCCGGCTGTTAATAAATAGAGGATTCCCATACCGATATGGCCTACAAAAAAACGATGAATCCCGGCTACACCGAACAGTCCGATCAAAGCAAGTATTAACAATAGAATTGGGTCTTTACGCCTTGCCCTGTACATCTTTGCAAAAATCTTTACACTCTCTTCAGGCAGTTCCTCAATGAGTCTTCTCACGTACTGTGCTTCATCTCCTTCAAGTTCGGGCAGGTATTCAAATATCTTCATTGCTCATTTCCTCAGTTTTGGAAAATTGTAGGTTTCTTTTAAAAATGGAACCAATGCGGGTTAACATAATTAAAATCGCCGGTAATCCCGCGGGGTGTGCCTGAAACGATTCTGAAATCTTTCCTCTGAATGAAAAGGCCATCGATTTTCCTAAACCATCACCCGGACAATTTTCAAAACCCAACAGATCAAGAGGACAAATCGAGTTAGCCGTTGATTCCGGATTTAACATTGCCATGGTAACCAGTGCTATTGAGAGCGCCAGCCATTCAAAATGTAAATAAAATGGTTTTTTGAGCCTTGGAATTAAATTCATCCTAAATTGATTTTCAATCGTTAATTTAGTGCTGAAAATTCTAACAGATACTGTCGATACATGAAAACAACATTTAAGTCAATTAGCAAATATTTGCTCTTTTTCATACTCCTAAATATTACAACCTTTCCACTATACGCACAGGTCGTTGTAGAAGATTCATTAAGAGTGCAGCTGGATGAAATTCGGGTTGAAGCTGCCCATTCATCTATCACCATAGGCGAAGCACCACTTTCGCTAAGTTACCTGGTGCGCGGCAATGCTGATTTGGCTGCTCGTCCGGCCGCTACCATGGATGAACTCACATTTTCCTTGCCGGGTGTTTTTATTAGTAACCGCGAGAACTATGCCCTGGGAGAGCGCATGACCATCCGTGGATTGGGCTGGCGATCACAGTTTGGTGTCCGCGGAGTTCATGTTGTTTTAGACGATATCCCGCTTACCGTGGCTGATGGTCAAACCATTATGAATATGATTGATCCTGCAACGGTTCAAAGAATTGAGCTTCTGCGTGGCCCGTCGGCTACGTTTTGGGGCAATTCAAGCGGAGGGGTTCTGTATATGTCAACCAAACCGGCTCCTGACGCCCCCATGATTCAGTACCGGGGATATGGTGGATCCTATAGTACCATAAAACAGGAGATCAGGTTAAACAGCAGAATTGGGGATACCCGTATTTACGGTTATGCCACATATTTCGATACGGAAGGGTTCCGGGATCACAGTGCAGCAAGATTATTCAGAGGCAGTATTGGCGGTGAAAGGTCTGTTTCTGATAACGGATATGTCACCTTCAGGGCCACATATGCAGGGATGCCGAAAGCAGAACATCCGGGTTCGCTCACCGGGGAGCTCGCAAAAGAGAGCCCGTCACAAGCCAGAGATCTATTTGTAAATACAGCGACAGGGAAACAGTTCCACCAGGCTATGCTATCCGCTTCCTATATTCACGACTTTGAAACCGGCATCCTCAATGTGACCACACACGGCACCTACAGGGATTTAGATAACCCGGTACTGTTCAGATACGTAGGGCTGGAGCGATTGGCCGGTGGAGCCAGGTCTACATACGAATTTCAGAATTTACCGTTCGACCTAAATATTGGCGGTGAACTAAAATACCAGCGTGACGATCGTTTTGTAACCGATAACGAAAGCGGCAGCAGGGGCAGCGATATTCAAACCGACCAGCTGGAAACGGTTTCCAACCAGGCACTGTTTGCACGTATTAATGTTCCTTTAAATGACAGATTCTCCATAAATACCGGGGTAAGGGGCGACAGAATTACATTTAAAAGTGAAGACTTTTTAGAAACTGAGCTGGAAGGTTCACGTAACTTTTTCTCAATTAACCCCAGTGCAGGATTTGTCTATAAGTTAAGCAGTGCCCGATTTTTTGGAAATTTCAGCACATCATTCGAATCTCCGACAACCACAGGAGCTTGTAAACAGGCCAGAAGACAGAAGTGGGTTTAATCAGAACCTGGACCCTGAAAAAACGGTCAGTTTCGAAACCGGTATACGCGGAGAAGCAGCACCGATTCGCACCAATTACGACATTGCGTTATTTGTAATGCAGGTGGATGATATCATCATTCCTTTTGAACTGGATGAATTTCCGGGTGTCTCATTCTTTCGAAACCAGGGCAAAACCATTCACTACGGACTGGAAACGAGTTTAGCTTTCTTTCTGAACAACGACCTTGATTTACGCCTTATGTTAAATTTACTGCGAGCTGAGTTCAATGGCGGCGAGTATGATGGAAACGCAATTCCCGGTGTAGCTCCATTCCGCTTTGGCGGGCTGCTCACTTACACTCCCGGCAATCACAGCATAAGCGTTGACAATGAATGGGTAGGGCGGTATCAGGCCAATAGTGAAAACACAGAGTCAAACAGCCCATATTCACTTGTAAACATCAGGTGGAGCGTGGAACTTAACGGTCTGTTTGATAATGTCTCAATCAGGCCCTTTATCTCTGTTCAGAATCTGCTCAATACCCGCTATAATACATCCCTGGCCGTAAATGCAATTGGAAACAGATTTTACGAGCCGGGTACAGATCGAAATTTCAGGGCAGGCNTTCAGATTAACCTCTTTTAAAAGNTTGAATATCAATAAGTAATTTCTAACTTAATCGGTCTAGTATTAAAGCATTCTCAGTGTAGCTGATTTTTTTTTGTAACATATTACCTGTGAAGTAAGTCTTTAAGATTAGTATTTATATTAAAAGGGGGTAATAGTTATGATTAAACACATTTTTTTAGTTCTTGTACTCATGGTTTCCTACTATTTGTGGGATCAGCGCCCGGTTAAGCACGGGTTCGGTGTGGTAGCTCCGGAAGCACCCACACTTGTAAAAGTAAGCCGCACTCAAAATTTTGAGATTGATCACTATACGCTCAACTCTTCATGGCGCCTGGAAACCACCGCCCGGGTTTTATCTCAAAAAAGATACTGGCTTGATGAGAAGACTCATCTCTCACCTGTTGATTTTGTTTTGGGATGGGGTTCGATGTCTGACGAAAGAGTATTAAGCCAGGTTCAGGCCCCCGTAAAAAAACGTGAATATACTCTTGATGTAATCCGTCCTCCCCTTACCCTGAATGAAATACGTCAGCAAATCCTGTTTATGCACGCCATTCCGGCTAACGATACTGTAAGAAGTCAGCTAAACAGTATCCGAACAGGTAATGTGGTTACCGTAAAAGGCTATATTGTTGACATTAAAGACCGTTCAAATATAATCTGGACCTCTTCCCTTTCCGCAAATAAACCACGATTAGATAACAGACAAATTGTTTATATTCAATCACTTGAGATACAATAATCGAAGTTTAACAATGTTTATTGCTTAAAACATCCGAACGGAGTATTTTATTTGATGATGGTGAAGATTCTCAAATGAATTAAGCTGTTATAACTATCAATGGGAACTAAGTTGGGATTAAATTATGGAAACTCGTGAAGTTGGAACTGTTAAATGGTTTCATAATGGTAAAGGTTACGGTTTTATCACAAGAGAAGGTGGTGAGGACGTTTTTGTGCACTATTCAGAAATTCAAACAGATGGATTCAGAAAACTAACTGAAGGTCAAAAAGTTGAATTTACGATAGCTGAAGGCGATAAAGGCCTGCAGGCTAAAGAAGTTATTGAAATTGTATAGTGCAAAAGGCACCCTCGGGTGCCTTTTATTTTTAATCTGACGGATGCATTGGCTTAAACAAATCGCGGTTGACATTCTTGCTACTATAGTTATTGCATTGGTTGTGTTTTTTGATACAGTGGCTCTCCTTGAATACGTTGTGTATATTTACACCTCGCTTATGGTTCTCGCTCGGGCATTTACGCTCTTCAGCCAAAATTTCAGATCGATAACAAAAAAGAAGGTAAATGAAGCGCCAGTTTGGATCTATCACCTGCTCCACTTCTTGAATGTCGTATTTCTGACAGCCGGAGCATTTTACATAACAGCCGCAGGTTGGGTATTTATTTGGGGCGTTGCCTACTACGTGTACAGTCAAAAAATTTAACTCGAATCTATGATTCGATTAAGAGTTCAAATTATCTTTTTCGTATCGGTTGTGATTTCGCTTATACCGCTGCGCACTCTCTGCGGGCAAACTGTATCCGGGCATGAATTAAATCAACAAACTGCTTTCGGTGTCTCCGTTTCATATGCTCCAACATCTTTCGTAGCCTGGGGTAAAATGGAGAATACGAATCAAACTCATCTCAGTTTATCATATCTCCACTCTCAATTGGACATTTTGCCGGCACCAATTGAGTTGAGCTCTGAATTGATTATCACCGGACACATCAGGTATCCAGTTGACGGCGTTAATGGGCCACGGGAATCAGTTTATGGAATTGGCTTTTTACCCATTCGGATTAGCATTCCATTCAGCTCAGGCAGTAACCGATTATTCTTAACCAATTCTGCAGGATTCCTTGTAACCCACAATGCTATTCCGGAAATTATAGGGACACGCTTCAACTACATGCTTGAACTTGGCCTGGGCTATGATGTAAGATTCCGGGATAACCGTTCTCTTCAATTCGGTTATAAACTGCACCATTTTTCAAACGGCAACAACGGCATTCAAAATCCCGGTATAGACTCTCACATGTTTTTTGTTAATCTGCTGTTTTGGGATTAATCTTCTCTCTGCCGGTTCATAGCAGGCCAACTATTTTGCGCCCGAAACAAATAGAGGGAGTTATCTCGCCAAGGCTCCTTCTACATGCAATGGAACACTTCTGATTGCATGGGCAACAGGTCAAATTGGTTTCCCAACCTTTACCGGGCACTTTCAGCCCCCTTGTCTTTCCCTTAACCCTCGGAGTTATCTGAGCGCTGATCCAAATCCGGCCCCGGGGTCGATTGCCTCGTGCCCATGCCC
>SL_3KL_010_SEDDRAFT_10006505_pt1 | contig 10450 bp, 11 predicted proteins | sample SodLakKL_010_SED_2_FD_10381 | JGI IMG/M metagenome (IMG submission 10381)
TGTATTGAGAGTGATAAAAAACAGAAAGTTCTCTCACTAGAAGATTAGGTTGCACGCGGAGCCGCAGAGTCGCGGAGTGGGTTTGGGAGCTGTCTGTAGTGATTGAGGCTTTACTAACTTCTGCGCCTATGCGTCTCTGCGAGAATGGATGCACGCGGAGCCGCAGAGCCGCGGAGTGGGATTTGGGAGCTATGAGTAGTGATTGTGGCTTCAATTATCTCTGCGCCTTTGCATCACTGCGAGAATGGATGCACGCGGAGCCGCAGAGTCGCGGAGTGGGTTTGGGAGCTGTCTGTAGTGATTGTGGCTTCAATTACTTCTGCGTCTTTGCATCACTGCGAGAATGGATGCACGCGGAGCCGCAGAGTCGCGGAGTGGGATTTGGGTGCAATGTTCTGAGATTGGAGCTTCAACTATCTCTGCGTCTCAGCGCCTCTGCGTGATAGGTTACATGTGGAGCCGCAGAGCCGCGGAGTGGGATTTGGGAGCTATGAGTAGTGATTGTGGCTTCAATTATCTCTGCGCCTTTGCGTCTCTGCGTGATAGGTTACATGTGGAGCCGCAGAGTTGCGGAGTGGGGTTTGGGTGCAACGTGTTGTGATTGGAGCTTCAACTATCTCTGCGTCTCAGCGCCTCTGCGTGATAGGTTACATGTGAAGTAGCAGAGTTGCGGAGTGGGATTTGGATGCAACGTGTTGTGATTGGAGCTTCAACTATCTCTGCGTGCTATCTCATTTTCCGTAAATCAAGAACAGAGCCGGTTTTTTCTGTAGGTCAGGTTTTTCTTCGGCCATCCAGCGGAATATGGGCTGACTTTTCAGGAACTCATCTTCATGCGTCAAATTGCACGCTACACAGAGTTGAGTAGACGGCCTGCAGGTTTTCAGGATCAGATCGTACAAATTCTCATTTCGATGCGGGGTCTCCATAAAAATTTGCGTTCTGTCTTTTTCAGCTGATTCCTGCTCAATTTGTGATAGCTCTTGTGCACGGGCTTTTTTATCAATCGGCAGATACCCATGAAAAGCAAACGATTGGCCATTCATACCGGATCCCATCAATGCAAGAAGGATAGAGGAGGGGCCAACCAAAGAGACTACCGGGTAGCCATTTTCGTGAGCCAGCTTTACAAATTTTGCCCCGGGATCAGCCACACCGGGTGCACCGGCCTCCGACATCAACCCGAGATCACCGATTTCCAAGAGTTTTAGAAAACTCATGATCTCTTGGTCGGGTGTTTTCTTATTAAGTACGCGAATAGTTCGTTTAAAATCAGGAGTTGGATGTTTAATCCACTGCAGAAAACTGTTAGTAGTCTGTGGTTTTTCAACCAAAAACTGATCAATAGATTGCGTGACGTTGATGGTGTGCTCCGGCAGAACGAGATTCTCTTTTCGTTTTGTAATGGGAGTAGGTATCAGGTAGAGGGTATGTTTTTTCATTATTAGGAGTTGTCGCTGTCAAGCCGTTCAATTTCCAGTTCTTCTTCACCATCACGTATCCTTGTTTTGGCAAAGCGGGATGCCCATAACGAAATAAGGATTGTTACAATTAAACCAATTCCAGATACCGCCATATTCACCTTTATAACACTTTTTTGCAGGTCATAGACGGGAATCATCACTATGGGATTGAATGAGTTAGGGCTGTACCGAATTGGAATCAGTTCGGAATCCATAATAACCTGTGCCATTTGTACCGGTAGAGCGAGCTGTTGCTCAACGGTTTCTCCCTCGGATGTATCAAACTGAAGTACAACATACCCGTTAGTTTGAGCAGCAATCTGTTTTACATCAAAATCGATTACGTCAGCCACGTAGCTTTCACCGGAATCGTAGGTTGTGGTTAATCCCTGGTGAGTGAGTACCTGGTATCCGCCCTGAAAGAGAAAATAGGCCGGTAAAAGCCAAATTAGATATAAAAAATGGTATTTATTCATCGTAGTAAAATCTCAAAATTTCTAATTGTTACGTAATTGCACACGGGTTTATCCGCAAAATAATAATTCTGTTTGAATATGAATGAGCCACTATTCCTGCGATTCATCATCGGGAGTATGGTAACGCCTGATTGCAAGATTCATTTGATCAATCATAGCGGGATCGAACAGAAGTCGCTGCAGAAAATCTTGATGCATATGGCCGCTCGACATATGAAACCAGAGCCCGATTGGCAGTTGATCAAACAGAACAACCTGTACGGTTCTATCTCCGGTGTAAGCAGAGGTGCCAAAATCGATGCCGTTTAAGAGTCCCATTCTGTTGTCGTAAATAGCGCCGTAATCTCTGAAATCGTTCGTAATGCCCTGCTGTCTTTCCATTGGCCAGTTCATCCAACTGCGTACTTGTTGGCTTACTTCATCGTTGATGAGTTCATCATTATAGAGCTGTTCTAAAATTTGCACCATTTCTTGTGCCGTCGTTTTTGGGAACAGATCAAGAGCATCCCTTTCTTCCATAAACGTATTTCCGAGTCGGTTCGAAGTCATGTAGTCTCGAATATTGTCACGGTCATTCCCCTCGACTGCGTATCGGTTTGATTGATTCCGTACGTGCTCACGAAACATGTCAGCTCCGGCGCCGTCCCACTGCTGGAGAATCTCATCTGTTGTGGAATTCTGTAAACCGGGAGAAATTGCGATGTAGAGCCCGGAGTAGGGGAGCGGCATATCGGTATTTTCAACTCCGATACGCTCTTGCAAACCTGACCAATACTCATTATCAATTTGCCACCAGAGATAGTCAGCCAGTGCAAGGTCATTATATTCTGCCAGCAGATGGAGGGCGTTGTCCAGGGAGATATGTTCATCATCAATCCAGCCATACTCTTCGGCAACACGGTAGCTTTGAGAATGGAGAGATTCATCTACATCCGGTAGTTGATATGGGGTGATTTCGCTCCACCGAATCATTTGATCAGGATCTTTTTCACCGGCAGAAATGAGATCGGCGTAGGCAACAAGCGTAAAAAAGTTAATGGTGGTTCCCATTGCCCGGGGAGTATCTTCCATAAAATAGATACTCGAATCCGGCTTGGAAATAACGACGCTCGCCAGAGAGACATTCTGCGGATTTTGAGCTATATATTCCGACATTCCACGCAGTGAGTGTGTTTTAGTTACCCACTCATTTCCCTCCATAAACGCCTGACGATTATCCAGGAAAATGCTAAAAGATTTCCAGTTCCAGCCAAGAATTCCACCAAAAGTGACAATTGTGGCCAGTACAAATACTGCTAAAAATTTTAATGCTCTTGCCATCTTTTTATGATCTTCCAAAAAATTGATTTACCTGTAAAAGCCGATAGTAAAATCGGTTGGGATCTCTGAAATATACAAACGCATGATACTCTTGTTCGGTTCGGGTAAATGCGTCGTCGAGTGCTAAATCGCGCACGGTATTGTTTTCGAGAAGGACATATTTATACGAATATGTTCCCTCTTTGATAATACCGTTCGTAGTCCAGCGATCTATATCTTCATCATACTCCAGGGCGTAATCCGAACGGATGGCCCAGTTATTAAAATCGCCTACAAGATATATTTCTGTATCGGGTGAGTAGTTTTGGTCGGGGCTAAAACGAAAGTGGACATCAGCATATTGGGCAGAAAGATTCAGACTGGGATTCCCCGACCTATTTCCGGCAATTCGCGACCGTGATGCCGAAAATCCCTGGACATCATCAAACAGAACCACTTTTGGCGGTATGGTTGTGGGATCGTATTCGAAAATCTGCGATGCCCCCTGAGACAGATTGTTCAGCGACAAAAATTGAAATTCATAATCGCCTATAAAAGGATTTTCCCGGCGCATTTCAAAAAGAACCTCTCCGGGGGATGATGTATCCAGCTCACGGGCTTCAACCATGCGTCCCCAAAACTGATTCTGTGCATAGTAAAATTCAAGATCGAATTGTGGAGTATCTATAAAATCGGGGAGCTCGTAGGTGCTGCGAGGGTAGTGTGAGGTTCTGTGCTCCCGACGAGGAGTAGTTTGAACCTCAATTTCTGAACGGATATTGCCCTCATTTTCCGTAACAAAAAAGGGCATGGAGAAGAGGGAATTACCAGTATCTACATCTTCAACCCGGAGCATATAGTTACCGCTTACTAAAAACTCTACATCATCATTCGGAAAGGTGTATTGATAATTTCGGAATGATGGACGAGTGCTACGACTAACGCTACCGGCATCCATGTTGAGGTTGTAAAACCCATCCTGATAAAATTCTTGAGCTAGGCCTGATCGGCTCCAGTCGGGATCGTGATGGGTAAATGTAACCCGCAGTTGACGTGAATCGTACTCCAGCAGATCAAATGAGAGCTGCAGCTGTTGATTGGAATCTAAACGCAGGATTGGAGGGGATTGACGGTTACCGGCTCGATGGAGCTGAACCGAAAATACGAGATCACTGGCGGTAAATTGCCCCGGCACAGTAAATGCATTGCCGGGTAGTTGTGGAGCTGTCTGTGTTCTATCCTGACGCTCACGGTTCTCTGTTGTGCTGCAGCCGGCAACCAGAAATATCAGCAGAATTCCCCAGGTTTTATAAATAGTAGGTGCCTTCAAAAACAAATGTTGCGGGTCCTTCAAGTTTTATGTTGGAGTACATTTTATCGGATTCATCAAACGTAAAATGAACGGTTAATGATCCGCCTTTTACAGAAACGGTATAGGTAAAGACTCCGTGTGGAGAGTTTTGCAAATAGTGCCAAGCCAACGCTGATGCTATGGCACCGGTACCGCACGCCAACGTTAAATTTTCTACACCACGCTCATACGTTTGTAATTGGAGTTGATTTCGATCAACGCCCCGAATAAAGTTTACGTTAGTACCGGCAGGTTTAAACTTTTCATGATTACGCAATTTCTGACCGCGTTTCATCAATTCTGACTCATTACTGAGTGTTTTTGGGCTTACCGAACATACAATATGCTCGGTATTTGTATAGACATCGAGATAGGTTTTGTCCTCTATATCCACTTTTTGAACATCTGTTTCGAGTGGAAAATTGATGATTACAGATTTACTATTCACGGTTGCTGAGTACACTTTTTCGTGTACTCGAAATGTGAAAGATTCCGGTGAGCCGAGAGTAGTAGCAAAGGCAGCAAAACAGCGTGCACCATTTCCGCACATTCCGGCGTCACTGCCATCAGGGTTTTTGTAAATCATGACGAGGTCTGCCTGCTGTGTTTCATCATATTCCAGCGCAATAATTCCATCAGACCCGATGCCAAACTTTCTGTCAGATAGTACCGGTGCGAGTTCTTTAATTTCCTGCGGTGAGAGCTGGGCAGACCGGTTATCAAACAGCACAAAATCGTTGCCGGCCCCTTCCATTTTCGTAAAATTCAATTTCGTCTGATTCTCCATAATTACTCAGTAAAAGCCGGCAAATGTTGCCAGGAATCGGAGGTTTTAATTTCCGGTTCCAAACCTCTCATTAAGCTACTATAACGAAATGAGAGAGATGTGAAGATTAATTTAAACTGTACGTTTTGATAAAGAAGCATTTTCAAATCCTGAAGATGCTCAATCATCTCCTGCAGACGTGCATCTTTTAGCGTTTCACAAAACTTTTTGATCACATCCAGCTGATCAATATTTGTGATAAAAGAATCTTTTTCGGTTTCACGATACACCATAATATCCCGAAGCAGTTGTTCCAGAGTATTACAAAGCGCAATTTGCCCTTCCGTATTCAAATTCCGATTCCAGTCTTGAATAAGATCTAATAGTTCGCCGGCATTTTGTGTGTAGGAGTGGCGCAGATAATCGATGGACTGTTTACGCGTTTTTTGGAGTGTATTTAGATCTAAAAATCGCGTTAAGGCATAATTTCCGCCGGACACCCGCGCCATAAATTGGGCATCTTCTTTGGCCATACCATCATACGTAACCAACCCGTCTGTGATCTCCTCCTGGGTTAATGGTGCCAGCCGTATATGCTGACATCGCGATACAATGGTTGGCAGCAGCTGATCAGATTTTGTGGCCGTCAAGATAAACATCACATTCTCAGAAGGTTCCTCAAGGAGTTTTAAAAACGCGTTGGCAGACTCTTTGCGCATCGTATCAATACCGGTAAGGATGATGACCGTACGTTTCCCCTCATTCGGCTTTAATACCGTTTTTGGCCTGATCTCATCACGGTAATAATCAATTGAGTAGAATGCTCGCCGGTTTTTTGTGGAGTCGTCGTTGCCGAGGGCGGGACGCAAGCTGAAATCTACAATTTCGTAAGGATCTTTGGCCAGCAGCTCAAGCCTGGNCTGGTACTCGTTTCCTCCAACTGTTGAGGGTAGAGGCAGAAANAGGTGAATATCGGGATGTTTGAACCAGCTCGANTTTTTCGACCGTGCGGTTCCTTTCATATCTGTCAGATGATCGACCCCGTTTACAATTTCTGCCATGGCGAGAGCAAATGCNGTTTTACCGGTNCCGGCCGGACCCGACAGCAGATATGCGTGGCTCAGACGGTCAGATCGAAAGGTTCGTTCAACCTGATTAATTGCTTTTTCCTGCCCTACAATGCGGCGATTTCCGAACTCAATATCTTCATTTAAAAAAGTCATGATGCCTCCCAAATATAATCAAACAGTAAAACGCCGGCGGTAATGGTTACGCCACAATACCCGATAAGTGCAGTTAAATCGTTTAATGAATCAGGGCCGGGTCCCTCAATGAGGGCAATTTTTGTGGTGGTGGTTAAGATCAATAAAAGCGGTACAACCAGGGGGATGCAAAGTACAGAAAATATGGCCCCGGTTCGATCAGCCCGTGCAATCATTGCAGAGGTAAGAGTGGTTACAGATGCGAGTCCCGCTGCTCCAAAAATAATGGAAAAGACAAAATACATCGGGCTCACAATTTGCATGTTCATCATCAACAGGTAAAAGAAGAAAGTGAAAAGGTGCAGAATCAACAGAAAGAAAAAGTTATAGGCGAGTTTTCCCGTAAAAATATCGAGTGGTTTTGCGTGGAGCTGCAGGAGCGGCCATGTTTTTTTCTCTGTCTCTTGCACAAAAGAGCGCATCATGCCGGTCATTGCGGCAAATAGAATGATAATCCAAACCAATCCGCTTTTAGGAGTTGGATCCATCTGCTCCGCTCGCAGTGTAAAAAGAATGAGCAGTAACGAAGCACCGGTGAACGCCAATAGGGTATTTATGGCGTACTTGGTTCGCAGTTCTAGTGCGACCTCTTTTTTAAGTATCGAAAGTGATGGTTTCAGCATAAAAGATCTTATCTTACAGAAGGCGTAAAGGTACTAAAAATGGAGGGGAGGCGTTTGAAGAATTTCTGGTTTTATTTTTGAAAGAATTAAAAATAGCTCCCTATATTAAGCTCAAATTAAAGCAGGTTCTTAAACATTTTATGGATATTCACTCACTTCTTGATCACTCGACAATCCTTGCAAATATAAAGGTTTCCACAAAAAACGATTTAATAAATAAGCTTGTAGATACATTGGATACAAAAGTGGATGATGACAGCCTTGAAAGTATCAGGGAGTCAGTTTTTGACCGGGAAGAAATTATGTCTACCGGTGTTGGTAAACAGTTGGCTATCCCGCATGGGAAAACATCGGCTATAGATGAAAATATTGCAAGCTTTGCACTGTTGAAAGATCCTATTGATTACGATTCTGTTGACGATCAACCCGTGAAAATGGTTTTTTTGCTTGTTGGGCCGGACAGTAAAAATAGTAATCATATAAAACTTTTAAGCCGTATTTCGAGGTTAATGAACAGTTCAACATTCCGAGAGAAACTATTGGACTGCGAAACTGCAGATGAAATTTATCAAACCTTTGAAAAAGAAGAGAAGGAGTATTTCAGTTCGTAGAAATTGAATTAGTAAACACGATTTTAGTCTCGTTCTTTTGCCGTTTTATTACATAAATCAATGAGTAAAATGCCCGTAATTTTAGTTACTGACGACGAAAAAAGTATTCGCAATACTTTACGGGAGATTCTTGAGTTTGAGGGGTATCAGGTTGAAGAAGCAGAAAACGGCCGTCAAGCGATAGAGAAAGTGAAAAGTGAGCCTATTGATTTAATGATCCTCGACATTAAGATGAAGGGGATGGATGGAATTGAGGTGTTGGAGAAATCAAAAGAGATTAAGACCGAGCTTCCCATTATTATGATTTCCGGCCATGGTACCATTAAAATTGCGGTGGAAGCGACAAAAATTGGCGCCTTCGATTTTATTGAAAAACCGCCTGATCTTAACCGCCTTTTGATTAGCGTACGAAATGCCCTTTCGCAAAATGAATTGGTTGAGGAGAATCGCAGGATACGTACAGAGCTCAATGAAGTTCGCGAAATGGTGGGACAGAGCTCTGCGCTGGATAAAGTTCGTAAAACGATAGAGAAAGTGGCGCCAAGTACCAGCCGTGTATTAATTACCGGCGAAAACGGTACCGGTAAAGAGCTGGTGGCAAAATGGATTCACGAAAAAAGTAAACGTGCATCCAAAAAGCTTGTGAATGTAAATTGTGCTGCTATTCCATCAGAACTTCTTGAAAGCGAACTATTTGGCCACGAAAAAGGAGCTTTTACAGGCGCTTCCGAGCAAAGAGTAGGAAAGTTTGAACAGGCAGATGGCGGCACACTATTTCTTGATGAAATTGGTGATATGAGTCTTGACGCCCAGGCAAAAGTACTCCGTGCGTTGCAGGAAAATGTAATTGTACGAGTTGGCGGGAGCGAACAGATCAAGGTGGATGTGCGGGTATTAAGTGCTACTAATAAAGACCTTTCAAAAGAGATAGAGCAAAAGAATTTTCGGCGAGATCTCTTTCATCGAATTAATGTTATTCCCATCCACATGCCGCCACTTCGAGAAAGGAGAGAAGATATTCCTCTTTTGGCCAACTTCTTTTTAAAGCAACTTGCGGGACAGGAAATTGTCTATTCCGGAAAATCATTTACGGAAGATGCTCTTGAAGAGCTTAAAACGAAGTCCTGGCCTGGGAATATCAGGGAATTAAGAAATGCTGTAGAGCGGATGGTGCTGTTATCGGATGGAAACGAGATAACACGTGACGATGTATCTATGTTAACATCGATGAATAGCGGCAGTGAAGGCGACATCAACGAATTGATTGAAATGTCATTTACATTTCAGGAGTATAAAGAGCAGGCAGAAAGGCTCTACCTTCTAAAGAAATTGGAGAAGAACGACTGGAATATTTCTGCCACTGCTGATGAGATCGACATACAGCGAAGTCATATTTACAATAAAATGAAAAAATACGATATCGAAAGGTAATTTATGTCTGCACAGATTATAGATGGGAAAATGGTTGCTGAACGCACGAGAAATCAAATTCGGGAGGATGTGGATTCCTGGGTTGAAGAGGGGAATAGGAGGCCTTTTTTGCAGGTTATCCAGGTTGGAACTGATCCGGCCTCTTCAACTTACATAGGCGCAAAAACCCGTGCTTGTAATGACGTGGGCATCGAAACCGGCACTGCTCATCTGCCGGATACCATATCGGCGAAAGAATTGAAGAAACAGATCCGAAAATTTAATGAAGATGATAATGTTGATGGAATTTTAGTCCAGCTTCCATTGCCGAATCACCTCTCATCACACGATGTGATAGAGAGTATTGACCACCGTAAAGATGTTGATGGTTTTCACCCGATGAATGTGGGGAGGCTCGCTGTAGATCAACCCACGTTCAGATCGTGTACTCCTGCCGGAATTTTAGAGCTTTTTAAACATTATAGTATCCCCACAAAAAGTCAGCATGCTGTGGTGGTGGGAGCGAGTAATATTGTGGGTTCTCCAATGGCGATTACGTTGTCACGAGAGAATTCCACGGGAAAAGCTACGACTACTATTTGTCATAAATACACCAAAGACATTACGAGACACACGATAGATGCGGATATTATTATTGTGGCTGCCGGTCAGCCCGGTTTGATTAAAGCCGAAATGGTGAAGGAGGGAGTAGTGGTGATAGATGTTGGCATCAATAGAGTTGCAGATGAGACATCNAAAAAAGGGTATAANCTTGTGGGNGATTGTGANTTTGAGGCGTTAAAGAAAAAAGCCAGCTGGATTACCCCGGTNCCCGGAGGTGTNGGCCCGATGACCGTAGCGATGTTGATGAAAAATACGCTGCTCGCCGCCAAAAAATCGATCTACCCTGAGGATTAATAGATAGCACGCGTAGTCGCGGAGTAGGGTTTGGGTGCAATGTGTTGAGATTTGGTGCTTTAATAAATTCTGCGTCTTAGCGTCTCTGCGAGATGGGATGCACGCGGAGCCGCAGAGTCGCGGAGTGGGGTTTGGGAGCGATGTGTTGAGATTTGGGGCTTTAATTATCTCTGCGTCTTTGCGCCTCTGCGTGATAGGTTACATGTGGAGCCGCAGAATCGCGGAGTGGGATTTGGGAGCAATTTGTTGTGATTTGGGGCTTTAATTATCT
>SL_3KL_010_SEDDRAFT_10006506_pt1 | contig 10450 bp, 9 predicted proteins | sample SodLakKL_010_SED_2_FD_10381 | JGI IMG/M metagenome (IMG submission 10381)
CTGAGAATGGCCGGTGATCTTGCCCATCTGGGGGGATGGACGGTAAAACTGGCGGAGAACCGGGTGGTATGGTCGGATCAGGTTGCCGTTATCCTTGAGATGGAACCCGGGTTCTCACCTGCTGTTGAGGAGGGTATAGGCTTCTATGCACCTGAATACCGTGACAGGATAAACCGGGTGTTTTCAAGATGTGCCGAAGAGGGAATCCCCTATGATGAGGAGATGCAGATAATCACCGGTTCGGGCAGGCGGGTCTGGGTGCGGACCTTCGGTGTTGCAGGGCGTGATGAACAGGGAAAGATAATTAGTGTGACAGGCGGATTCCAGGATATAAGCGAAAAGAAAATACGGGAAGAGGAGATAAGGAAACTTAATGAGGAGCTGGAGGAGAGGGTTATACAGCGTACAAGGCAGCTGGCCGAGATCAACAGGGAACTTGAGGCTTTTTCCTACTCGGTCTCGCATGACCTGAGGGCCCCTTTAAGGGCTATCAAGGGGTTTGCCGGGATACTCAGTGATGATTTTGGTGACCGCCTTGACGATGAGGGTAAAAGAATCTGCAGTGTTATCCGGGATAATACCCGTTTAATGGGACAGTTGATTGATGGTCTGCTGGCATTTTCAAAGCTGAGCCGCCGTGAAATGATGTTAGCCGAGGTTGATATGACATCCCTGGTGAGATCTGTATATCACGAAGTGACAACTCGGCAGGATCGTGAAAGGATAAAATTTGACAACCGAAAACTGTGTAATGTAAAGGGGGATGCCTTAATGTTCAAGCAATTATGGATGAACTTGATTTCCAATGCGGTTAAGTTTACCGAACCGGTAAGTGAACCTGAAATAATAATTTCATGCAGCACGGAACAAAAATTATGCAGTTTCCGTATTGTTGATAACGGTGTGGGCTTTGATAAGAAATATGCGGAAAAAATATTCGGGGTGTTCCAGAGGCTGCACAGCGACAGGGAGTTTGAGGGTACGGGAGTTGGACTTGCAATTGTGCAGCGGATAGTTCACAGGCACGGCGGTACAATTACGGCAGAAGGCAGTCCCGGGAAGGGTGCGGAATTTGTTTTCACACTTGCAATCTCATAAACTATGAATAAATCCAACAAAGTGCTTATAGTGGAGGATCTGCCGTCCGATGCTGAACTGGCAGAAAGGGAGATAGAAAAGGTATTACCCGGTTGCATCTTTAAGAGGGTCGAGACGAGGGATGCATTCCTAAGTGCCCTGGATGAGTTTGATCCCGACATTATCGTTTCTGATTACCGGATGCCTGCATTCGATGGTATGACAGCACTTAAGCTGGCGCTGGAAAAGAAGCCGATGGTGCCGTTTATCGTGCATACAGGCTCTATGAATGAAGATACTGCAGTTGAATGCATGAAGGCAGGTGCGACCGATTATGTGATAAAAGAGCACATTAAGCGTTTGGGACCTGCTGTTTTGCGTGCCTTTGACCTTGCCAGGCTTAAAATGGATAACCTGGCATCCCGTCAGGCACTGGTTGAAAGTGAGGCCAGGTTCAGGCGGATTGCAGAAAATGCCGACGACCTCATATACCGGTACGATCTTTTCCCCGAAAGGGGATTCACCTTTGTCAGTCCCTCGGCAACAGAGATCACAGGTTATACTCCCGAGGAACATTACAGCGATCCTGACCTTGGGATGAAACTGGTGCACAGCGGTGACAGGGATAAACTGCAGAAAATCATTGAGGGCGAATATGAAAGCGGGCAGCCTGTTGTAATGAGGTGGATAAAAAAGGGTGGTGATGTTATATGGATAGAGCAGAAGAATGTTTTGGTTTATGATGACTCAGGCAGGCTTGTCTCTATTGAAGGTATAGCCAGGGATATTACCGAGAGGATTATTTCGCGGCAGAAACTGCAGAACGCGCTGGAAAAGGCAGAGGAGGGTGACCGGCTCAAGAGTGCTTTTCTGAATAACCTTTCTCATGAGATCAGGACCCCGCTGAATGCAATTGTGGGTTTTTCGGCTGTTCTTGGCGAACCGGATATGTCGCCGGAACAGCACGAATATTTTGCAGGAATTATCAATGAAAGCAGCGATCAGTTGCTGGGTATAATTGAAGATATAATAAATGTATCGACAATCCAGACCGGGCAGTTGGATATCCATCCGGTTGAAACAGATGTCAACCGCCTGCTCAAGAGGGTATGTGAAAGATTTGTGTCGCGTGCAGCAATTAAGGAGATACAACTGGAATGCAAGCCTGGTGTTGGTGATCAGGATGCGTTGGTAATAACAGATGAGGGGAAATTGCATCACGTGATAAATCATTTGGTGGACAACGCATTGAAGTTTACTGACAAGGGCAGGGTGGATGTTACTTCCTGTATTGTTGATAATAAGATCAGGTTCTGCGTTTCGGATACGGGAATAGGTATTGATTCTTCCCAATGTGATTTGGTATTCAGTCATTTTCACCAGTCCGAGACCGGACTCTCGGAAAAGAGGGGGGGGCTGGGTCTCGGATTGTCGGTATCCAGGTCGTTTATTGAGGCGATGGGAGGCACTATCTGGTTTGAAAAGGGTGGTGAGGCCGGAACCATATTCTATTTTGAGATCCCGTGGCAACCGGTTTCAGAAGAGGCAGAGGCCAAAACAATTGTGCAGTCTGAGGTTAAAGAAAATATGAAAATACTTGTTGCAGAGGATGAGGAGAGCAATTTCTTTCTCCTGCAGGAGATACTGGGCGGATTGGGTATGAATATTCTGCATGCCTGGAACGGTAAGCAAGCTGTTGAGCTGGCGGTTGATAATCCCGATATATGCATGGTACTTATGGATATCAAGATGCCGGTAATGGGCGGCCTGGAAGCGACAATGAAGATAAAGGAGATGTTTCCTGCCCTGCCTGTCGTGGCAGTTACCGCTCATGCCCTGTCGGGTGACAAAGAAAAAGCTCTTGAGGCCGGCTGTGATGAATACCTTACAAAACCGGTCTCGGTAAATATTCTGATGAAAGTTGTAAGCAGGTATATTAATAGTGTTTCCTGAAAAAAGCAGACATCCCGCCAAATGTATCCGGATATATCAGGCGCTTTTAAATCAGAACAACAGGGACCTTGATCTACAGGGAGCCGTTATCCTCGTTGCTGCAGAGTTCATTCAGCGGTACAGATGCCTCTTCAAACCCGAGTTCCAGCGCCATGCTCCAGTCCGAACAAGCATTCTCGGGCATGCCCAGCCCGAAACCGGTAAATCCCCGCCTGTAGTAAACCTGTGCAAGTCCGGGCTCTATCTCAAGCACCCTGGTATAGTCGTCAAATGCCCTGCGGTGTTCTCCAAGGGAATCCAGGGCTACACCCCGGTTGTAATATGTTGAAACCTTATCCGATTCATTTTCAAGAGCCCTGGTGAAATCACCCACCGCTTCATGATAACTGCCGCTGGCCAGCCTGGCAAGCGCCCTGTTAAAAAACGGGACGGCAAGGTTCGGATCGGGCGTTACAGTACCACTTGAGCTTATTATGTTACCCTTCTGGTCGTAGATTGTCAGTTTGACTTCCTTTTTTTCTTCACCTTTTATTATCTCGATGGCCCTGGTGTAATCATCGATTGCCCCGGCATAGTTTTCCAGGTTATATCTGGCAGATCCCCTTAAAACCCAGGCTGAGAAATTTTCAGGGTTATTGTCCAGGGCCCTGGTCAGGTCTGTAATGGCTCCCTCGTAGTCACTCATATTGTATTTCACGAGGGCGATGTTGTAATACTGAAAATCGGTCTGTGACCGCACAATGAGGCCTGAAAGCATCAGTGCCAGTATAATAATTACACGTTTCATATTCGAGGGGGTTATCATGAAATAAACAATTTGTTACTTTACTCACAGGCTTCCCGGCATGGTGCCGGGAAGCCCTGATCAGGGCTCCGTGCTGTAATCCCTGCTGTAAATAAGGTTGCCGCGGGCATCGAAGCTGCTCATCCCGATGAGGCTTCCCTTATCGTCGTATGCATAGACCCACCTTACATCTATACGGTCACGGGCATCAAACCATATTGCACCGGTCATCCTGTCGTTCTCATCCCATGTATAGATACGCCTTCCTTCCTGCCTGCCCCGCCTGTCGAACCATATTGTTTCAATCTTGTTGTCTTTTTCATCGTACCTGAAAATATACCTGCTTATGATACTGCCCCTTGCATTATACCCAATGGATTCTGTCCTGTTGCCGTTTTCGTCGTACCTGTAAACCCATCTGTAATCTATTCTGCCACCGGGAGTATACCGGATCTCTTCTATCTTATTGTCGTTTTTGTCGTATTTGACGGAGTAGCTGTATTGCTGCTGCAGCAACCATCCTGGTGCAGGACTAAGGATCAAAACTGCAGGTAACAGCCCTGGCAAAACTGCAGGTAACAGCCCTGTAAAAAACGCTATTATCCTTTTTACCTGCATAACCTGCCGGGTTAAATAACAAAATGATTACCGGAAGAGTTAGAAAATATACAAAAAAAACTCAACTTTGCCTCGTTAATAAGTGGGAAAGATGATTCGTTTATCAATAATAAACCGACCTTTACCTTTGTTATAACGCTACACTAAATGTTTTTAATATGAGGTTATTATTACTATTTTCAATCGCTGCATTATCATTTTACGGATGCACCCTGCCTGTTGCAGTTGTGGATGTGCGGCAGGAGAGGCCGGTGCCTCTCAGAGAGATTGCAGGCGAAGGGTTGCCGGACAACATGATACATGATGAGGGATCAGGGTTCCATTATAAATTTGAATACGACCGCCATAACCTTTACCTGAAGCTGGCATCCGAAGATCCCGTGCTGGTCAGTAAGATTGCATATTTCGGATTGACTGTCTGGATAGACCGGGCAGGAGAAAGAAACAGGGATCAGGGTTTCCGTTTTCCCATGACTGCAAGGGTTGCAGGAATGGGAACAGGGAGTACAGGGAACCGGGCAGGCATGACGGCCCCTAGGCCAGAGGGAGGCTCCGCCCGCAGTTTGCCGGAAGCCCCCGGGACTTTGCTTGAAAGAGCCGAAGAGATAGAGCTTATCGGGATATACGGAACTGCTTCCCGTACAGTTAAGATATGGGACAGCCGGATAAGGGTAAGGGTTGCTATGGTCGATGGAATTTTTATTTATGAGGCGGTTATTCCATTTGAGATGTTGCAAAGGGGGTTTGATCCTTTTGCTGCAGGCGGGCAGTGGACAGTGGGACTGGAAACGGGCCATTACGTCTCGCCTGCCCAACCCAGGCAGGTTCAACCCCGCGGTGGCAGTCCGGGAGGAGGGATCGGACAACCCGGCAGAATGCCCGGACAATACCCCGGCCAATACCCCACTCAATACCCTATGGCGGACAGGGCCAGGTTCGATGCGAGGGGCGGTGAAATGGCGGCCTTGTCACGTCCCTCACGGCTCTGGCTGAGGCTCGAGTTCGTCAGATAGCGCCAACAAAATACTAATATTATGCATAGACTACTTTTTTTGGCTGTTGCAATTCTGATTGCAGCATGCCGGTCATCGAATGACCGCGGACTGACAGTTGCCCACAGAACGATGATAGTAGCCCACAGGGGCGCCTCACACGATGCACCTGAAAATACAATTCCCGCTTTCCTGCTGGCGCTGGAGCAGGGATCCGATGCAATTGAAGGTGATTTTTTCCTGACTGCTGACAATGAGATCGTGTGTATACATGATCACCGTACCGGCAGGGTGGCTGATACAGACCTTGTTGTTGAAGAATCAACCCTTGAGGAACTCCGGCAGCTTGATGTGGGTTCCTGGAAAGGTGCTCAATGGGCGGGCACCGGCATACCTGCACTCTCAGAGGTGTTTGCGCTGGCGCCCCCGGGGGTCAGGATATTCCTGGACATCAAGTCCGGTCCCCAAATACTGCCACGGCTCTATGAAGAAATTGAAAATTCCGGCCTTGATGATGACCAGGTGGTGCTGATAGCTTTCAATGCCGAGGTGGTGAGGCAGTTCAAGGAGAACAGGCCTCAGCATAAAGCTTACTGGTTATCAGGCCTCAGTTTGGATGATGATGGCAACGTGACGCCGTCACCCGATGCGGCCATTGAAACTCTTGAAAGGATAGGGGCTGACGGTTTTTCCTCGCATCATGGTCTTATCACAAAAGAGTATATAGAACAGGTGCTGGGTGCCGGTTTTGAGTACCATGTATGGACTGTCAACGATCCTGAAAGAGCATGGGAGCTGGCTGGCTACGGAGCTATGTCGATCACAACCGATGTTCCATTGCCTGTAAGGGAATATTTTGAAAAAAAACGCCTGAGACAATAATTCAGTATCTTTGTATAGGAAACGGCCCAATTGAAATGGACGATGCAATAAAAATACGTTATTCGAAACTTGCAGACGAAACCTGCTGCCTGTCATGCGGGGGTGCCAGGGAGAGGAGCGGTGCACAACCCGGTGAGGTTTGCGTTGACCTTGGCAGCGGGCGAGGCAATGATGTACTCAGACTGGCCATGGAAGTGGGTGACGGTGGTTATGTTTACGGAATAGATGCAACACCCGGGATGATCAGCAAGGGTAAGATGGCTGCCTCAAAACTGGGAGTGGAGAATGTTGAGTTCATATTGTCGGGACTGGAGGAGATACCCCTGGAGAGCGGCACTGCCGACCTGGTAATATCAAATTGCGTTATAAACCATATAAGTAACAAGAGTGCCGTCTGGAACGAGATATACCGCCTGCTGAAAAGCGGAGGGCGATTTGTAGTAAGTGACATTTACTCTGTTGAACCGGTACCCGGTGAGTACAGCACCGACCCCTCGGCAGTAGCCGAATGCTGGGCCGGGGCTGTGACCAGGGAGGAATATTTACGGATGGTGCAAAACTCAGGATTTGTCAATATAGAAATCCTGGAAGAGAGCCGGCCCTACAGTAAAGGCAAAATAGAGGTATGCAGTTTAACCATCAGGGGATACAGGTGAAATGGTAAGCATTTCTCTGAAAAATTTTAATAACTGATACTATGAGAAAACTGGTATTACTGATCATGTTTTTGTCCGCTCTTGTCATTGTATCATGCGACAAGGATGAGGTATCGGAAAGGTTCAGGTTCCTTACCGGTGTTGAATGGGAATCTGACCAGCTTCTTGTGAACAGCGAAGATGCCAGCGGTCCCGGCGGCATGCTGGAAGATTTCAAGGGTTCTGCAAAGTTCAATGAAGATGGCACCGGCAGTTTCGGACAATACTCCGGTACCTGGCAGTTTGCGAAGGAGGAGACCGAACTGGTTATAACTACTGAGGCTCTTGCATTCCCTCTGACTACCATAATTGTGGAACTGACGGCCACCGATCTTAAAGTTTCAACGGCCTTTCCGAACCCGGTCAATCCGCAGGAGCCTTTTAATATAGAGATGTCATTCAAGGCAAAATGATCCTGCGGGTCATCCTGATTCTGTTTTTTTGCACGGTTCTTGCAGGTGCAGCCGGCGGCCAGTCCGGCATAATAAGGGGAAGAGTCCTGGACAGTCGCACCTATGAGCCGCTTCCGCAGGCAACAGTGCTTTACGGCCGGGGATACGGCACTGTTACCGGGGCTGACGGATTCTATGAGCTCAGTCTTGAGCCCGGTAACATCACCCTGACCTTCCGGTATGTAGGATACCGCCCGGTCGTCCGACAGGTTACACTGCAACCTGGTGACACACTGGACATAGATGCTGCACTCGAATATGATGCACCCGAGATCGACCAGGTTGTCATAAGCGCCGGAAAGGCCGAACAACGCGTCTCCGAGCTAACGGTTTCGGTTAGCCTGATCAGGCCTGAAGTATTATCTTCTTCACATATAAGTAATGCCTCAGAGATGCTGGAACGCACCAGCGGCATAGAGGTGCTGGACGGACAGGCATCGGTACGTGGCGGCAGCGGTTTCAGCTACGGTGCCGGGAGCAGGGTGCTGGCGCTTATCGACGGACTTCCGGTGCTTTCGGCTGATGCCGGCAGTATCAAGTGGCACTTCCTTCCATTCGAGAACATTTCACAGGTGGAGATCATCAAAGGAGCTTCGTCGGTGCTGTATGGCTCATCGGCCCTTAACGGGATAATCAACTTCCGCACTGCTCGCCCGGGGAGCGAGCCGGTTACCAGGTTCTTTATCGAAACCGGTGTGTACGGCAGGCCTGCACGCAGGGAGTGGGTATGGTGGGACAGACCCCGGACTTTTGCAGGAACATCGTTTTCTCATTTGCAACGTACGGGAAATACAGATATGGGAGTAGCCCTGTACCTTAATGAAGATAGCGGTTACCGACGGCTTAATGATAACAGGCTTGGCAGGGGAAATATCATGCTCAGACATGATCACGGCAGGGTTGAGGGCCTCTCTTTCGGGGTTAATGTGAACGGTGGACTTACCGGTAAAAGAGACTTTATTCTGTGGGAAGATGCCCGGACCGGAGCCCTTAAACAGGATGAGAGCACTGCGAACAGGCTTTACGGCAGTCTTGTGACCATAGATCCCTGGATCAGCCTCAGCAGGGAGGGACATTCGAGGCATGACCTCCGTACCAGGCTGCAGAGCTCGATTAACAACTTTCCGGAGGCACCGCGCAACAACAGCCATGCAAAATCGTTTCTGGCCGAGTACCAGGTTGCCCGTAATTTCTCTCCTGTATTAACCCTTAATTCGGGCGTAATGCAGAATTACAGCCGTATTGAATCCCTTTTTTACGGCGATCATAACTCACTTAATATTGCAGCCTATACCCAGGCCGATATTTCACCGGCTGACAGGTTGAAGATTGTTGCCGGGCTGCGGGGTGAGATAAATTCACTCGACGGCGGGTATGACAGATTTGTTCCGCTTTTCAGGACAGGGGTCAATTACAGGGTGGCGGATTACACCTTTTTGAGAGGTTCATGGGGACAGGGATACAGGCACCCCTCAATTGCTGAGAAACATGCAGCTACAACGCTGGGATCGGTCAGGATAGTGCCCAATCCTGATGTGGGACCTGAATCAGGATGGAGTACCGAAGTGGGGATCATGCAGGGTATAATGACGAGTGTCCTGAACGGGCAGGCTGACCTGGCATTCTTTTACCTGCGCAATTCGGGGATGATAGAGTATCTTTTCGGTATCTATCCCGATTATGATGATGGCAGCTTCAGCTACGGATTTATGGCTGCAAATGTTGAAGAATCAAGAGTTTACGGTGGTGAGGCCGAGTTTTCTCTCTGGTTTGACACGGGCAGGTCAAGGTATTTCATCAACGGAGGATACGTACTGATGCATCCTGTAGAGTACGATCCGAAAACCGGGAAGAATAAGGATACGTACCTCAAGTACCGGCGCAGGCATTCTGCCAATTTCAGTATCAGTGGTGACTACGGGCGCCTGGAAGCCGGGTTTGCTGTGAGGGCGGGCTCACGTATCCTCAGCATTGATGATGTGTTTTTGAATGAGCTTACCAGGGAATCCATACTCCCCGGGTTCTATGATTACTGGAATAATTCTTACGGGGGACATGTGGTTACAGATTCTCATATAGGATATCCCATAAGTGATGCACTGAAATTGTCACTTGCTGTAAAAAATCTTTTCAATACCGAATATATGGGCCGTCCGGGCTATATCATGCCCCAAAGGAACTTCAGTCTGAGGTTGTCGGGCACCTTTTAAATATATTTTTATCTATCTTTGTATCTGCAAATAAAAGCAGAATATTATTTACAGCTTAATAACTATGAAGAGCCTTACAGTCAAGAAAAAGGAGAAGAAGACAGAACAGGCGCAGTGCTGTGCCAAAAAATCCAGGATTGTTGCCGGCTGTCATGACTGACATGGGGTATCAGCACGCTTTTTAACAATACAGGATAAATTTCCTGCATCCGGAAGATGGAACTTTCCAGGTTCAATATTATTTCAGCCATAAAAGATTCGGATGAGTTTTTTGTGCTGAACCCTCTCTATGGCAGTGCTGATATTCTGAGCAGGATGGAGCATGATCTGTTGGTGCGGGCCGAAGACCCCTCCGGTGTGTTTGCCGGCCGTGGGTACCTTGTTGACAGGAAAACAGAGAAAACACGGTTTACAGAGGCCTATCTCAAATTTCTGGACGACCGCGAAACCGATGAGATCCAGCTCTTTTTCGTCTCCAATTACAACTGCAATTTTGACTGCTCCTATTGCTACCAGCTTGGTTATGATTCCCCTGCCGGGGAACCTGACAGGGAGGTTGTTGATGCGTTCTACAGATTTATCGGGTCTGAATATGCCGGCAGGAGAAAGTACATCACGCTTTTTGGCGGGGAGCCATTGCTCCCGGGCAAAAGGCATCGTGAAATGATTGAATATTTTATCGGCCGGGCAACAGGACAGGACACCGATATTGCTGTTGTAACCAACGGNTATCATATTAACGAATACATAGATGTATTCAGGAAGGCCCGGATACGGGAGATACAGG
>SL_3KL_010_SEDDRAFT_10006507_pt1 | contig 10450 bp, 5 predicted proteins | sample SodLakKL_010_SED_2_FD_10381 | JGI IMG/M metagenome (IMG submission 10381)
CGCATTAATTCTTCAGGACTGATCGGGACTGCCATTTCAATTTCGTTGATATCCCACTCCTGCCACGCACCTCTGTACAGCCATACCCAGCAGTCTTTTGCCCAGTCATCATTTTTTACAACGTCCAGAGCTTTAAAAATGGCAGTCAGGCAAACACGATGTGTTCCGTGCGGGTCGGAAAGATCGCCGGCAGCATAAACCTGGTGGGGTTTTATTTCCCGGAGCAGATCAACCGTAATCTGTATGTCTTCATCAGAAAGTGGCTTTTTCTTTACACGGCCGGTTTCATAAAACGGCATATCCATAAAGTGCATATTTTCATCGGGTACTCCACAATACCGTCCCCCGGCTTTGGCTTCTCCCCGGCGAATCAGGCCTTTAATCATTTTAACTTCGGGTGAATCCACCTGCCCCGGCTGTTTGTTTTTTAGTGATTCATTCACTTTTCTGAAAAGTTTTTCCGCTTTTTGCTCTTTCATTCCGAATGCTTCGGAGTAGTCCAGTACGAAGTCAGCAAAGCGAATTACATCATCATCAAACACGGCAATATTTCCGGAGGTTTGATAAGCGATGTGAACTTCGTGGCCATGGTCAACCAGGCGAATCAGTGTGCCGCCCATCGAAATGACATCATCATCCGGGTGGGGACTGAAAACGACAGCTCGTTTTGGGAAGGGGGATTTCCGTTCCGGCCTGTTGGTATCGTCAGCGTTGGGCTTTCCGCCCGGCCATCCGGTGATGGTGTGCTGAAGCTCGTTGAACACTTTAATATTGATATTATAGGCCGGACCTTTTGTGGTAATCAGGTCGGCCATACCATGTTCATTGTAATTTTCGTCAGTCAGTTTCAGAATCGGTTTTTCTACTTTTTGGCAGAGCCAAACAACGGCTTTTCGAATCAGGGTATCATCCCATTTGCAAGGGCCAATCAGCCAGGGGTTGTTATTCCGAAGCAGTTTTTCTGAAGCGGCTTCATCAAGTACCACTACAGTCTTGTCATGCTTCTGAAGGTACGTTGCAGGTACGCTTTCCTTAACATCTCCTTCTACCGTTTCTTTGATAATTCCGCCCTTGCCTTCGCCCCAGGCCATCAAAATAATTTTCTTGGCACTCATAATGGTGCCCACACCCATGGTAATAGCCCGCCGTGGAACGTTCTCTTCTCCAAAAAAGTCGCTGGCGGCATCTTTCCGGGTGATTTTGTCCAGGGTAATCAGTCTTGTGGGCGAATCGGGCCGTGAACCCGGTTCATTAAAACCGATGTGCCCGGTTCGGCCAATTCCGAGAAGCTGAATATCAATTCCGCCGGCTTCTTTGATTTTTTGCTCATATTCTTCGCAATACTCATACACTTCTTCCTCGGGTATAGAGCCGTCCGGGATGTGGATCTGATCTTCAGGAATGTCAATATGGTTGAAGAGGTGCTCGTTCATAAAACGCACATAACTCTGCAGAGACCCCGGTTCAATCGGGTAATATTCATCCAGGTTAAAGGTGATGACATTTTTAAAACTGAGCCCCTCTTCCTCGTGCAGCCGGATGAGTTCATCATAAATATCCACAGGGGTTGATCCGGTTGCCAGTCCTAAAACTGCATTTTCCCCTATTTCATTTTTTTTGTTGATGAGGTTGGCAATTTCCTGGGCAATAGCAGCAGATGCCTGGGCACTGTCATCATAGATGATGGTTGGAATGTTTTCGTAATATGTTTTTCGTTTGTCGATGGATTCTATTTTTTTCTTCAGGGTTTCCATATCAAAGAAGTTTGTAAATGTATTTAGCTGTTAACCGTCTCTGTTTTCAATCTGAAAGATACTGATTAAAGCATAAATTGAGGATTGGAATCGGTTCCAAATTTCAAATACCATGCGTATCAGTTTGCTTTTAGAATATAAATGAAGATTTTACTAATGATAGAAATCTACTAACCAATTTGTGGGAATTTAAGGAAAAAAAAGATGCATTATTTTCTTAATAATAAACTTGTTAGAATTTTTAAGTGAATGGTATGGAATTAGTTGCAGGAATAGATTTGGGAGGGACCGACACAAAGTTTGGTTTGGTGAACCGCAAAGGAGATTTACTGGCATATCGAAGAATACCTACCGGGCCGAGTCTGGATCATACTGAATTTTTTAATCAGTTATCAGATCAGATTAAAAAGATGCTGAGTTCGCTGAACGGTAGTTACACCCTTGTTGGCATTTCCGTTGGAGCTCCTTCAGGCAGCGAAGCATACGGAACCATTGATGATGCCACCAATTTGAACTGGCCGCGGAAACTGCCTGTCCGGGATATTTTGAATTCAATTTTTCATTTACCGGTTACCGTATCGAATGATGCCAATGCTGCTGCCGTGGGAGAGATGCTGTACGGTGTTGGAAAAGGCCACGACAATTTTATTTGCATTACGCTGGGTACCGGTCTTGGCAGCGGAATTGTATCAAACGGGAGCCTGATAGTGGGGACAAACGGCCATGCCGGAGAGCTTGGGCATGTAACGGCTGTTCTGAACGGAAGAAAGTGCAACTGTGGCCGGAGAGGATGCCTCGAAACGTATGCCTCTGCCCGCGGTATTGTGCAAACAGTGCTTGAAACCGATCCGAAAAAACTCAAAAAATCGGTACTGAGCAACTTCGACAGTGAAGAGTTAACGGCAGAAATTATCACAAAAGCAGCCTGCCAGGGAGATTCTATTGCTCTCGAGGCTTTCCAGTTTACCGGAAAAATTCTTGGAAAAAAGCTCGCCGATACGGTGGCTATTCTGAATCCGGAACTGATTATCCTGACCGGAGGGGTATCCAAAGCAGGCAACTTGATTCTGGATCCCACCCGNAAATATATGAAGGAGCATCTGCTCGATGTTTACAAGGGCAGTGTGGAGGTNGAATTATCCGAAATGGCCAGCAAAAAAACCACNATTTTGGGTGTAGCGGCATTTATGTGGCTCAAACTGGATCAGCAAAAAAAACAGTCGGCATAGCCACACTGCAGATTATGTTAAGTCCAAAACAATCAACGTTATTTGAAATTGTATGAATCAATCAAGGTTTACATATTTTATAGTTCTCATCACCGTTTTATTCACCATTCAGCAGTGTGATTTTGCAGATCGTGAAGACGATCTTTCACACGTCGAATTCGTCATTCAACCTGCTCCGATTGAGATTTCCTGGGAGCTGATTTCAAATTTCGAAGATGACAATCAGTTCAGCGCTGAGCTGACTCTTCATAACACATCCGACGAGCTGTTTCCGGGCAGCGGTTGGACGCTCTACCTGAATTCCATCCGGCCACTTGTTGATGAAACGTTTCTCCCCGAACTGAACGCAACTCATATTAATGGTGATTTCTTTAAACTGGAACCTACCGATGAGTTTGAACCGATTGAACCGGGCGAAAGCAGAGTGATTGAATATCACGGCATGTTTCACTCCATCAAATTTACCGATGCTCCGCAGGGGTTCTATTTTGTGTATGATGGAGAAGATGGAACAGTTGTTCAAAATGTGGATAACGTTGAAGTGTTATCATTTATGCGAGATGAACAGGTGAACCGTTCGCCCGATGATCAGGTGGAAGTACCCACACCGGAATCGGTTTTTAGAGACAACCGGGAACTATCCATGCTTGATGTTGGCCAGGTTGGTAAAATCATTCCAACACCCCGGTCGGTTCAGCAGAGAGAGGAACAGTTTACCATTGCAGACGGAATTGAGATCTACTATCACGAGTTTTTCTTTGATGAAGCTGATTATCTGGAAAATTTGCTGGCTACTTACAATATCCGCGCCAATTCGCAATTGCTGGATCAGGATGGAAGCGGTGCAGGCATTGTTCTGAACCTTGAAACGGAAAACCTTGATAACGAAGAAGCCTACATCCTGGATGTTGCACCCGGGAGAATTGAAATTCTTGCGAACGATAACAGCGGTATTTTTTACGGCATCCAAAGCCTGAGGGCATTAATAGACAACCGTGATGGCGATGGCGCTGAAATCGGAACAGTGCGTATTGAAGACTCGCCCGCTTTTCCATACCGCGGTATGCATCTCGATGTGTCCAGAAATTTCCAGCCGGCAGATGATGTAAAACGTCTGCTGGATGTTATGGCCATGTACAAATTAAATCGGTTTCACTTCCATTTAACCGATGATGAAGGCTGGAGGCTGGCCATCGATCCGCTCCCGGAGCTGGTTGAAGTTGGAGGGCGCAGAGGCCACACCGAAACCGAATCCAATTATTTGATTCCATCCTATGGGTCCGGCCCCGACCCCACCCCGGGGCGCTCGTTTGGCAGCGGCTGGTACACGCGAAGTGAATACATCGATCTGTTGCGCTATGCTACTGAGAGGCATATTGAGGTAATTCCCGAAATTGATGTTCCCGGCCATGCACGGGCCGCCATTGTTGCCATGAAGGCAAGATCAGAAAGGCTGCACGATGCCGGTGATCCGGAAGCGGCCGATTTTTACCGCCTCGATGAAGAAGGCGATGATTCGGAATATTACTCCATACAGAATTTCACCGACAATGTGATCAATGTCTGTCAGGAATCGACCTACCGGTTTATGGAAGTTGTGATTGATGAAATTGTTGATATGCACCGCGAGGCAGGGGCACCGCTAACCACTATTCATATGGGTGGCGATGAAGTGCCGCACGGTGTTTGGGAAAACTCACCGGTTTGCAGTCAATTGATGGAAGAAGAGGAAATAGAGAATGTGCGCGATTTGCAAATCTATTTTTTCGATCGGCTTCAGACAAAACTTCAGGATCGTAATCTGAAAATGGCCGGATGGGAGGAAGTGGTATTTCGCGAATTTGAAGATGGTTCAAGACAACCGCATCCCGAATTTGCAGGCACTACCATTCCGAATGTGTGGTCAAATATCTGGGGCAGCGGCACCGAAGATTATGCCTATGCACTGGCCAATATGGGGTATGAAGTTGTGATGTCTCACGCATCCAATTTCTATTTCGATTTTGCTTACAACAAGCACTGGCAGGAACCCGGCTTTTACTGGGCAGCCATGTTCGACACCAAAGAGCCCTATTCGTTTATTCCGTTCGATCTCTACAAAAATGCGATTACAGATAACTATGGAAATCCCATTCCGGATGGGCACTTCGACGATGCAGTGCAACTTCGGCCCGATGCCAGAGAAAATATTATTGGACTACAGGGACAACTTTGGAGCGAAACGGTAAACCGGCAAGGCGCTATGGATTATATGATTTTTCCGCGGCTGTTGGGCCTTGCAGAACGCGCCTGGGTGGGTGATGCCGATTGGAGTGAACACGAGGATTCAGGTCGGATGTGGATCGAGCGGGATATCGCCTGGAATGAGTTTGCCAACCGGATTGGCCGGTTTGAACTGAAACGACTGGATAATATTTTCGGAGAACAGATAAATTATCGGATACCACCACCGGGTGCCGTTGTAGAAGATGGAATATTGAGAGCCAATAGTAGCTTTCCGGGTCTCAAAATTCGTTTCGAAACAGATGGAAGCACACCAACGGAAACATCTCAGCTTTATGAAGGCCCCGTAGAACTTGGAGATGTTGGGACGGTAACTCTGGCTGTATTCAACAGTATCGGACGTTCAAGCCGGGTGATTACCATCGAATTATAGGAGTATGTAATGAAACGGGCTGAATAACTGAAATGTTTAGCATATAAGTTTTCTGGGTATAACGCCAGAAAATTTTAATATGTTTCAATAAATTCCCCATCAGGCATAAATAAATCTGGATTAAATCGTAGAATTATTAATGATTTATCAACAATAAATTAAATTATTCCAGAAATTTTTTGTCTGAAAACCCGTTCTCTACATAATCAGTTACAGGTGTTATTGCAGGTCATCGTACTTAATCAGCTATGGAAAAACTAAACATCGACAAAGTTGCCAAACTTGCCCATGTATCAAGATCGGTTGTTTCGCGCGTGATCAACAATCATCCTAATGTAAGCGAAGAGGCCCGAGAACGTGTGCTGAAAGTCGTGGAAATGCACAACTATAAACCCAATACCGTAGCTCGTAACCTTGCCACACAAAATTCAAACCAGATCGGGGTTCTTACAAGCCGAATTGGTGAGGAAAGCCTTGGAAATGGATACTGGACCCTGCTCTATCTTGGAATTTTTGAGGAGTGTATCCGGCGGGGCTATAATGTTCATCTCTCTTTTTATTCTTCAAGTATGAAGAAGGAACTGCACGAACTGATTTTAAATGAACACCGGCTGGATGGTGTAATTTGCCTGAATGAAGAGGTTACCAAATTTTCGGCCGAACGGTTAGCAGATGCAGAGATTCCCATCGTGATGGTTGGCCATAATCCCGAATTTCCGGGCATCAGTTCTGTGGATGTAGATAATTACCACGGTGCCTACAAAGCTGTGAAGTATTTGGCGGATCTCGGGCACAAACAAATCGGGGGAATTTTTGGGGATCAGAATGTGGAGGAGACGAAACATCGTATCAGCGGATATAAGAATGCCCAGGCCGATCATGGAATTAAAGTGGAAAACAGGTTGATATCGGTAAGCAGTTATTCGCAAAAAGATGGATACCTGACCATGAAAAAATGGATTGGGGAACATCCTGACATGACAGCTGTGTTTTGTGCAAGTGATACACTGGCCATGGGAGCGATGCTGGCACTGCACGAAAAACATTTTAATATCCCTGAAGACTTTTCGGTCGTCGGATTCGACGGATTGCCCATCTCAAAATATATGATACCGCCATTAACCACTATAGAGCAGCCCACCTTTGGAAAAGGCGAAAAAGCTGCCAAAATGCTGATTGAGAGAATTCTGTACAAAACAGTAGAGATTGAACAGCAAAATCTGGAACCGGAGCTTATTGTGCGTAAAAGCTGCGCTCCGGCCCCTGTAAAATCCATGATTTAGGCGAGATATTTGAGAGAGTTTCAGTCCATTATGTTTTCACCTTTTCAAGATACTTTCTCGAAAACTCGGAAAGGATTAACCGGCCGCTGATTTCTGCACGCTGTTCGAGAGTTGCATCCCAGTGGCCGGTGCTTTGCCAGTAAATATCCTTCATATTTTGCATTGCGTCGGGATTGCTTTTGGCAAGATTTTCTGAAAGTTTTTTGACCAAGATATCGAGTTCAGCTGTTGTTTGGGCCATCTTGTTGTATAATCCTTTCTGATAAGCCCAGTCGGAACTATACCAGGTGGTGGCATCAATCCCCAGTGTGGAAAATGCCGACATACCCACTTTTCGCCCTACAGCAGGACCCACTACAAAAGGGCCAATGCCCAGTTCCAGTTCGCTCAATCGAATATCTGCACCCTGTTTTGCAATCACAAAATCAGATGCAGCAATAATACCGATTCCACCTCCAACCGTTTTGCCGTGCACCCGGGTGATGATAAATTTCGGGCAGGTACGCATAGCATTAATTACATGAGCAAACCCCATGAAAAAGTGTTTTCCTTCTTCCAGATTGGAAATGTCAGAAAGCTCATCAAAAGAGGCTCCTGCACAAAATGCACTGTCTCCGTTACTGCGAAGCACAATCACCCGGTTGTTTTCGTCTTTACCGGCTTTCTCGATGGTATCAGCCAGTTTTCGAAGCAGGGCTCCGGGCAGTGAGTTTCCTTTTGGGTGGTAAAACTCGATGGTGCCGATGTTGTTTTCGTTTGAATAGTTTACAGACCCATTTTCATTGGTATTCATGAAATAGAGATTTTGTTTATGGTAGATTTTTCTTGTTGAATCTTAAATGTAATAAAACAAGCAGCTTCAATACGTTTGTTATACAGGTAAGGTAACTTTTTAATAGGTGAATGAGAAGTAAAATGGTGGTCTCTTCCGAAAATTAACCAGTAAACATTTTGGAATCTTTTCTATTCTTCAGGTCAGGAATTTGTTATTGGTCGAGGGTAAAATTTTGGATCAATTCCCGCAGTTCGGAAAATGAGAATACCGGCTTTTTGCACTCATAATTTTGGCAGACATAGGCCGAGAATTTTTCGTGCACAGGGTAGTGTTTAACAAACGGAGCAATCCGGTTGAGTTTATCAGCATTCTCTCTGGTTTTCAGGAGGATAACCGTTCCGTCAGGCAACTTTTCCCGACACAACCGGACAGCATCTCGCACTTCATCCGTTTGATGCTGAGACGTAATTACCACCTCAGCCGCTTCGTTTTGATAAAGCCCATAAGCGTGCAGTGAATGCAGATAGCCAGTTGGGGCATTAAGTATTTGTCCGGAGAAGGTGCTTAGCATGGACAATGTCTTCTGTTCAAACTCCGGTTTTGCAGTCAGCCTGGAAAGCCGGATGCCGTTGTGAGCAGCAACAGAATTGGAAGAGGGAATGGCTCCGTCGTAAATTTCTTTTTGCCGGCCAAGAAGCTTTTCGGCATATTCGGATGTAAAAAACCATCCGCCGTGTTGATCATCATAAAAATCATCATCATACTGTTTTTGTAGCTGAATGGATCGTGAAAGATATTCAGGTTTGAACGTGGCGTTGTAGAGTTCAATCAACCCCCAGATGACGAAGGCATAATCATCGGCCATTCCTTCAATGGCAGCTTCTCTCTCTTTAAGCCGGTGCAGAAGCTGTTCGTTGTTCAGGCAATGTCGTTCAATCACACTCCAGGCTTTTTCTGCCCGTTCAATAAAGCCGGGTTCCTCCAGAATTACTCCTGCCTTGGCCAGTGCAGCGATCATCAGGCCGTTCCAATCGGTCAGAATTTTGTCATCAAGCAGTGGGCGAACGCGCTTATCTCGCTCATTTTTCAGTTTTGATAAAATACTTTTCACCTGCTCTTTTAGATCATCAGAAACCTTTTTTTTCAGGTGTGGAATGTTTTTCCCCGTTTTTTGATGGGTGGCTTCATCAAGAAAATTTCCATCGTCTTCAAGCCCGAACAGATCAAGAAAAAGGGCGGCTTCCCCTTCGTTCAGAATTTTATGGATTTCATTTGTCTCCCATACATAAAATTTGCCCTCCTCACCTTCGCTGTCGGCATCTTCGGCAGAGTAGAATGCACCCTCTGGTGAGGTGAGGCACTCATCAAGGTAGTCAACAATTTCGAGAGCGGTTTGCCTGAAAAATGGTTCGCCGGTAAGCTGCCATGCTTCGGAATACGCCATCAAAAGTGTAGCCTGATCGTACAACATTTTTTCGAAGTGGGGCAGCAGCCAGTGTTGATCGGTGGAATAACGGTGAAATCCAAATCCCACATGATCCCAAAGACCGCCAAGCCTCATTTTTTTGAGTGTGAGCCGTACCATTTCCAGGTCTTTCGGATTGTCATCTGCACGGTACCGGTTCATTAAAAAAAGCAGGTTGTGCGGGGATGGAAATTTTGGTGCAGAGCCAAATCCGCCTTCGGCATCATCAAACCGATCTTGCAGCAAATTTCGTGCTTTTTGTGTGATGTCTTCCGGCAGCGTACCCTCGCCTCTGCCAAACTCCAGAGTTTTCGAAAATCCCTCTTTGATGCGCTCCACCGACTTCATAATATTTTGCCGGTCGTTCTCCCAGGCATTTTTAATGGCGGGCACAAACTCCGTCATCCCGATCCGGTTCGGCCGGGAGTGTTTGGGTAGATAGGTGGCTGCATAAAACGGTTCTTTATCGGGTGTCATTACAATGTTGAGAGGCCATCCGCCTTGACCCGTAAGCATCTGGCAGACCGCCATGTACGTGTGATCAATATCCGGCCGTTCCTCGCGATCAACTTTAATACTGACAAACGTTTCGTTCATCCGCCGGGCTATTTCCTCATCTTCAAAACTCTCGTGTTCCATCACGTGGCACCAGTGGCAGGTGGCATAACCGATGGAGAGAAACACGGGTTTGTCTTCCCGTTTCGCCATTTCAAAGGCTTCATCATCCCAGGGGAACCAATCTACAGGATTTTCGGCATGTTGAAGGAGATAAGGACTTTTTTCGTTTACAAGGTGGTTCATAACGGAAATTCGTTTGATTTTAAAACGTAAACGGAAAAAGATTCTGAACCATTCGGTGCTTGTTCTGCCGTTTAATCTTCTTCTATACTTAAACTTTTTAGCCTTGCTCCGTAATCCACCTGGTAACGCTCGTACGATTCGTGAAGAAGATTGGAACTGATCAGAAAATCTGCAGACGACCGGCTACAGGCAAGCGGTATATTATAAACAATGGCAATTCGCAGTAATGCTTTCACATCCACATCGTGTGGCTGTGCTTGCAGGGGATCCCAAAAGAATATCAGGATATCCAGCTTTCCTTCGGCAATGGCCGCTCCAAGCTGTTGGTCACCACCAAGCGGACCGCTCATAAATCGGTGAACAGGAAGGCCGAGTTGCTCGGCGATGAGTCCACCCGTAGTACCGGTACCGAAAAGTTCGTGTTCTTTGAGGATATCTTTGTTGTACTCAGCCCAGTCGAGCAGATCGCGCTTGCGATAATCGTGAG
>SL_3KL_010_SEDDRAFT_10006508_pt1 | contig 10449 bp, 7 predicted proteins | sample SodLakKL_010_SED_2_FD_10381 | JGI IMG/M metagenome (IMG submission 10381)
GCGACGGCCAGGTCGGCGCCGGTGTCGGTGAGCCGCAGGCCGCCGGCGACGTTGACGAACACGTCGAGGCCGGCGAGGGGCAGCTCGAGCCGCCGCTCGAGCACCGCCAGCACCAGGTCGACGCGGCGCGCGTCGAGCCCCTGCACCACGCGGCGCGGCGTCCCGAACGGGGACGCCGAGGCGAGCGCCTGGACCTCCACCAGCAGCGGGCGCTGGCCCTCGAGCGCCGCCACCACGACCGACCCAGGCACGCCCAGCGGACGCTCGGCGAGGAAGGCATCGGAGGGGTTGGCGACCGGACGCAGGCCGCCGTCGGTCATCTCGAACACGCCCACCTCGCCGGCGGGACCGAAGCGGTTCTTCAGGCCGCGCAGGACGCGCAGGCCGGCCGCCGACTCGAGGGCGAGGGTGGCGTCGACCACGTGCTCGACAACCTTGGGGCCGGCGATCGCGCCCTGCTTCGTCACGTGGCCGATCAGCACCAGCACGCTGCCGGCCGCCTTGGCGGCCTGGCTGAGCAGCGCGGTCGCGTCGCGCACCTGCGTCACCGACCCCGGCGCCGCCCCGTCCTCGACCGTGAGGGTCTGGATCGAGTCGACGATCGCCAGCGCCGGCGCCTCGGCCGCCAGGAAGTCGACGATCGCGTGCGCGTCCGTCGTGCGCAGCAACTCCACGGCGTCGTCGACGCCCAGGCGGGCNGCGCGCAGCTTCACCTGGCCCGGCGACTCCTCGCCGCACACCAGGACCGCCCGCCGGCCCGCGCGCGCCGCGGCGTCGGCCAACTGCAGCAGCAGCGTGGACTTGCCGATGCCGGGCTCGCCTGCCAGCAGCACCGCCGCGCCCGGCACCCAACCGCCGCCGAGCACCCGGTCGACCTCCGCGAGGCCGCTCGGCAGCCGCGCGACGCCGAGGTCGGCGACGTCCGCCAGCCGCTGGCGTTCGGGTGGCGTGGCGGAGCGGCGCGCGATCGGTCCTCCGGCGGGCGTGGGCGCGGCGACCAGGCTCCCCCAGGCGCCGCAGCGGGGGCAGCGGCCGAGCGGCCCGGCGGCGTGCGCGCCGCATGCCTCGCAGACGTACGCCGCCGCGACCCGCGCCACGGCGTCAGGCGACCGGCACGGGCCGGGCGAAGACCAGGCGGCCGCCCTCGACCGTGATCAGGATCGGTTCGTCGGCGCCGCGCTCGAGCAGTTCGATCGACAGCGGGTCCTCGACGTGCTCGCGCAACACCGCCCGCAGCGGCCGGGCGCTCTCGCCGGCTGGCAGGCGGTCGACCAGGAAGGCCGCCACCTCGGGCCCGAAGCGCACCTCGACGTCGCGGTTGGCGAGCTCGCGGGCGATGTCGTCGAGCATCTGGTTGGTGATGACGAAGATGCCCTCGCGGTCGAAGGTCTGGAACCCGATCACCTCGTCCAGGCGGTCGAGGAACTCGGGCGTGAAGATGCGCTTCAGCGGCGCGTCGACATCGACCGTCGGGTCGACCTGGAAGCCGATGCCCGCCCCCCGGTTGAAGCCCGTGTTGGAGGTCATGATCAGGATCACGCGGCGGAAGTCGACCTGTCGGCCGAGGCCGTCGGTGAGTCGCCCGTCGTCGAGCACCTGCAGGAAGGTGTTGTAGATGTCCGGGTGGGCCTTCTCGATCTCGTCGAGCAGCACCACCGAGAACGGCTGCCGGCGGACGGCCTCGGTCAGCCGGCCGCCCTGTTCGTGGCCGACGTAGCCCGGCGGGGCGCCGATGAGCTTGCTGACCGCGTGGGCCTCCTGGTACTCGGACATGTCGAGGCGCACGAGCGAACGCTCGCTGCCGAAGAGTTCCAGCGCGAGCTGCTTGGCGAGGTAGGTCTTGCCGACGCCCGAGGGCCCGACGAACAAGAACGAGGCCGACACCCGGGTGCGGCCCCCGAGCCCCACCCGCGCGCGGCGCAGCGCGGAGGCCAGCGCGGCGATCGCCTTGTCCTGGCCGACCACCGCCTTCTTCAGGCGCCGCTCCAGGTCGCCCAGGCGCTCGCCGTCGTGGTCGTCGACGTACACGCCGCCCCAGCTGTTGACCACCGCCTCGACGTCCTCGCGGCTGACGATGGGGGTGCCGTCCTCGCCCTCCAGGACCGGGAAGCCCAGCGACTTGTTGAGGCGCGTGCGGGCTGCCGCCTCGTCGATCAGGTCGATGGCCTTGTCGGGGAAGTTGCGCCCTGGCAGGGAGCGGTCGCCGAAGCGAACGGACAGTTCCAGGATCGGCACGGGGATCACCACCCCGTGGTGCGCCTCGTACCGCTCGCGCAGGCCATGGAGGATCTGCAGCGACTCCTCGGGCGTCGGCTCGAGCACGATCACCGGTTGGAAGCGCCGCTCCAGCGCGGCGTCCTTCTCGACGTAGCGGTGGTACTCGCCCGTGGTGGTGGCGCCCACCACTTGCACCTCGCCGCGCGAGAGCGGCGGCTTCAGGATGTTGGCGGCATCGAGCGTCCCCTCCGCGCCGCCGGCCCCGACCAGGGTGTGGAGCTCGTCGATGAACGCCACCACCTTCGCGTTCTTCAGCTCCTCGATGATCTGACGCAGCCGCTCCTCGAACTCGCCGCGGTACTTGGTGCCGGCGACGACGTTGCTGAGGTCGATGGCGAGCACGCGCACGTCGGCCAGGTTGGGCGGCACGCGCCCGTCGACGATCGACTGCGCCAGGCCCTCGACGATGGCGGTCTTGCCGACGCCGGGCTCGCCGATGAGGACCGGGTTGTTCTTGGTGCGCCGGGAGAGGATCTGGATGACGCGGCGGATCTCCTCGGTGCGGCCGATGACGGGGTCGAGCTTGCCGTCGCGCGCCTCCTTGGTGAGGTCGCGGGCGTACTCGTCGAGGAAGGGGGTGGCCACGCTCTCCGGGGTCTTCTTGGGGTCGGCGGCCGCCAGCAGGCGCCAGCGCACGTTGTCGACGTCGCGGGTCAACTGCTGCAGGATGCGGTACGCCACGCCGTCGCCCTCGCGGATGATCCCGAGCAGGATGTGCTCGGTCGCGATGACGTTGGAGCCGACGCTGCGGGCCTCGCTGCCCGCCAACTCCATCACCCGCCGCGCCCGGGGCGTGATCGCGGCGGTCTCGTTGCGCGGCAGGCCGTCGCCGCGGCCGACCATCTCCTCGACCTGACCACGGACGCCCTCGAGGGTCGCGCCGAACTCGCCGAGCACCTTGCTGGCCGCGCCGCCCTCGCGCATGAGGCCCAGCAGCAGGTGTTCGGGCCCGATCATCGCGTGCCCCAGTTTCGACCCCTCCTCGCGGGCGAAGTGGAAGACCAGGCGGGCACGGTCGTCGTAACGGTTCATCGGGCTCCTCGCGGCCAGCACACCCGGCGAGCGGTCGCGGCGCGGGGATCTGATACGTCAGGGACGCGCGTCGAGGGCTGGACCGGCATGGTGTATAGTACGCGGTCGGCGTGAGCGCCGTGAGGGGATCGGCGACACCGCCGGGCTCCGGCGCCACCCAACCGCTCGGCGTCGCCGCACGGGACCCCTGCGACGCGCTCCGCGTGTCGGCCATCGCGCCCGTCTAGGAGCCAGCATGACCTTCCAGGACCTCATCATGACCCTCGACCGCTTCTGGGCGGAGCGCGGCTGCGTCATCGCCCAGCCGCACGACACCGAGGTGGGCGCGGGCACCTTCTACCCGACCACCTTCCTGCGGGCGCTGGGGCCGGAGCCCTGGCGCGTGGCCGGCGTGGCGCCCAGCCGCCGGCCGGCCGACGGCCGCTACGGCGACAACCCCTACCGCTTCCAGTACTACTACCAGTACCAGGTCATCCTGAAGCCGTCGCCCCAAGACGTCCAGCAGCAGTACCTCGACTCCCTCACGGAGCTGGGCATCGACCCCCTGGCGCACGACCTGCGTTTCGTCGAGGACAACTGGGAGTCGCCCACGCTCGGCGCCTGGGGCCTGGGCTGGGAGGTCTGGCTGGACGGCATGGAGATCACCCAGTTCACCTACTTCCAGCAGGTGGGTGGTCAGGACTGCCGGCCGGTGAGCGTGGAGCTGACCTACGGCCTCGAGCGGCTGGCGATGTACCTGCAGGGTGTCGAGCACGCCTTCGACGTCGTCGTCACGCCCGGCACCACGATCGGCGACCTGCGCCGCGACTTCGAGCGCCAGCACTGCCGCTACAACTTCGAGCTCGCCGACACCGAGCTGCAGCGGCTGCTGTTCGACCGCTTCGAGACCGAGGCCCTGCGGTTGATCGATGCCGGTTTGGTGCATCCGGCCTACGAGTTCGTGCTGCGCAGCTCGCACGCCTTCAACCTGCTCGACGCCCGCGGCGTGCTGTCGCACACCGAGCGGCAGGGCTACGTCCAGCGGGTGCGGCGCCTCGCGGAGGCCTCGGCCCGCGCCTACCTGGTCCTGCACGGGCACCTCGAGGCGGTGGCCTGATGCCGCGCCTGCTGTTCGAGATCGGCACCGAGGAGTTGCCAGCCTGGTACGTCGCCCAGGGGGCGACCGCGTTGGCGGAGGGCCTGGCGACGCGCCTCGCGGAGCGTCGGCTCGCCCACGGAGCGATGCGCAGCTTCGCGACCCCGCGGCGGTTGGCGGTGGTGGTCGAGGACCTGGCCGACGCCACCGAGCGGCGCGTCGAGGCGCGCCGCGGGCCGGCCGAGGCCGCCGCGTTCGACGCCGAGGGGCAACCCACCCGCGCCGCGATCGGGTTCGCCGCCTCCGCGGGGGTGGACCCGGCGGACCTGGTCGTCGAGGCCACGCCCAAGGGGCGCTACGTGGTCGCCCGCCGCGAGGTGGGCGGCGAGCCCGCGGCCGCCGTCCTGCCCCCGCTGCTGGCAGCGCTCGTCGCCGAGTTGCCGGCGCCCCGCAAGATGCGCTGGGGCGAGGTCGACACCCCGTTCGTGCGCCCCATCGCGTGGTTGGTGGCCCTGCTCGACGACGCCGTCCTGCCGGTTGCGGCGGCCGGGGTGGCGGCCGGCCGCGAGACCCGCGGCCACCGCTTCCTGCACCCGGCGCCGGTGCCGCTGGCCCACGCCGGCGACTACGAGGCCGCGCTCGTCGCCGCCGACGTCATCCCGGACCGCGCAGCCCGGGCCGAGGCGGTACGTGAGGCACTCGCCGGGGCCGTCGCCGCCGGCCCGACGACCACGGACGCGCAGGCGGCTGGCGCGGCGGCGGCGCCCGAGCAACTGATCGAGGAGATCGTGGACCTGGTCGAGCGGCCCTTCGCGGTGGCGGGCTCCGTCGACGAGGCGTTCCTGGAGCTGCCGGACGAGGTGCTGACCACCGTCATGATCCACCATCAGCGCTTCGCGCCGGTGCGCGCCGCCGACGGCCGCCTGCTGCCCCGCTTCGTGGCCGTCGCCAACCATCGCGTGCCGGACGAGGCGCTGGTGCGCGGCGGGTACGAGCGCGTGTTGGCGGGGCGGTTGCACGACGCGCGCTTCTTCTGGCAGAGCGATCGGCGCAAGAGCCTGTCCCAGCACGCCTGGTCGCTGTCCGGCATCGCCTTCCAGCGGGACCTCGGCAGCATGGCCGACAAGGTGGCGCGCGTCGGCACGGCCGCGACCGCCGTCGCCCGCGCGGTCGGGCTTCCCGAGGCCGAAGTGGCGGTCCTCCAGCGCGCGCTGCCGCTCTTCCGGGCCGACCTGGCGACCGAGATGGTGGCCGAGTTGCCGGAACTCGAGGGCACCATGGCCCGGGTCTACGCCCTGGCCGACGGCCAGCCCGAGGAGATCGCGATCGCGCTGGAGGACGGGGTGCGCCCGCGTGGGCCGCACGACGGGCTGCCGACGGGCCGCGTCGGGGCGCTGCTGGCGGTGGCCGACCGGCTCGACAAGCTGCTTGGCTTCTTCGCGCTGGGCAAGCGGCCGACGGGTTCGGCCGACCCCTTCGCCCTGCGGCGCGACGCGGTGGCGGTGGCGCGGGTGCTGGCTGCCCAAGGGTGGCGCGTGCCCGTGGACGACCTGGTGGAGGCCGCCGCCCGGGCGTACGCCGGCGGCAAGGTGCAGGCGGACGAGCGCGTGGTGCAGGAGGTGGCGGCCTTCGTGTGGGACCGTGTCGCAGGTCTCATGGCGGACGAGGGTCTGCCGACGCCGACGGTGCGGGCCGCCGTCGACGCCAGTCGAGCGGTCATCGCGGCCGCCCGCCGGGGCCACCTCTTGCAGGCGCTCTCCGGCCTGCCCGCGTTCGCCGAGATGCTCACGCTGTACAAGCGCGCGGCGAACCTGGCGGAGCGCGCGACGCCCGGCGCCAAGGTCGATCCCGAACGCTTCCGCGAGCCGATCGAAGGCGAACTCCACGCCGCGCTGGCGCCCGCGCGCGCCGGCGTGGAGCGGCTGCTCGAGGCCATGCACGCGCAGTTCCCCGCCTGGGACCTGGGCCACGGACCGACGGGGTCGTTCCGCGGCTTGGAGGACCTGGCGGCCGAGGTGCTGCAGCTGAAGGCGCCGCTCGATGCCTTCCTCGACGGGGTCATGGTGATGGTGGAGGACGACGACCTGCGCGAGAACCGGCTCGCCCTGCTGGCGGCCGTGGCCGCGACCCCGCGGGCCCTCGGCGCGCTGGAGCACCTTGGCGGTTGAGCGTTCCGGCACGACGGTGCGCGCCCCGGGGGCCCGGCCCCCGGGGCGCTGCGCGTGGTGCCGAAGGTGGGACTTGAACCCACACGACCTCGCGGCCACACGACCCTGAATCGTGCGCGTCTACCAGTTCCGCCACTTCGGCGCACGGGGCGCGCGCCGCTCAGGCAACGGCGCGAACGTGAGTCTACCCGAGCGGCCGACGCCGTCGCAAGAGCCCAGCACGGGTCCGGCAGGCGCGGCACGCCGTCAGCCCAGGAACGCCCCGTCACGCTGGAACGGCTCGCCGTCGAGCAGCAGCTCACCGCCGCGGCGCAGGTCGGTGATCAGGTCCCAGTGGATGGCGCTCTCGTTGGTGCCGCCCGTCTCCGGGTAGCTGCGGCCCAACGCCAGGTGGACCGTGCCGCCGATCTTCTCGTCGTAGAGGGTGTTGAGGATGGCCCGTTGGATGCGCTGGTTGGTGCCGATGCCGAGCTCCCCCAGGTAGCGGGCGCCCGCGTCGGTGTCGAGTTGGGCGTGGAGCAGGTCCTCGCCCTCGTCGGCGCTGGCCTCGACGACCCGCCCGCCCTCGAAGCGCAGCCGCACGCCGCGCACGACGACGCCGCCGACGCTGCTCGGCAGATCGAAGGTCACGAGCCCTCGGCGCTCTCCTCGAGGGGACCCGTGAACACCTCACCCGAGGGCATGTTGCGGCGCCCGTCGGAGTTCACCCAGCTGCGGCCCTTCACCGACAACCGCAGGTCGGTGCCGGACCCGCGCAGGCGCACCTCGTCGGCCTGCGCCAAGCGTTCGATCAGCCGCGCCTGGCGTTCGCGCAACTCGGCCCAGCGCGCCACCGGGTCGTCGTCGTGCAGGAACATCGCGTCGAACACGAAGCGCTCGAAGTCGTCGAGGCTCATGCCCGCGTCCTGGGCGGCCGAGGCGGTGGGGAACAGCGTGCCGACCCANCGGGTGCGCTGCAGCCGCAGTTCCTGCACCGGCTTCTGNTGGCGCGCGAGGCGGGCCAGGCGGCCCTTGTCGGCGGCCTGGAGCGCGCGGGAGTTGGTCGGCGCCGCCACCCGGATCCAGCCTTCGACGCGCCGCACCTCCTCGAGGTCGAGCTCCGGTTCGCGGTCGAAGTAGGCGTCGGGCGCCAGTTCGAGCAGGTCCTCGACCAGCTCGGGGTAGGCGATGCGCACCACGGGGTGCCCACCGGCCCGCAGCACCGAGCGCGTCAGCGCGCGCGCCATCGGCAACGCCGGCGCCGCGACGTGCAGGGCGACCCGTTCGCCCGGCTGGACGGCCACGCAGTAGCCCACGAGCAGGTCCGCGTAGCGCTCGTGCAGGGGATGCAGCATGCGGGACGCTACCACGCGCTCCTCACGGCCCCGTGCTGCACTGGGGTGGTGGACGACGTCCCAGGCACCGGCAAGCCCGAGCGGTTGCAGCGCTACCTGGCCCGCGCAGGCGTCGCCAGCCGGCGCAAGGCCGAGGCGTTGATCGCCGCGGGCCGCGTGCGCGTCGACGGGCGGCTGGCCGCGGTGGGCGAGGGGGTCGTTGCCGGGCAGCGGGTGACCCTCGACGGCGCCCCGGTGGTGCCGATCGAGCGCCACCGCAGTTTCGCGCTGCACAAGCCCGCCGGGGTCGTCACCAGCGCCGCCGACGAGCGCGGCCGTCGCACGGTGGTCGACCTGCTGCCGCCGGTGCCCGGCCTGCACCCGGTGGGGCGCCTCGACCTCGACTCCGAGGGGCTGCTGCTGCTCACCACCGACGGCGCGCTCACCCAGCGGCTGACCCATCCACGGTACGGACAGGCCAAGACCTACCGCGTGTGGTGCGCCGACGGCGCGCTGCCGCGCGCCGCCTGCCGCGCCCTGGAGGCCGGGGTCGTGCTCGAGGATGGCCCGGCGCGGGCGCTGCGGGCCCGGCCGGCGCCGGGCGGCGCGGTGGTGGTGTTGGGCGACGGGCGCAAGCGGCAGCTGCGCCGCATGTGCGCGAAGCTGGGCCACCCCGTGACGCGCCTGCTGCGGACCCACGTCGGCGCGCTTGCCCTGGGCGAGTTGGCGCCCGGGGCGTGGCGGGAGCTCGACGGGGGCGACCTGCGGCGGCTCGGGTATACTCCCCGAACGAGCGTTGCGCAGCCGTCCAGCACGGTGGCGCGATCGTCCGAGGGGGCTCCGGGGGGACGCCCGAACGCGGTGCGCCGCGCGGGCGGGCGCCGGGAGGAACGATGACCCAACACCACGACAGCACCTTCGTCATGGGCCCCGGCCCGGTCCAGCTCGACCGCGAGACGATCGCGGCGCGGGTGGCCGAGCTCGGCGCCGCCATCGAGCGCGACCACGAGGGTGTGCCGTTGCACCTGATCTGCGTCTTGAACGGCGCCTTCCTGTTCATGGCCGACCTGGTCCGGGCCATCGACCGGCCGCTCACCATCGACTTCATCTCGGTGTCGAGCTACGGTTCGCGCACCGCGTCGTCGGGCGAGGTCAAGCTCGTCAAGGACCTCGACCAGTCGCTCAAGGGCCAGCACGTGGTGCTGGTGGAGGACATCGTCGACACCGGGCTCACCATGCGCTACCTGCGGCAGTACCTCGAGGGGCGGGGGCCGGAGTCGGTGCGGGTGGTGTCGCTGCTGTCGAAGCCGTCGCGCCGGCTGGTCGACGTCGACATCGACTACCTCGGCTTCGAGATCGAGGACGCCTTCGTCTACGGCTACGGCCTCGACGTGGACCACCGCTACCGCAACCTGCCGTTCGTGACCAGCCTGGCGCCGGAGCCCGGGGGGTGACGCTGCGGCGCGTCGTCGTCGGCGCGGCCCTGGTGGTCGCGGCGGCGTCGCTGGGCGCGGGCGTGGGGTGGGCGCTGCGCGACGCGCCGCCGCCCGAGCTGTGGCTCGAGGCCCCCGCCACGGTGGTGGCCGGCGAGCCCTTCGACGTCCACGTGTCCGCGTCGAAGCCGGTGCGCTTCCTGCTGCGCTACGGCGGCGTCCGGATCGAGGAGGTCGCGCAGGAGTTGCGCGTCGCGCTCGAGGGGGTGGCGGGCAGGACCGTGCTGCAGGTGGACGCCGTCGACGGCGCCGGCGCGAGCGCGGTGGTGGCGCGCGAGATCGAGGCGCGCTGGCCGCCGGCGCCCGTGCTCGAGGCGCCGGCGGTGTTGGAGGTCGGCGACCCGCTGGTCGCCTGGGCGCGCCTCGCGCGGCCGCCGGCCGGCGTGACGCGGGTGGCGGTCCGCGACGTGCAGCTCACGCTCGACGACACGCCGCTGCCGCTGCTGGCGCGGCCGGAGGGCTGGGTGTCGCTGTCGGCCGTGGCGTTGGAGGCCCCCGCCGGTGAGCGGATGCTCCGGCTGACCGTGCGCGACGAGTTCGATCGCCTCCACGAGCGCACCGCCGCCCTCGAGGTCCGCGCCAACCCGCGACCGGTGGAGCTGCTGCACATCCCGGCCGGGGCGCTGGCGGCGGTGACGCCGGACGCCCGCGCCGAGGAGGCGGCGGTCATGGCGACCGCTCTCGCCGGGGTCCCGCCCGAGCCGCGCTGGGCCGAACCGTTCCTGTTGCCCTTGGACGGGCGGGGCACGTCGGGCTTCGGCGACCCGCGGCGCTACGGCGTCGGCGGCAACGTCTCGTTCCACCTCGGCACCGACATCGCGGCGCCGACAGGCACGCCGATCTTGGCGACCAACGACGGCATCGTCCGGGTCGCGGGCTTCTACCCGATCAAGGGAGGATGGGTCGTGATCGACCACGGGCAGGGCGTGACCAGCCACTACTTCCATCAGTCGGCCTTGTCGGTTCAGGTCGGCGACGTCGTCCAACGCGGCGAGGTGATCGGCCTGGTGGGCTCGACCGGCCTCTCCACCGGTCCTCACCTGCACTGGGAGATGCGGGTCGACGGCGTCCCCACCGAGCCGCTGGCCTGG
>SL_3KL_010_SEDDRAFT_10006509_pt1 | contig 10446 bp, 10 predicted proteins | sample SodLakKL_010_SED_2_FD_10381 | JGI IMG/M metagenome (IMG submission 10381)
GGGGAGCTGCGGGAGGGGGATCGAGGCGGGCCCGCCGGTCGGCGTGGCTCCCCGGCGTGCATCGAAGGTCGCCTGATGGCAGGGGCAGAACAGTGCCTGGTCCCGGTCGCGGTACAGCGCGACCGCGCACCCAGCGTGGGTGCACAGCCGGGAGTAGGCCACGAGGCTGCCGTCAGCGACCCCGTCGAGGCGGGTGGGCGACGCAGGGGGTTCGCGCAGTCGGATCAGCATGACCGCGGCACGCTCGGTGCCGACCGCACCTTCGGGCCAGACGGTGACGACGCCCCCGAGCGGTACGTCTTCGGGTCGGAGGCGATCGCCGGTGATCGTCACGAGCGGGCTCCCAGCGGACCAGGCGCTGCCGGGCGGCCGTCTCGGTCCGTACCGCTGGAGCCCGACGAGGCCAGCCAGCAGCGCGAGCCCACCAGCCACGATCCCGACCAGCACGTAGCGACGACGGATGCCGTTCCCGAGGAGGTTCGTGCTGGTCGGGTGTCGCTGCGCCGCGTGCTCCCCAGCATCCTGGGTGATCACCAGGTGGTGGAGCGCGACGCTGACGGCGAGGGCTACCAGCGCGCCGACGGTCGCCAGCACCTCGACACGCGTGTCGATGAACCACAGGGCCCCGAGGACGATGAGGCCGATCGTCGCGGCTCCCAGCCAGGATGCGATCCAGATCGGATCGAACCGCGCCCCGTGCGGACTGGGGTCGGTGGGTTCGCTCGGTCGTTGGCTGGTCATGAGCGTGGCTCGAAGGGCGGATCCTCGTGGTAGGCGCCGGGCTCGTGCGGGTACCAGCGTCGTGCGCGGGCCACGACGAAGAGCACGACGCCTGCCGCGACCGCGAGCCCGAGTGCCAGCAGTCCTGCCACCGCCTGGTCGACCTCACGCAGTCCGACCGCGGTCCGAGGCGAGTCGTCCACCGCTTCGAGGTAGGCGACGATGTCGTCGAGGTCCTCGTCCGCCAGGACAGCGGGGTCGAAGGCGGGCATCTCGAAGGGGCCGACCCGTGTGGCCTCGGCGATCGCGACACCGTCGATCCCCACGAGGGGTGGCACGAACACCCTCGCCCCCGAGATGCCGCCGTCCGCGGCAGCCCCGTGACACGCCGCGCAGTTGCGCACGTACAGCTCCTGACCTCGGGCGGCGTGTCCGGGCTCGACCGTGGGGATCTCGCCAGTGACCTCCAGCCGCTCCTGCGCGTAGGCGACGAGCGCAGCCCGCTCCTCTTCGCTGAGCCGATCGGCGTAGACGCCGACGTTCCGGTCAGGGATCGGCATACGTCCCGTGCGGACGGTCATGTCCAGGTAGGCGAGCTCGATGCCACGCACGGGAGGGCCGCCGGCGATCCCTGGACCGGGTCCGCCCTCGCCACGGGTGCCGTGGCACGCGGCGCAGGCTGCCTGGAAGACCTCGCCGCCGCGGTCGATGAGGGCGGGGTCGGGGTCCCCCGCGGTGGCGACGTCCTGCGTGAGGGCCCAGGCACCGGCACCGACGAGGCAGCCCGCGAGGACCAGCGTGAGGGTGGTTGCCACCCTCCGGCGCTCCCGCCGAGCCCTCGGCATCTGCTTCGTCCGTCCGCCGTCGTCCGGCTCCGGGCACGGACGTCCGACGATCATGCAGGGGAAGTGCCCCGTCCGCCTCCAGGGCTGGGACGCCCGGCCAGGAACCTCGTCCGGTCGAACCTGATGAGGTGGTCGCGCGTGGCTAGGCGACCTGGCTGGCCCGGGTGCGGCGGCGGTGTTCGGGGGTGAGCCCGCCCCAGACGCCCTCGTCGATGCCGTTGGTCATGGCGTAGCGCAGGCAGGGCATCCGGACGGGGCAGCCGGCGCAGATCCGCTGTGCGTCCGACGGATCAGGGTCGTCGAAGAACGCCTGCCACCCCCGCCCACGGCACGCGGCGTGCTCGAACCACTGCGGTTCGGTGACAGCGGGTCGGCTCATCGCAGCTGCTCCATCCGACGTCGGTCTCTCGCGAGGGGCCATCGGCCGAGGTGGGGCCGAGGAGGCAGAGGCCAGCAGCGGACCAGTGGCCCGCCGTCGGCGCAAGGGTTCACGGCCGCACGTTCGGACGGGGCTGCAGCACGTTGCGCCGACGGGCGCAACCGGGCCGGACCACGAACGAGCCCCCGACGGAGGGGCCGTTCGTCGGGGGCTCTACGGAAGTCGGCGGTCCCGGGGCAGGATCTGGGTGGGGGATCCCGAGTGTGGAGAGCACCGGGGGCCGCTTCCGTGCCTACCAGTGTGGACGTGCTCGGCCGGCTGGGCGTGCAGCAGACCGGGGGTTCGGTCGTTGTCCTCATCCAGCTCGACCAGGTCGGGTTCCGGTCGCAGCGGCGAGCGACCCCGACCGCCGAGGACCGAACCCATCGCTGCGCCTCGCAGGTCGAGGCTCAGCGGCCGTTGGTCGACCAGTGCCACGCTTCACGGGGGAGGTTGTGCAGCCCGTAGTTGGCGGCGTTCTGCCGCAGCCACTCGAAACCGGCGTTGCCCGAGCAACGGCTGGCCGAACGTGGGAAGCAGATCGTCTGACCGCGGTAGGTGAAGTCGATGGCGAGGCCCTGCTCGTGCATCGAGGAGCCAGGGCGTGCCGTCGGGACCCGGCACGAGGAGGCCGGTGACTCGTAGACGTCGGGGCAGCCGTTGGCGATGCGCAGACGCGCGGTGACCTCCGGCGAGCGGTACCCGTGGCCACCGAGCACGATGCCATCCGCGCGAGCCGCGTTCAGCAGCGCTTCGACCTGCGGGGCGATCGACGCGGCGACGGTGATCCCGCCGACCGTCCGCAGCTGCGGGTTCGGGCCGGAACGGACCGAGACCTGGCCCGCTGCGTTCGCCCGCTCGGCGGCGCGGCGTTCCTGCTCGCGACGTTCCTGCTCGAGTCGCTCGCGCTCACGGCGTTCCCGCTCGCGTCGCTCGCGCTCACGGCGGGCCTTCTCCTCCCGCTCGCGCTCCACCTGCTCCTCGAGCTCGCCGATCCGCTCCTGCGCCTCCTCGTAGGCGACCTCCAACTCCGCCACCAACCGGACGCTCTCGTCGAGCTTCGCGCTCTGCTCGGAGACCAGCTCCTGGACCTGCGCGTGCAGGGCTGCCGCTGCATCGCGCTGCTCCTCGGCCTCGGCCTCACGCGCCTTGAGCTCGGCTTCCTCGTCCAGCGCGCGCTCGGTGAGCGTCTCCACCTTGATCTGCAGCGCACCCGAACGCTCGAGTGCGTCGGAGCGGGCGCCCATGCCGCGGGTCAGGTAGTGGAGGCGGTCTGCGAGCTCATCGCTGTCGTTGCCCAGCAGCTCCAGCGTGCTCATGGTCGGCGATGCGCTCGGGGCCCCGTACTTGTAGGCGTCCCGAGCGAGACCCCCGAGCAGTCCCTGGTTGGTCTCGAGCTCGTCGACGGCTGCAGCCAGCTCGGTCTCGGCCACCCGAGCCCGAGCGCTGGCTTCGGCTGCGGCGGCCTCCGCCTGTGCGTGCAGCTCGAGCGCGGCGTCGAGCCGCTCCTGCTTCGCCTCCAGCCGCGCCTGGAGGGTGTCGAGCTCCGCCTCGACCTCCTGGAGTTCCCGCTCGGCCTCCTCCGTGCGGCTCTCCAGCTCGCGGGCCTCCTCCTTGGCGTCTTCGAGCTCGCTCTCCGATGGCACCGCGAGCGAGATGCCGCCGAGGGAGGCGATCAGCAGGGCGGTGACGGTCAGCACGCCGGCGGCGCGGCGCGCGGGAACGAGTGGCATGGGCAACCTCGGGGTCGGCAGGGCACCCCAGCGCAGACTCGCCTTGCGCGTCGCCGGCCCCGCCCGTCGAACTGACGAGGGGGTTCTATCGTGCTCGGCGAGGTCGTGTCGCACCCCGGCTGTTGGTCGCGCGATAGCTGCTGACGGACGTGCGTCCGGCCACCCCTCAGCGCTCGTCCAGCTCGATGAGCTCCAGTTCGCCAGCACCGTGCCGTGCCCGGATCGCTTTCTTGTCGTACTTGCCGACCGAGGTCTTGGGGACCTCGTCGACGAACGCCCAGCGTTCCGGCACCCACCACCTCGCGACGCGCTCCTCGAGGAACGTCGACAGCTGTGCCGGGGTGAGCGACGCGCCCTCACGCACCACGATGACCGCCAGCGGTCGTTCGTCCCAGCGCTCGTCGGCGACGCCGATCACCGCGGCCTCGACGACGTCGGGATGCGCGATGATGGCGTTCTCCAGGTCCACCGTGGAGATCCACTCGCCACCGGACTTGATGACGTCCTTGGCTCGGTCGACGATCTGCATGAAGCCCTTGGGGTCGATCGTGCCGACGTCGCCGGTCCGCAGCCACCCGTGGTCGAAACGTTCCGGGTCGGCGTCACCGTGGTACCTCGCCGTCACCCACGGCCCCCGGACCTGGACCTCACCGATCGCCTTGCCGTCCCACGGCTGCTCACGGCCGTCGTCACCGACGATGCGCATGTCCATCCCCGCGAACATGCGGCCGGTCTTGGCGCGCCAGTCGAGCTGCTCCTCCCAGGACTCCACCCCCGCGGGTGGCAGCGACAACGCGCCGACGGGGGAGGTCTCGGTCATGCCCCAGCCTTGGACGATCTCGATGCCGTAGCGTCCGTGGAACCGTTCGATCATCGACCGCGGGACGGCAGCTCCGCCGACGGTCACCCGTTCGAGGGACGACAGGTCGAGCTCCCGGGTCTCCCCGAGCGCGAGGACGGCGTTCCACACCGTCGGCACCGCGGCCGAGAAGTTGGGCCGCTCCGCCGCGATGAACTCGGTGAGCGGTTCGGGCTGCAGGTAGCGCGCGGGCTGCAGGATGTCGCTGCCGAAGGTCCAGCACACGTAGATCAGGCCCCACGCGTTCGCATGGAACTGCGGGACGATCACCAGCGCGCGGTCGCCGTCGCCGAGGTGCAGCCCGTTGGCCGCCGCACCGAACGTGTGCGTCCACTGCGAACGATGGCTGTAGACGACCCCCTTGGGGTTGCCGGTCGTCCCGCTCGTGTAGCACATCAGGGCGGCAGCGCGTTCGTCGAGGTCGGGCCAGTCGAACCCCGACGTCTCTGCGGCCAGCAGTTCGTCGTAGCGCAGTACCTCGCGGTCGAGCACCGACGCATCGCCGTCGCCGACGACGATGACGTGCTCGACCCCGCTGAGAGCGTCAGGTGCCTGCGCCAGCACCTCGACCAGGGAGTCGTCCACGATGACGACGCGGTCCCCGCCGTCCCGGATCACGAAGTCCAGCTGGGCGGGGAACAGGCGGATGTTCAGGGTGTGCAGGACCGCGCCCATGCAGGGCACGGCGAGGTAGGCCTCCGCGTGCTCCTGGTGGTTCCAGCAGAAGGTCCCGACGACGTCACCGTGGCCGATACCGAGCCGCTCGAGGGCGCTGGCGAGCCGCGTGATGCGTTCGTAGGTGTCCGCGAAGCTGACGTGACGCGCCGAGTCGCCCTGCCAGGTGATGACCTCGCGGTCGGCGTGCACACGTGCGCCGTGGTGCATCAGCTGCGTGACGGTCAGCGGATGGTCCATCATCGTGCTCTGGATCACGGTCAGCTCCTCTCCCGCGCGGGTCTCCCGGCCCTGCGCGTACCCTACGCGGTCGGCCTCGCGCGATGTCAGGGACGCCGTGCCGGCGGCGTCCGACCTCGACACGGCGCGGCTGGTGTCTGCACGCACGATGTGGTCGGTGGTGTTGCCGACATCGTGACGAGCGATGCAGGCGGAACCAGCGCATCGGAGACCGAAGGGAGCAGCGTGTCGGACAGCACGGGCGGAGCCGGACCGGATGCGGTCGCACTGGACCACGCCCTCAGCGGGGAGGGGCCGGCGGTCGTCCTGATCCACGGGATCGCCGAGGACCGCCGGACGTGGGATCCCCTCATCGGTGATCTGGCGGGGACCCACCAGGTGTTGGCTGTCGACCTCCGTGGCCACGGGGCGTCACCGATGGCCGATGCCTACGACCTCGGCTCCATGGCGGCGGACATCGAGGCCCTGGTCGACCGTCTCGGCCTGCAGGCCCCGCTGGTCGTCGGACACTCCCTGGGCGGGACCGTCGCGACGGCCTACGCGGCGAGCTACCCGACGCGTGCGGTCATCAACGTCGACCAGCCCCTGGACCTCGTCGGGTTCCAGGCCCAGGTGCGCGAGGTCGAGTCCGTGCTCAGGAGCGACGGCTTCGCGGTGGTCATCGAGCAGCTGTTCGCCGCGATGCGTGGGCCGTTGCCCGAGCCGGAGGTCGAGCGCGTCGGAGCGATCCGCACCCCACGTCAGGACGTCGTGCTCGGGGTGTGGTCACCCGTGCTCGAGCTGTCCGCTGAACGGCTCGGTGAGCTCGTCGACGGGGTCGCGAGTGCGGTGACGGCGCCCTACCTCAGCCTCCACGGCATCGACCCGGGGCCTGGGTACGCGGAGTGGCTGGCGGCGCGGCTCCCGCACGCCGAGGTCGAGGTGTGGGCTGATCACGGCCACTACCCCCACCTGGTCGCCCCAGAGCGGTTCCTGCAGCGCTTGCGCGACTTCGACCCTGCCGGCTGACCCCCTGGCCGTTCGGTCGAGCCCTCCCACTCGACCCGGCGTGGCCCCTGGCCGGAGGACCGTGGTGGGCCCGCTGACGCCGCCGACCCTGCGGTTCGGTAGCTCACACAGATCCGGCCCTACCGAGCGGCCGGCAACCTACGGAAGGTTCCGCCATGGGACTCGCTCTGCTGATCCTGCTCCTCGCCCTCCTGCTCGGAGGCGTCGGGTTGTTCGTCGAGGCACTGCGTTGGGTGCTCATCATCGCGGTCGTCCTCCTGATCCTCAGCGTGGTCACGGGTGCCCGTGGACGGGTCTAGCCGGCTGCGATGGGCATGCCGCCGGGTGGCCCATCGTCGTACGAAGGAGTGCGCGGTGAGCGGTGGCGGAGGCCGCGTGGCGGGGCTGGCGGGGCCGGAGCCGTCCTCGGAGGAGGAGACATGAGCAGCCTCAAGGAAGCTCCCTGGATCGCGTCGCAGCTCAAGGGCGTCGTCAAGGAGGTCGCGGGGTCGATGCTCGCTGATGAAGAGCTGGAGCACGAGGGGAAGGTGCTGCAGGCGCAGGCGCAGCAGGCCTCGGATGCAGAGCCGGTCGAGGAGGGCAGAGCAGACGGTGACCCGAGCTAGCCCTGATGCTTCGCGGGCACGAGGGGGCGTGACGGCAAGTGGGGGCGTGACGGCAAGTGCACGGAGAGGCCCTCGTGGATCGGCAGGATGTGGGTGTGAAGACCACGCCGCTGACCCGGAGGGTTTCTCCGGGTGGGTGAGGGATAACAGCCGGGTCGTGGGCTAGGAGGTGACCGCTGACGCGGCCGGTCTGACCGGCCGGGCGGGGCGCGGGTTGGTGGCTGCCACCGCGAAGGCGATCGGGGCGGACCGAGTGTTGACTGGCCCTGGGCCGGCTAGATCGTGGCCGCGTTCGACCGGCTCCGCGCCCTGTCCATCCCCGCCGACTGACCCGCCTTCACGTCCCTCGCCCGCCGCTTCCTGACGTGCCAGCAGCCCCGCACGACGTCGACGACGTCGTGGCTCATGCTGCCCACACAACCCGAACCACACCATCACCGCCAGCGAACAACCCCACCAGCGCACCAGACGCTCCCGCACCCACACTGGGCGGGAGAGGTGTCGCATCGCGACCGGGATCCCGCCCATCACCAGCCACGCCCCGGTACTGGGCGGGAGAGGTGTCGCATCGCGACCGGGATCCCGCCCATCACCAGCCACGCCCCGGTACTGGGCGGGAGAGGTGTCGCATCGCGACCGGGATCCCGCCCATCACCAGCCGCACCCCGGCATGACCAACCCGTGGAGCATCGGAGCTAGGGTCGCAGTGCTGCCGGGGACCGCGCGTCTCCGGCGAGCTCGCCGTCCGGTCCGACGGCGAGGTTCCAGCGTTCGGCACGGCCACGAGGAGGCACGGTGCTCGAGGTCGTGGCGTCCACGGTGGATGCGATCGGCATGGCAGGGATCGCGCTGGTGGTGGCCTCCGCCGTCCTGGGAGGCGTCGCTCAGGGCACCGTCGGGTTCGGTGCCGCCTTCGCGACCGTGCCGGCGCTCGCGCTGGTCGCACCGGAGCTGCTGCCCGGGACGATGCTCGTCGCGGCGCTGCCCCTGGCCGCCGTGATGGCGGTGCTCGAGCGCTCGGGGATCGACCGACCGGCGACCGCGCGGCTCCTCGTCGCACGTATCCCCGGCATCGCCGTCGGGACCCTGATCGTCGTGGTGGCGGACGTCCGCTGGCTCACCTTCGTGGTGGGAGCGGTCCTGCTCGCCACCGTCACGGCCGCCAGCTTCGGCTGGAGCCTGGCGGTGACCCCGGCCAAGGAGTGGGCCGCGGGCATGATCTCCGGGGTGACCGGAGCTGCGACCGCCCTCGGTGGCCCACCGCTGGCCATCCTCTACCGGGAACGTGATCCGGCCGTGATGCGGCCGACCCTGGCGGTGGTGTGGACCGTCGGCATCATGATGACGCTCACCAGCCTCGCCCTGGCAGGCAGCTTCACGGGGCTCCAGGGGACGTTCGGGGTGGTGCTGTCCGTGGTGGTGCTCGGCGGCCTGCTGTTGGGACGGCAGGTCGTCGCCAGGGTGAGCGTGCGCGCGATCCGGTCCGCGGTGCTGTGGTGGGCGGCGCTCGGCGGCGGTGCGGCGATCCTCCGCGCGCTCACGCTCTGAAGGGTGGGGCGCGCTGCCTCGACGTCGCCGCTGCACCGTCGGTTCCCCTCATGCGGGGGGTGTCGGTCGGGCGTGGCGTCTGGCAGGATCGCGTGGGAACGACGACGTGGACGGGCAACGGCGGCGGGGAGGTCGTGGTGGGATCGTGCCGGGCGCTCGTGGTCGTCGCACACCCTGACGATGAGACCTTCGGGTGCGGCTCGTTCCTGCTCGACGCCGCGGCACGTGGTGTCACCACCTACGTGTGTTGCGCGACGCGCGGCGAGGCGGGGGAACCCGCACGAGGGGTCACGCGCGATGCGCTCCCCGAGGTGCGGGAACGGGAACTGCACGCCGCCGCGGACCTCCTCGGCGTCGAGGAGGTGACGCTGCTGGGTTTCCGCGACTCCGGCATGTCGGGCGACCCGCACGCCGACGCCCTGGTCCGATCGCCGCTCGAGGTCGTCGCCGACGAGATCGCGGCCGTCATCGACCGGTTCGGTCCGCACGTGGTCGTCACGCTGGACGGTTCGGACGGACACCGGGACCACGTGCACGTGCGTGATGCGACGATCGCCGCCGTGGATCGATGCGAGCATGACGTGCAGCGGCTCTACCTGCAGTGCCTGCCCCGGTCGCTGCTCCGGCGCTGGGCGGAGCACATGCGCCTGGTGCAACCCGACAGTCCGTACCTCGACGTCGACGGTGCCGGGCTCGGGACGCCCGACGAGGAGCTGACGACGGTGTTCGCAACCCTCGAGCACCTCGAGCGTCGACGCGCGGCGATCGCGGTCCACGCTTCGCAGGTGTCGCCCTACGACGAGCTCCCGGAGGACCTCGCCAGGTCGTTCCTCGCGATCGAGCATCTGCGCCGGCTCCGTCCAGCCGGTGGCGGTGGGATCGAGACCGACCCCTACGCCGAGGTGGCCCTCGACGGGGGATGATCCCGCTCCGCGGCGCCGCTGCGTCCCCCCCGTGTGATTGCGTTGGGATGAATGCCCCCGGCCTCAGGGCCTCACAGGGTTCCCGGGCGTGACCCGCATAACGTCAGCAGCGGGGTGAGTGCCCCGTAGGCTGGCCGCGGCACCATCGTCCAGTGACCCTGGAGGACCTTTGGCAGCAGCCATGACGACCGACATGAGGATCCCCGCAGAGAGCGGGCTGTACCTCTCCTTGCCCGACGACGCTGACGTCCCGAACATCGTCGACGCGTGTCAGGATCCAGAGATCCAACGGTTCACCCGCGTGCCGTCTCCCTACCGAGCTGCCGACGCGCGGGACTTCGTCGAGAGTTGTCGCGTTGCCGTCGACGCCGGCTCGGGTCTCGGGCTCGTGGTCCGAGACGGCTCCGGCCGCCTGCTGGGATCCTGCGGGTTGGTGTCTATCGACTGGCAGGACGGCAGGGGCAAGCTGGGCTACTGGGTCGCTCCGTGGGCGCGCCACCAAAGGGTGGCAACGCGGGCAGGTCGCGCCGTGTGCCGTTGGGCGTTCAACGTCGCCGGGCTCGAACGACTGGAACAGGAAACCGTCGCGACGAACGATGGCTCCAACGCAGTGGCGGCACGGCTCGGCTTCGTCCACGAAGGAACGCTGCGCGCGGCTGCGGCTTCTCGCGAGCCCGCAGAAGGGACCGTGAGGTTGGACGTGAAGGTGTGGGGGCTGCTGCCCGCCGAACTGGAGTAGCAGCATTCACCGAAGGCTGTACTGGCCCCGTCGGTCGCGGACGACACCCTGCCGGGACAGACGGCCGCCGTTGGCGTCGAGGTGGCCGCGGATGGCGGCCGCGTAGGCGGTACAGCTGCCGTAGATGCGGCGG
>SL_3KL_010_SEDDRAFT_10006510_pt1 | contig 10445 bp, 7 predicted proteins | sample SodLakKL_010_SED_2_FD_10381 | JGI IMG/M metagenome (IMG submission 10381)
GGAAAGCGCAGCGGTTCCGACTGTAAGCATAAATTTTGGATATTTTTTATTACAAAATTTATGCTTTTTTACAGGAGAAATATACATGAATTTTGCAACTGATAAATATTTCTACAGAGCATTAAGATCTGCATGCAAAATCGTCGATTACACATGCATTATTCAATTCTTTTTTGGATTATTAATCAGATGTGTAATTTTATGTTATAAATCATTTTATTCACTTGCCAGGGGTATTACCAGCTCTGCCCGTTGAGTACCCGCCAGCCTTTTTGACAGGATAATTATTATAGTTAATTTTGCAGGGATACTTTAAAAAATGGAACAAAGATCAACCATTGCAGCCATAGCTTCACCTCCCGGACAGGGGGCAATTGCTGTTATCAGGGTAAGCGGGGAAAACACCTTTTCAATTTGCGAAAAAATATCCCTCCCGTCAAAAAAAGGACTCAGACTGTCAGAACAGCCCGCTAACACAATTCACTACGGAAAAATTCACGAAAACGGTACCATAATAGATGAGGTGATACTCTCTCTCTTTAAAGCACCCCGGTCCTATACCGGCGAAGATGTTATTGAGATTTCCTGCCACGGTTCTGCATACATACAACAAAAGATCCTTCAGCTTCTGCTGAACCATGGTGCCATCCATGCAAAACCGGGAGAGTTCACCAAAAGAGCTTTTCTTAACGGTAAGATGGATCTGTCGCAGGCTGAGGCGGTAGCCGACCTGATTGCTTCAGAGTCGGCTGCATTTCATAGGGTGGCAGTACAGCAGATGAGAGGTGGTATTTCATCAGAATTGAAATCCCTTAGAACAAAATTACTGAATTTCATCTCCCTTATCGAGCTGGAGCTTGATTTCAGCGAAGAAGATGTGGAGTTTGCAAACAGGTCGGACCTTAAGGCCTTACTCAGCGCAATCTCAGTAATGCTGGAATCACTCACAGGTTCATTCGCATTTGGAAATGCATTGAAAAACGGGATACCGGTAGTTATTGCAGGTAAACCGAACGTGGGTAAATCAACGCTGCTAAATAATCTTTTAATGGAAGATAAAGCCCTGGTATCTGAGATTCCAGGAACTACCCGTGACTCAATAGAAGATGTTATACACCTTGATGGTATAAGTTTCAGGTTCATTGATACTGCAGGACTAAGAGAGACAACTGACACTATCGAGGTAATGGGTATCAGGCGAACCATGGAAAAGATAAAGATGGCAGATGTTATTCTGCTGGTGGCAGAGGCAACCGATAAACCTTCACATATTAACCACCTGGTGGAAGGCTTGCGAATGAGGCCTGAATTTAAAGAAAAGAGGATAATTCTGCTGTTGAATAAAAGTGATCTTGTTGATGAAAAAGGGAGCAGCATAACTGATGGCAATAATGGTGATCCTGCTTCCGGAATTATGAATGGATCAGATAATCCAGGTAGCCCCGGCGGGCCTTACTTAGGTGACAAGGATACCTGCGACAAAAGCCTTTTCCCCTCCCTTGGTGGCGGGGACAGCGTTCTTACGATATCGGCTAAGACAGGCCGGGGACTGAATGAGTTGAGAGAGCTACTTGTATCTGTTGTACAGCAGGAAAAGCCCGGAGAAAACGATGTAGTGGTAACCAGCCTCCGTCACTATGAAGCTCTGAAACATGCCCTGGATGCTGCACGGAGGGCCTCCACCGGACTGGATAACAATCTTCCCGGCGACCTGCTCTCAATGGACATAAGGGAGGTTCTCCATCACCTGGGCGAAATAACCGGCGAAATCACCACCGACGAAATCCTCGGCAACATCTTCAAAAACTTCTGTATCGGGAAGTGAAAACCGGGCTGCTATCTGATAAAGAATACCCCAAGGTGCAACAGATTTAAACAGGTTGTTTTATAAAGAAGCGACCTGGGGTCTGTTGACCGGGATTATGTCTTTGGGTGCACCATACTTCTTTTTCCAGGGAATGAGTTTCTTCCGTTCCGCGGGCGGTTCTGCAGCCTTGGCCGCTGAGGTGCAACCAGGGCCCCGTCACCTGTCAGAGGATAGTTATGACCTTTTACTTCTGATACTTTCTTCCCGATAAGTTTTTGAATATCCTTCATGTACTCCTTTTCTTCCGTATCACAAAACGCAATTGCCTTACCGGTTGCTCCGGCTCTTCCTGTGCGTCCGATCCGGTGTACGTAAGACTCTGCAATGTTAGGCAGGTCATAATTAACTACGTGGGTAAGATCGTCAATATCAATTCCCCTGGCAGCTATATCCGTTGCCACGAGAACACGTGTGCGATGCGATTTAAAAGCAGCCAGTGCTGCCTGTCTTGCATTTTGCGACTTGTTGCCATGAATGGCCTGTGATTTGATACCTGATTTGGTAAGGTCGCGTGCAACCTTGTCGGCCCCGTGTTTGGTGCGGGTGAACACCAGTACTCTTTGTATTGCCCTGTCGTTCAAAATATCTTTTAACAAGTGCCTTTTATTTTTCTTGTCTACAAAATAGACAACCTGGTCGATTGAATCAACTGTACTTGAAACCGGCGTCACCTGAACCCTTGAAGGATTTACAAGTATCGTATCAGAAAGTTTAATTATGGCATTGGGCATTGTGGCAGAAAAAAACAATGATTGCCTTCTTTTTGGCAATAGTGCTATAACTTTCCTGACATCATGCACAAATCCCATGTCCAGCATCCTGTCAGCTTCATCAAGCACAAAAAACTCAATATTGCCAAGGTCGATATGGCGCTGGTTGATAAGATCCAGCAGCCTTCCAGGCGTGGCAATCAGCACATCAACTCCTGAATTTAACTCTCTCACCTGATCGTGCTGGCTAACGCCGCCAAATATCACCCTGTACCTGAGACTGGTATTTCTTCCGTAGGTCCTGAAGCTCTCTCCTATCTGGATTGCCAGTTCCCTGGTAGGTGTCAGAATAAGGCTTCTTATGGGGCGTTTACCGCGAAACGGCTTACCTGCTTCACACATAAGCTGAATGATGGGAATAGCAAAGGCTGCCGTTTTACCGGTACCTGTCTGCGCACTGCCAAGAACATCTTTTCTGTTCAGAATTAACGGTATTGCTTTGGATTGAACTGGTGTAGGTATAGTATATCCCTCGGTTTTCAGAGCCCCGAGTATAGGCTCAATTAAATTTAGATCCTGAAATGTCATTATGATTAATATAATAGAATTGTGACCGGTAATTCATTGTAAAGTAACCCCATCACCGGTCATACGGAAAGGGATTCCAGGCAAATGTTCATCGCCTTTGTTTTGGATAAATCTTATTGGTTGGGGGATTATAAACAAACTGAGGCATTAACAAACAAGAGTGCAAATATACACTAATTTTTGCAAATTAAATATCTCACAGGCAAGATGAATAAAATAGTGTTCGAATACAATCCCTGCCTGTTATTGCCGGCGATACAACCAACTGTATAAACCGGGATAAATTTTGCATGCTACGCATATACCGAATGCTGCTTCCAGAAATGAAAATAATCCGAGTATTCCGGCCAGAACATAAGCCAGCATGCTTACATCCAGAAAAACAGCTACGATAATAATGCTGCTCATGACAAGACCCATCCTGGCCGCGAATATTTTCGGACCGGCATTAATGAGAGATTCATTAATTGAAAAGTACTTAATTATTCCTTTCGACGAAAGTCCTATAAGGCTGTAATGTGACAGGTCGGTCGATCTCATCAGGAAATCAATTAAAAGAAATGCCATTGGTATTACACTCTGGGTTAATCCAAACACTACAATCAATAAAACGGAAAAAGCCGCATTAAAACGGGCAACCCGTTCATTAATAAGCTTGTCAGATATCGGGCATATTACGTATGTCTTCATCATTTGCAATTTTAATATTCCACTGTAAAGATATATATATTTACATTAGTTGTAATAATATACCAGACCTGACAATTGAACAAGTAATTGTAAGAGATACGGCAACTTTTGGCCAACAGAGGATTTAGCCGGGAGAACCTGTCAATTTATTTTAATAATTTTTAATATCTTGCATATGATTATTATTCCACGCAATAATTTTTTGTGTTAACGGTAAACAATAGAATTCTGATAATAACAACAAAAAACTCTAAGAATGATCAAAATGGGTAAAAAATCACTATTAGTAATTATGCTGACCACAGTTTCAGCTATGGCAATGTTTGCCAAAACTCCATCAGATGAGGAGCAGATAAAAAGGGTCATCAACGAGGCTTATATTGACGGGATCCAGAACTGGGGAGACCCTGAAGTTATCAGGCAGGGTTTTGTTCCTGAATTTGTGATGCTAATGCTTGTTGACAATGAGATCAGGGAATTACCACTGGAAACATGGATAGAAAACGGTCAGAAACAGAGAGAAGCAAATCCGGAGGGACCACCTCACCCTGCCAGGGTAAAATATCTTGATATTGATGTAACAGGTACTGCTGCCATTGTAAAACTGGAGCTCTACAGGCAGGGCCAGAAACAGTTTACTGATTACCTGGCGCTTTACAGGTTTGCTGAGGGCTGGAAGATAGCAGGCAAGACATTTTACAGGCACTAGAATCCAGTCAGTGAACTCTGGGAGGAGGCTATTTCACATTGGCCCTGATAGCCCATTCCTCCCACATACGCGACATTTCCCCTGCCCTTTCGGGGAATTGATCGGCAAGGTTATTAAGCTCGGTACGGTCATTTTCCAGGTCATACAATTTCCAGTTCCCTTCATCAGAAACAAGCTTCCATTTACCCTCTCTGACTGCCCGGTAACCCAGGTGTTCCCAGAACAGGGCATCATGCTCCTTTTGGGGTTCTCCGCGGAAAACAGGAAACAGGCTGATCCCTTCAAGGGGGGCGAGCATGTTTCCGTCAAGATTTTCAGGATATGTACCTCCTGCAAGATCAATGAAAGTCGGCATAAAATCGATTATATGACCTACATGCCCTGAAATTTGACCATGCTCGATGACTTCGGGCCAGTGAGCGATCATCGGGGTGGCAATACCACCTTCATGCATCCATCTTTTATACCTGCGGTAAGGAGTATTCCCGGCATTTGCCCACCCCTGCCCGTAAGAGGCATAGGTGTCCGGTCCGCCCGGATAAATATCGGGGGTGGTACCGCCATATTCAAAATAGCCGTGACGTGTATCCTGACCCTGTATCACCTCATTGCTGGCTCCGTTGTCTGATAAAAAAATGACCAGGGTGTTATCAAGCAACCCGTGTCTCTCCAGTGCCCTGATAACCCTGCCAACGCCAAGATCCATGCTGTATACCTGGGCTGCATAAACTGCCATTCTGTGAGCCTCCCAATCTTTGTGCTCAGTGTCTTCCCAGGCCGGAACATTGGGGTCTCGGGGACTAAGGGGCCAGTTTTCATCAATAATGCCCATTTCAATCATCCTTTCATAGCGCTCTTCCCGCAGCCGGTCCCATCCAATATCATAGATATCCCTGAATTTTTCAATATGCTCAGGTCTTGCATGCAGCGGCCAGTGAGGTGCAACATGCGATATATACAATAAAAACGGACTCTCCCTTTCGGCTCCTTCAATAAACCTTACTGCCTGATGACTAATGGCATCTGTATAATAAAAGTCCTCCCGGGGTTCAATAAAATCATTATCCCGCATCAGGCTGACCGGAGTAAAAAAGCTTCCTGCACCTGCCAGGGTGCCAAAAAACTTGTCAAAACCCCGCTGTAAAGGCCAGCTTTCACGATGCAGGGTTGGTTCCGGATCATTATAGTCGTAGTGAGTAACATGCCATTTCCCGCTCATGAAGGTCTGGTATCCTTCCCGGCTAAGCACCTCGGCAAATGTTGCACACGATTCATTCAGCCTCCCGCGGTACCCGGGTCTTTCTGAGGGTGAGACCATCGCTCCTACACCAGCCTGGTGGGCATATAGTCCTGTTAGCAGGGAAGCCCTGGTGGGACAGCACCTGCCACCGTTGTAAAACTGTGTGAAACGCATTCCGTTCTCTGCCAGCCGGTCAATATTCGGGGTAGGGATCTCTCCCCCGAAACTGCCGATATCACTGTATCCCATATCATCGGCCATAATTACAATAATATTCGGCCTTGGTGCATCTTCTGCCGGTTCAGAACCGCAACCCGATAAAAAAACTGCTGTAAGCCCAATGCCAGTCTGGCAGTACCACCCGTAGTTCTTTAGATAAAAACGTGATTTCTTCATATTTTTTTCAATAAGCAGGATCCATTCAGTAAGGATTATCAATATTTCCGGAGCATTCAGGGTCAGTTAAATAGATCCCGCACCACTTAACTTACCGGGTTACAAATTCCTCCCAGTCGGCGAACTCCTCCTCTTTCATCACCTTGGGAACCTTCGCCTGTCCCCCTTTTTGCTTCTTTGCTTCCACCCAGTTTAAGAACTTCTCTATGGGAATAACGCGCACCTCAACACTTTTTACTGCTTTTGTCCGGGTCTTCTCATAATTTTTGTTGATCTCTTTTAAATTGTTATCAAGTTGCACGGCCAGATCCTTTTCGTTAAATTCCCGCATATTGGTGCACCCTAAATACCAACGGTGAATATAGTCATTTCCCGTCTTAATGGCACTAACAGTAAACTCCTTTATGTTCATGTCATTGTCCGCAACCAGCTTCTCAACTCCCTTTATCATCTGGATTTCAGAAAGCTGTGATCCAACAACATTCAGGAAGTACTTTGTGCGTCCGGTTATCTTTATCTCCACCTTCTCCTTACTGGTAAACTTAATGGTATCTCCTATCATGTACCGCCANGCACCGGATACCGTACTGATTATAAGTATATAATCAACATTCTCTTCAACTTCCCCGATGGTAAGAGACAGTGCCCCTTCTCTCACTGACCCGTCATCATTTATATTTTCCGGCTTGAGTGGGACAAACTCAAAATATATCCCGTTATCGGTGAGCAATGTCATCGAATCAGAGTCTTTGCTGAGCTGTGTGGCAATATAACCCTCAGAGGCAAGATACGTATCAAGCACAATGATGGGTCGGCCCAGAATATCCCGGAAGCTTTTTCTGTATGGTTCAAAACTCACCCCTCCCGAGGTGTAGACTTCAAGGTTGGGCCATATCTCATGGATATTTTTCACCTTGTTGTATTCTATCACCCTCTTCAGCATCAGTTCAATCCATGAAGGTATTCCCGACAATCCGCCGATATCCCATTCCGGGGCTTTTTTTGCAATTTCCAGAACCCTCTCGTCCCAGTCCTCTATGGCCGATATCTCCGGTCCCGGCTTATAGAAGAGTTTGAACCAGAAAGGTATATTGTAAGCAGATATGCCGCTGATTTCTCCCTCCAGGTGATTCCGGACCTTTCTCAGATGAGTGCTGCTGCCAAGCATAAGGACCTCCTTTTCAAAAAATGAAGGATCCATATCAAATTCAGCCATGGCGAGAAACTGCTTTATCCCGGCATTTCTTATTGAAACCAGCATTTCATCCGTAACGGGAATTGATTTTGAATGGCTTGTGGTACCGCTGCTTATAGCAAAAAATTCCGGCCTGCCCGGCCATGTTACATCCGGCTTACCTTCATACACATCTTTCCACCACTCCCGATACATCCTGTCGTAGCTGAAAAAGGGAACACTGGCTGCAAATGTCTTCACCGGGTCTTTCTGATCAAGGATATCCCTGAACCTGTAAGCCTTGCCAAATGATGTATCACTGGCCTCATCAAGCAATTGTTCCAGCACCCTTTTCTGAGCAATAACAGGGTCAGGTTCATCAATAAATGTATGGGAAATCTCAACCGCTTTCTTAATTATTTCACCAATAATTGCCATAAACCGAAATCGAATTACTTAATTGTAATAAACCTTTCTTTATAATGCAAAATTGATAAAAAACAGTGACCTGGTAAAGCCTTATTTCATTTATTCCGTCATCAGGAGTAATTCCGTTTTCAGAGCCAGTGAAAAACAAGAAAGAAAATCCCCGGCTGGCAAGCGCTAAAGGAGATCATAATTTTTATTTAAAAAGACAAGTTAAATCTTTAAACCGGAAAATAAAAAATAAAAGTCAAAATTACCGGGATTTCAATGTCCGGATCTGTTCAAGGGCAAGCGACAAGTCTTTTACCGGCAGGTTGCAGCGCCCCATGGTGCAGACATATAACCAGGTCTCTCCCTCATTGTACCTTTCGGCGAAAAGGGGAATATCCCGGTTGTCATTTTCCAGGGCGGCTATCTTAATTCCAGGCATGAACAACGCATTTATTTTTACTGCATTTTGAATGGCTTCCGGGCCTGTAATGACAACTGTGTTAAAACCGTAGGCATAATGAAGCATAAGGCGGGCCCAGTTGGTATAGCTGATGCTGTTACTGACCAGATGATTTTTAATATCGGTCAGCATCTGCTCGCTGCGCCCTGACCAGCCTGCATTTTCAAAATAGCTGGCAAGGTAAAACAGGTTGAGTGCCATAACACTGTTGGATGAGGGGATAACATTATCCGGCAGCTCGTAAAACGGGGCCTTAAGTCTCTCGCCATTAACCGGTGAAAAGGAGAACAGGCTGGTGCCTTCAGAGGAGAAATTCTCCATCACATAGCCTGCAAGAACTTTTGCTTTCAGTAAATACCGGGGTTCAGAGGTGACCTCAAAAAGTCTTATAAGCGCCTGCACAAAAAGGGCGTAATCTTCTAAAAAACCCTCAACCGAAGGCTCTTCCCCGTTAAGGATCCTGTATATTTTACCTTTCGAAGAAACAGAATGCTCTATTATAAAGTCTGCGGCCCGTCTTGCCATTTCAATAAACGAATCGTCGCCGAAAGCTGCATATGCTTCTGCCAAACCATTGATCATCAGTCCGTTCCACGAAATAACAACCTTGTTGTCAAGTCCCGGTCGTACCCGCCCTGCGCGTGCTTCAAGCAGCTTACTGTTGGCGTCGCGGACTCTCTCCCTGAGCTTCTCCTCTGAAATTCCTTTGGATGAAGCAAAATCAGCATCAGGCCGGTTTCTGAGCAGAATGTTGTTCCCGTCCTCCCAGTATCCCTTTTTGCCGACCTGGTAATACTCCCTGATAAGCGAAGCATCATCACCAAGCAACTTGTCAATGTCATTCGCGTTCCATACATAGAATTTACCCTCCTCCCCTTCGCTGTCGGCGTCGAGTGCTGCGTAAAAGGTCCCGTGCGGAGAGGTGAGCTCCCTTTCGATAAATTCTGTAGTCTGGTAAACAACATCCCTGAAAAGAGGCTTTTTTAGTGTTTTCCATGCATTTGAATAGACAGAGACCAGTTGTCCGTTATCATAAAGCATTTTTTCAAAATGGGGCACCTTCCATTTATCATCTGTCGAATACCTGGCAAAGCCACCGCCAACCTGATCGTATATTCCTCCCATGGCCATCTTTTCAAGGCTCAGCTCCGTCTGCTCCAGGGCTTGCTTTTCGCCGCTATGGTAATGATAATGCAAAAGAAACTCAAGGTTTACGGGTAGAGGAAACTTGGGAGCACGCAGTGTGCCTCCCTCCTCGGTATCCATGCTATCCATCACATTACCAAACACCCTGACCGCATCTGATTCATCAAATGACTCTTTCGTTTTGGAAAGTTCAATAAAGTTTGACGAGGCTATTCCCCTGGTTAACTGTTCAGCCTGACCGGCCAGTTCGTTTCTGCGGTCTCTGAACAGTTCAGAGACCTGCAAAAGAACACTTTTCCACTGCTCCCTTGTAAAATATGTTCCACCCCAAATTGGCCTTGTATCAGGCAGTGCAAAACAATTAAGAGGCCATCCCCCCTGCCTGGTCAGCAATTGCACCGCGGTCATATACATATGGTCAATATCGGGGCGTTCTTCCCTGTCCACCTTTATGCATACAAAGTTCCGGTTCATTATCTCTGCTATCTCCTCATCCTCAAAGCTCTCCCTCTCCATCACATGACACCAGTGACATGCCGAATACCCTATACTTACGATAATTGGCTTGTCTTCGCTAATGGCTTTCTCAAGAGCCTCTGCACCCCATGCATACCAGTTGACCGGATTATATAGATGCTGCAGCAGGTACGGACTTGTTTGTCCCCGCAGCTGATTGGCTTTATGCATATACTTTTAGTTTTCTGTTATTTGTTTTATCTCTTTTCTGCACGACACATAAATTATTAACAAAAGCAATTTGCAATTGTTGACAATAGCATTTTAATAATGCAGTGCAGTACCTGCGGCACCGGTTTGTGCTATTCGGGCATTTGTTTTATCAGTCACCAGTAGTAACTGTTCACTAAAATGCATATTTTTACCACAACAAAATATGNAACATGATATGAAAAAGATATTAATTCTTTTAGCCCTTTCTCTTTNNCTTNCTATTGCCTGTTCACCGATACGGATTTACAGGGATATGCCGGAAGTTAAAGCCTGGGAAACAGAGATACTTAAATTTGAGGAACTTGACAAAAGTGAAACA
>SL_3KL_010_SEDDRAFT_10006511_pt1 | contig 10445 bp, 7 predicted proteins | sample SodLakKL_010_SED_2_FD_10381 | JGI IMG/M metagenome (IMG submission 10381)
CCCCCGGAGGAAAATATGAGCCTGGTCCGCGTTTCCCCACACACCCCTCTGGCCCTTGCGAGCACCCTTCTTCTCCTCGTTGCGGTGATGGCCACAGGGTGCGCCGATGAAGGGGTGAGTGACAGTGACAGCCTGTCCCCCCTTCTCACAGCCCAGGTGGAGCTCCGGATCGGAAGCCTGGATGACCCGGATGAGCTCCTGACCGTGGTGGGCGGGATCCTTCCCGGTCCTGAGGGTCGCTTCTGGGTGAGCCAGCCCCAGGACCGACAGATCCGAATCCACGGCGCTGAGGGTGAACTTCTCCATCGTTTCGGTAGCTCGGGGGAGGGCCCCGGAGAGTTCCAGGGGCTCTCGACGATGGGCTGGTGGGGTGAAACAGCGGATACTCTCTGGGTTGGCGACTTCCAGCTGGCCCGGTTGAGCCTGTTCGATTCCGCGGGGGGCTTTCTCCGTTCGATACCCTTGCGAGTGGAGCCGTACCGGGAGGTGATGGCGGTCCGGTCCGTCTCGGCCATGACCCCGGAGGGTGTGGCCCTTGCGACCCCGAGCTTTCCTTCGCACCTGCTTGCCCAGGGCGAGATTGAGGCCATTCCACTTCTTCGCTTCGATCCCCGGTCCGACCGGCCACCCCAGGTCGTCCTGGAGACCGTACCGGGCAACGCGCAACTGGCCATCAGCATGGGAACAGGGATGGGCTTCACCGGGCAGCCCTTCTCCAACCGGCCCATGGTGTGGGTGTCGGGGGCGGCGAGGAAGGTGGTGGTCGCCGAGCGGGACCCGGCTACTTCTCCGAGCCAGGCGTTCACCCGGGTGACCGCCTTCGACCTGGAGGGAGACACGATCTGGACGCGGCAGCTCGGTTATGAGCCGCTCCCCATCCCCCGGTCCGAGGTGGATTCCATCGTCGACGCCCAGGTCGAGAACTGGCTCTCCTTTGCCGAACAGGCCGGGGTCGGCCAAGTGCTCTTCGGGGCCAGATTCGGGAGAACCTCTTCGCGCCGGAGTACCGCCCGCCCATCGCCGGAGGCTTCGTCGCCGACGATGGCTCCACCTGGGTGCGCTGGACCTCCGCCCCGGGGGCCGACGTGCACCGATGGTGGCGGCTCGATGCCGACGGAGTGCCGGTAGCCCGGATCGAGGTGCCCCGGAACCTGGGCCTGCGGACCTATGACGGAGAGCACCTGTGGGGAGTCGAGACCGACGAGTACGACGTGCCCTACGTGGTGCGACTCCGGATCGCGGAGAGCTGAGCGTCTGGGTGTGAACCGCCCCGGGTTCTTGGGAGACTCGGTGAGTTGAGTCCGGCGGGCTCGGGTTGAACCACCAGACCGGTGAGGATGCGGAGCGCATGATCGAAGGCGAAGCCCCCAGGGCCACCACCACCGGGAGACGGGGAGGTAGCAGCTTCAGCTCGGCCTCCTGGTATCAGCAGGCGGGCACCGGTCCACCCCAGTGGGCCTGTCAGGGTAGCCGCGGTCCCTTCGGAGGGTCATCTTCGAGCCATGACGCCTCCGCCCCCTTCGCCCTCTTCGGCTCGTCCCCCCTCGTCCCGCATCCGTTTCCACCTGGAACGGTTTCTCCTTCGCGGGGCCCAGTATCGTCTCCTCTTCATTGCGGCCGTCATCGGACTTCTCTCGGTGGGAGCCGGGGCCATGGTCCTGGTCTTCGGCGGGTTCTCATCTCTTCCCGAGGCGACCTGGTGGGCCTTTCTCCGCCTCACCGACCCCGGGTACCTGGGCGACGACGAAGGGGCGCTGGTCCGGGTGATTTCCACGGCCCTCACGGTGGCCGGCTACGTGGTCTTCATGGGGTCCCTGGTGGCCATCATGACGCAGTGGCTGAACAGCACGATCCAGCGTCTGGAGCGGGGGATGACTCCGGTCAGTCGGCAGCACCATGCAGTGATCCTGGGCTTCACGAACCGCACGGTGGCGCTGGTCCGGGAGCTCCTCCTGTCGGAAGAACGGGTCCGGAAGTTCCTCCTCCACCGGGGGGCCCGGGCCTTTCACGTGGTGATCCTGGTGGAGGAGGTCACCCCCCAGCTTCGCCAGCAGCTTCGCGACGAGCTCGGCGAACTCTGGGACGAGGGCCGGATTACCCTCCGCTCCGGCTCCCCCCTCCGGGTGGACCATCTGGACCGGGTGGACATTCTGCGCGCCGGCGTGGTCATCCTCCCGGGGTCGGACCTGGTGGCCCAGGACGAGGGCGCCGTGGCGCTGGATGCCCGGACAGTGAAGACGCTCCTGACCCTGGAGCAGGCGGCGGGGGAGCGGGGGGTGGCCGACCGACCCCTGGTGGTGGCCGAAGTCCACGATGTCCGGAAGGTGTCGCTGGCCCGGCGGGGCTACCGGGGACCGGCGGAGTTCATCGCCTCCGATGCCGTCCTCTCGCGGCTCATGGCGCAGAACCTCCGACACCCCGGGCTCTCTCGGGTCTACGGGGAGCTCCTGTCACAGGACGCCGGGAACGAGATCTACCTCCCCGAGGCTGAGGAGCTGTCGGGGGCGCCCGTGGGGGAACTGGATGCAGCCTTCCCACTGGGAATCGTCCTGGGGCTGGTTCGGATCGAGGGTCCCCAGGTCCGCCCCCTGCTGAACCTTCCGCCTGACGAGGTGGTGCAGGCCGGGGACCGAATCGTAGTGGTGGCCCGCCGGTGGGGAGATGTCCAGGCCGCCGCCCGACGACCCCCTTCCGGTCTCCCCATACCTGGGGAATCCACTGCCGGCGGGACAGTCCCGGCGGGAAGAGCCATCCCTGTGACAGCCGCCACCGAAGGGGACCCGGGTCCCGCCCTGCCGCGGCCCCGACGTATCCTGGTCCTGGGATGGAGCGTCAAGGTCCCGGCGCTGGTCCGGGAACTGGGAGCCTACCGGGGAGAGTCCTGGGAGGTGGACGTCTTTTCGCGGGTGGACCCGGCCCGCCGTCGGGGGATTCTGGAACGACACGGCGTGGGAAGCGGTGTCACCCTCCGGCATCTGGAGGGCGACTTCACTGTGCATAGCGAGCTCCTCCGGATCGGCCCTCTCGACTACGACGGGATCCTCCTCCTGGGGGGGGATCGGCACCGGAGTGGGGGCGAGGCCGACGCCCGCACGATCCTCGGGGCGCTCCTCCTCCAGGAGCTTGCCGCCCAAAAGACGACCCCGTCCGCCATCCTGGTGGAAATCCTGGACCCCGAGAACCAGGACCTGCTGGATCGAACGGCGGCCGCCGATGCGGGCCGGGAGCCGCCGGAGGTCCTGGTTACCCCCCTCCTGGTGAGCCATGTCCTGGCGCAGGTGGCTCTCCGAAGGGAGCTCCGGGCCGTCTTCGACGCCCTTTTCACGGCAGGGGGCCCCGAAATCTCCTTTGTTCCGGCCTCCTCCCTTGGGCTCGAGGGTCGGGTGGCCATGGCGGAGGTGGCGGTCGCCGCCCGGGGATCGGGGCTCACGGCGCTGGGGGTGCGCCCCCACGGGGCTCCGCCGATCCTGAACCCGGGGAACGAAGGGGTGTGGGAGGCCCAGGCGCTCCACGTGGTGGTTCTGGGGATCCCCCCGGGGGAATCGGGCTCGAGACCTCGCCCCGCCTCGGGAGTCTGAGGCAGTTCAGCGGGGAGCCGTCCCCGAGCACTCCGCCGAGATAATGGAGGCCGCCGTGGCTGCACCGGGCCTCCGCCGAAGCCTGCGGGACCCACCGTAGCCAAGCCCCACCGTCATCAAGCCGCTGCGCTGTCCAAAGACCGGCGGGCTATCCTCACACCGGCGCACTGTCCAGGGTCTCCCGCGCCCTGGCCTCCAACTCCCAGGGGATGTCCCGGGTCCGCTTCCACCTGGCGGAGGGGGTGTAGGCACCCGGCCGCACCCCCTGCCCCTGGTGCGTGGCCAGGAGGTTGGAAAAAGGGTCTTTCAGCGGAGGCGGAGGCGCTACATCGGGGAGCGGCCACCCGTTCCGGTCCAAGAAGCGATGCGTTCGTTTTCGACAACGTGCCGGTCGTGATGAATAAGCAGGGATCCAATGGAAAGGTACGTCGCCTCGCTCTTTCCACACTTCCTGACCCTACCTGAACACCAATACTTTCCGGCAATATTGACAACCAGCTCCCCCCCCCCGTAAGATCCACTGGCATTGATGTAAGAAGCGCATTGAACGGTTACGGACGAGCTGCGCAGAGGACGCCAGTCGTCTTTTTGGGGCTCCGCTGCTGTCCCCGTTGGCTACGGTGCCCACCTTCGCCCTCTGCCTCGCCTCATGTCGCTAGGGTGGTGAAGGCGTTCTGAGCCATCGGTCTAGCGGCTGAACTCTCTATTTCCGGGAACGTTCGAAGGAGCGTGGCGGTTGAGTTGATGTGCTGCCCCGGCGCCGCTCTTGAGCCAGCAGCACTGAAAGCCCCGCGATCAAGGTCGCTGAAGACCCCCTAACCACCCAACCGGAGAGATGACAATGAATCCCACCACGGCGAACACCGTTATCGTAGGTTTTCTCATGGCCATCGCGCTGGGAATGGGGTTCGGCGTTAGTCCTGCGGCAGCCCAGGGCTGTCCTTGGTGTGTAACGCCAACTACCTGCGCGACAGTGAATGAGACCGCCGCCCACAGTTGCACCGTTACCGCAGAGGAGGGTTGTGATATTAACGGCTTCTGCATTATCGCCCAAGCGACTCCCAATATGGACATAGGTTCCGAGACGAATGCATTCGCTGAGCTCGTGCAGAATGGAACGAAGACGATTGACACCGAGCCCTGGGGGTCCGTAGAGTTCGCACGGATCGAGGATGATCTATATGGGTTATGGTCGTGCAGTGGCTCGCTGATCGCTATGGCGTTGGTCGATGGGAACGTTGTCAGGCATTTAGACCTTGCCCCAATTCGTGATGATCTTCACCTCATGAAGCTAGTGGCTGAAGGCGACCACAGACCTCAGCGGCCTTGATTATCGAGCAGTCCTTTGACGCACCACCTCTCCCGCACTGCGATCTCGGACGGAGAGCTTCCCTCTGGATCCGGCGTGTAGATGTTCCGAGGAAGGACTCGGGATGTACAGCCCAGCCCTTAGTCTCCAACGGAGGGGCCTCCGAGGACCAAGGCCACTTCCTTCGAAGCGTGGCGGGACCGGGCCCGGGGCGCGAGGCTCCTGGACGATCCTCAACTGCGGCGGAATCTAGCGCACGGCCCTCCGCAGTCGGGGCGAGGTCCAGAGCGTCTACCGGATCGAGGCGAAATGTGTCGTTCTCTCTCGCCTGAGCAGCCACCTCGCGGTCGCCATGTGACTGCAAGGCGGGCCCGTACCGTAGCTGGGGCCTTTCCTCGTGCCTTGTTCCCTGCGGGGGACGGGAAAGTCCCGGGGCCTGACAACCTGCCACCGGAATAATCTGAGCCCATCGCACATGTCCACCTATCGGAGGCTCTCTATGGCGCGAGCCCACTTAATCGGATTGATTTCTCTGATCGCTCTCCAGCCCCTCGCCGTGCATCCTGTGTTGGCGCAAGCCATTGAGGTGGAAGAAGTCTGGAGGGACTCGGGCCCAGGTATCTCCTGGCTTGCCGGCGCCGTTGTCATGGATCAAGAAAGGACCATCGTCGGCCTAGATGGGTTCACGAGAGAGTTGGTGGAGATACGATGGGACACGGGGGAACGCCGGTCGTTCACAGTTCCTGGACCTTCGACTCCGGACTTCGTGGGCATGGCGCCCGGTGGGATCGCGATCCTCTCCGTCGAGCAGCAGCAGGTGCAGGTGCTGGCATGGGGCCCACCGCTCCGACCCCTCAACTCGTTCCGGGTACCCGGGCCGCTTTTCTTTCCGAAGGGACTCGTCGCCACGCCCGAGTCATTGGTGCTATCCGCAGGGATAGCAGGCTCAAACCATGGCGTCCATGTGATCTCCTCTGATGGAGAGATCGTCTCCAGCGCAGTACCGAACCCCGAAACGGCTCAGCCTCTCACCGGTAGGATGGTGGCAGGAGGAGCGCTAACTAAGTCCAGTCGGGGAGACATTCTCTTCTCTCTCGCCGATTCCCATCTCCTGGGGACCATAGATCCCGCAACGGGAGACCTCAGCGTCGTCGCTCGCGACCCCGAGATCCAGCCTTCGGTGGGGGACGCGTTTCTCATGACTGATGAGGAGGGGCGACGACGGTCTCGTTGGAATTTCCCGCGAGGTGGGGGTGCCGTGCGGCTATCGGATGGATCGTTGGTTCACGTCATCCGCTTCGCGGAAGAGGATCGCAGCGTTTGGGAGGTCTATTCCCCGGATGGGGAGTTGCTGGGACGGGTGCAAACCCAGGGTGCCTACGAGATCTGGGGAACCACCTCTCAGGATCAGATCGTGGGGACCGTTCTCTCGGACGGTCCGCGGTCCCTGCCTGTCCTGCTCTGCGTCAGCGTGCAGGGAGGGAGCGTTTCGTGCGAACAGGACTGACCATAGGGCTTCTCCTGCTGTTCGGTCCGTTGGGGTGCGGGGTGGAGTCGGGTACCCAGGTACGGTTTTCGCCGGAGGCCGACCTCGAACTCCTCTTCTCTACCGGCGAGGGATGGCCGGTCGACGGCGTCCCGGGACAAGCGACGGCGGATTCGGTCCTGATCGGTCTGGTGGCGGATGCGGCCATCACAGCAGAAGGTGGGCTGGTGGTCCTCGACGCCTTCGGCCCAAGGGCGCTCCGCTTCTCATCGGAGGGGGCCTTCCTGGGTGAGTTCGGCGGGCCGGGGGAGGGACCCGGGGAGTTCTCTACCCCGGCCAGCGTCGTCTCTCTCGAATCCGGCGTGAGTGTCATCTGGGATCCTGGCCTGGGGCGGATGTCGGTGTTCGAGGAGGATGCAACGTTCCTGCGATCCTGGTCGGTGCCCGAGTTCACACTCACTGCGACGCGCAGCCTCTTTTCGGGAGAGGGGGACAACCTCTTCCTGCGGGTGAGCGGACACGAACCCCGCTCCGGCCTTCGCCCCCGTCCGTTCTCGTTCGTCCGGTTCGACCTAGCGGGCTTGGTAGGGGATACGCTCCGCTTTCCCGGCGATCGGGTAGAGGTCCCACTCATCGAAGGGCCTATCCAGGACGCCGTCCCCTTCGCGCCCTACCCGGATTGGACGGTTCTGGTGGACGGCACCATCGCGGTGACCCCCCGGCGCGACTACCGGATTACCGTCTTCGGCTCAGGGGGCGATATCCGGTGGGAGGTAGACAAGGAGGTTTCGCCGGTTCCTGTCCTCCCTGAAGAGGCGGCAGTCTGGCGGTCGACGCTCACAGAGGTGGTGAGGCGGCTTCAACCCGGGTGGCGCTGGGAGGGAGGGGACATTCCCTCCCTCAAGCCCGCCATCCGAACTCTCCTGCCCGCCGACGACGGACGATTGGTGGTGATGCCCCACAACCTGGCTCGGTCCGATCCTGAGCGAACGGGGGTCGGGCGCTGGGCTGAGCTGGATGTTGTTCACGTCTACTCTCCGTCCGGCGAGTTGAAAGTGGCGTTCAGTCTGCCCCCCGGATCGAGGCTGCTTCGGGTGAGGGGCGACCGAGTCTTGGCTCTCTCCAGGGGTGCGCTGGACGCCCCTCAACTGGATCTGTATCGCATGGTTATCCCGTCGCAACCGTGAAGACAAATTTCTCCCCCCTGCGACGGAGTAGGTTTCAGTAGCCTCCGTCAGGGAAGGATGGGGGCGCAGTCCGGAGCAAGGTGAGGTATTGTCAAAAGTTGTGGATTGCGATTATCAAGCGGCGACCCTCTCCACGTCTTCTTGGTCCTCTCGCTCCGGCTGTTCTCCGTCGATGAACGTGGCTCCAGCCCGGACGAGCGGGAGCAGGTCCGCGGCGTTCAGGCGCCTCCAGCGCTCCTCTGCCATCCGTAGGAGCTTGTAGACCATCACGATGCCCCGCTTCCTCAAGCTCCGCCCTTTCGTGATCCGTTGCCGGAGCCGCACCGTCGCGAAGCTCGACTCGATCGGGTTCGACTCCGGATCGCGGAGAGCTGAGCGTCTGGGTGTAGGCGGGGAAGATCCCATCCACAGCGGGCCGGTCCCCATCCGTGGGAGGAGGGGATCCGATGTCTACTGGCAGGCATGGACCGGTTCACTGCACATTCCCGGAGAGACGCCCTCCGGATGGAGCGGCTACCGGATGATGACCCTCACCTGACCTCATCCCACCGGCTCGCTATCCAGCGCTTCAAGGGCCCTGGCCTCCAGATCCCATGGGATATCGGCGCCCCGCTTCCACCTAGCGGAGGGCGTGTAGGCATCCGGCCGCACCCCCTCCCTCCGGTGCGTGGCGAAAAGGTCGGCTAACGGGTCCTTGAGCGGCGGCGGCGGCGCCACGTCCGGGAGCGGCCACCCGGTCCGGTCAAAGAAACGGATGCGTTCGTTCACGATCTTCACCGTGAACCCCTCCTCGTGGACAGCGCGATGATGGAAGCGGCAGAGGAGGACCAGGTTGGACAGCTTCGTCTCGCCGCCGTCGGCCCAGTGGACAATGTGGTGACCCTCGCAGAAGCGGATCCCGCATCCGGGGAAGCGGCATCCTCCGTCCCGAATCTCCAGAGCCCGGCGCAGGGCGGGGGGGATAGTCCGGGTGCGACGGCCCACGTCCAGCACCTCGCCGTTGGGTCCGCGTACCGCCTGCACCACTGCGGCATCGCAGCAGAGTCTCCGGGAAGTTTCCGCGGAAAGTCGGGTACCGTCCGATAGGTGGGAACGGCCGGGGGCGTGCTCAAGGAAGTGGGGGTGGGAAGGGGCGTCGGTGGGGCGGGAGGCAGCATCCTCCCCACCGCCGCTTCGGAGCGTGGCCATGTCCACGTGGAGCGCCACCTGGTAGCGCTCGGGGCGGGTGCCGGAGAGGGGGGCGGCGTGTTCGTGGGATGCCAAGGAGCCTTCGCCGCAGCCGCACCGTCCATCGGCGGTGTCTGGATGTTCGGGGGTGTCTGGGTGCTCAGGGGTGATCATCGATGTGGCGGATTCCGCCGCTGCCGGGGTTGGCGCCTCCCCGGAAATCTCCGCGGAAACGCCTTCGGTGCAGGCCGTCACGCTCCGGGGGCCATCGGTGGTGCCCCGCTCGGACGCCTCTCCGTCATCCGCGTCCACGTCGCCCTCCGCACCGCCATCCACAAGCCCCCCCATCCCAACCCGCAGCGCCTGCTCCACCAGGAGCCCCATCCCATCGGCCCGCCGCTGCCGGGGCGTGATCTCCCTTACCGCCGGCCCCATGGCCGCGCCCTCCGGAGCCCAGTCCCGCTCTGAGCGGAAGAGGGCATCCCCGGCCGCCTCCAGCGCCCGCATGAGGAGCGCGCCCACCTCCGGGTCCAAACGCCCCCGGACCAGGTACATCCCGTCCTCGTCGGGAGATACGGAGAAGAACCGGCTCCGGTGCCGCTCCCGTTCCAGGTCGATCTCGTCCTTCCGGCAGAGCTTCTTCCAGCCTCGCACCATCGTCTCCAGTTGGGCGGCAGTGCACTGACGGGCGAACTCCACCAGCGTCTCTTCCTCATCGGGGGTGGCCAGGTCATCGGCTACCCGGCTGAGCGCCCGGACTTTGGAGAAGGAGAGCTCGCCCCGGGACATGGCCTCCGAGGTGAGGGGGAGATTCTCCAGCGCCCGCGCCGCCCGCACCCGCTCCCGGGCAGGCCCGAGGGAGATCCCAGTGCGAAAGGCCAGCCAGTGGGCACAGCTCCGGTGACCGGCGGGCTTCCACCCACCGCGGCGATCGAACTCGGCCACCATGACGAGCAGCCGGTGGTTGCCGGCGTGGAGGTGGGCCGACAGGGTCACGATGGACTCACCCAGCGTTTCGGTGTCCTGGGCTTCGGGATCGCCGAAGATGGTGTCGAGATCGGGGGTGGGTGTGAGCTCGGGCTCATGGGTGGGATCAGAGTCGGGGTTGACGTCCACCTTGAACTCGGGGTACTCAAGCTCGGTGTTCAGGACGAACTCGTCCGACGATCCAGGCTGCGCCCCACCGTCCCCCGCCCTCCCGTATTCCATCCCTCGTTCCTTCACCAGCGCCCCTACCCGCCCGGACACCCTCGACGAGCTACCTACCCAAGCCGACCCAGGTACCCCCGCCAACTCGGAACCCCCCACAACACTCCCCTCGCGCTCCCCCCATGCCCCACCGCCAAACCCTTCCGAAACCCGCACCATGACACCCCCTATCTGATTGACCCATATGCACCTATGTAATCTAATCAGGGGGTTTGGCGACCTCGCAGGAGGCCCCAGGATCGCTGAGGTGGGGGGTGTGCCACACGTCATGGGTCAGGGGCACCGGAAAGGCCGTTCCGCACCCAGAGAGCAGGCCTCCCCGGCGTCAGGGCACCACCTCCCGTCCTTCCTCCATCGCGAAGCCCGAAATCCGTCCATAGCTGGATGGGACGGGGTTGTGACAGGCTGGAGCGGGATGGGTTTGTGGCGAGTTGGGATGGGTTCGTGGCGAGTTGGGATGAGACGAACTTCTCAGCCCCCACCCCCACCCCCACCCCCACCCGCGGGCC